>Ga0209367_1010927_pt1 | contig 12108 bp, 10 predicted proteins | sample WorMetLIZISLAND2_FD_187412 | JGI IMG/M metagenome (GOLD analysis project Ga0209367, IMG submission 187412) | Marine gutless worms symbiont microbial communities from Max Planck institute for Marine Microbiology, Germany - Olavius geniculatus... ... | reverse complement strand
ACGTAATCATCTGTGCAAATTTTGGTGTGGAAAAATTAAGTGGTTTGGGAAATACGAGGGGTCAAATTTTGGAGTTTCCCATTGAAATGGCTGGTCACCTTTACAACAGGGCTGGCGCTACCGCGCAGCCTGTGATAGGGGACCTTTCATATGATCGTATGCATAATTAAGTCTATTGGGAATACCAAAATGACGACTTATCTGTAACCCTAATCCCGAAATGGGATCCCAGGATTACAAATTTGTCAATCCCAGATCCCGGGATTGAGAATTCAGTCCCGGGATTGCAATCACTAACGACATCATTATGATACCAACTTAGCACTACGTCCGACGTAAAATGATTTTAGTTTGGAAGTAAAATTACGACGTTGTTATGCATACGGCCGCAGGTTTTGGATACAGGCCAAAGTCAATACTGTCAGGGACTTTACCCAGTTTTACCTGGCTTTTCAGGTTTTTTCGTCCGAAAATCTGGTGAGTTTGTCTGAAGTCTTTGATGATAACACTGCTGCAGGCACGTGATGCGTGGTTCCAGAGCGTGCTAAACAGCATTCCAGTCGACGACCCATACCATCACATCAGCAAGACCGTTGAAGCAAGCCGTGTGCATCTGTTTGATATCGTGACCCAGTACCGTGCTATATTCACTGATGATGATCTGCTTCTGAGTGCGCCGGTGGCTGACGACCGACCCAATGATAGTTTACTGTTCCACGGCTGGGTTGTACAGAAGGTATCTCTGTATAATTTGCAAAAGGACAAATCCACTGGTCATAGCACAGAAGTGCTACGTGTCTGATAGCCAAGTAATGAACACTGATTTCTAAGTCCATGTGTAAAGATTTCTTTATGTTGTTTTGTTGAAATGCTTTGTTGCTTTGGTTGTCTGTACTTGTGGAAGTGACAGAATATGAGAGAATTTGGCAATTTTTCAGCGATCTGTTGGCCATTTTTTGGTCTAAATTTTATCAGGAATTGCCGCAATTGCTTTTATCCATTTTTGCCCAAAATGCTGGATTTGACTATTTTGTTCAGTTTTCATTCAGAACAGAATTATTGTGTGGAATGTGTGCCTAGGTATCACAGTTCCTGGCTACACTGGAGAGGGACTTACAGCTCGGTGTGGGAGGTCGTCTGGACTCTGTGCTGGGTCAGTGCATGTACTTTGGACTGTCATTCAGTCGGGTCGGCGCCGACTTCCGAGGTCTGCTTGCACCCATCTTTGAACGAGCCGCGCTCGCTAGCTTCACGAGAGCCATCAATGAAGCCAACGACAGGTTCGAAGACATGATGCAGTCGTACACACTGATAGGAACCGGTACATCGACAAGCAGCAGCAGTCTGTTTACACTGACCAGTCCCCAGGCTGCTGTGCCAATGTGTCTAATTGAGTTCCAGCCAATTGCCGTCTACTGCAACGCAATCCTCACTGCTTTCAACGACCTGAGACTTTGCCTTCCTCTATCACTGGCGTCCGATGTCTCCAGACTGGTCGAGGAGAGCCTAACCGTTGTCGTCTCCTGCATCGTGACGTTACACCGGGTCGATCAGGGCACGTTCACGGCTGCAGAGCAGGATCACTTTACCCGCATGTGTCGAGCATTTGCAGCCGAATTAATTCCTCATCTCAATTCGTGTCTACAGTCGCTGTTCCCACCCGCACAGCTGGCAATTTTGCTTGGTCTGCCGGTCTCCGAACTGAACAAAATAGGGAAGATTGGACAGGTGGATGTGGAGAGAATTGTTGAACCGCTGCACCAGATTGCTCCGGAACTGCTGGAGGTGGAGGCTTTGTTTGGCAGTGCAGATGATGCAACACATGCTGCAACTGTTGCTGCAACACATCTTGAGACAGGTCCTGCAACTGCTGCACCTCATCTCAAAACAGTGGAAATGCTGCCTGCAACTGGAGAACAAAAACACCCTGCAACTAAAACTGCAACACGTCCTGAAACTCAAGAAACACTCGCTGCAACAACTGCAGAAACACTTTCCACACTGGAAGATGTGGATTGTGGAGAGACAGCATCAGTTACTGATAGTGCACTGGACTCAGGTGCCGGTGGAGTGGTTGCAGCAGAATCCATCGGTGAACTCCAGTCATCCACGGAGCAGCCAGCGGAGACCTCGTGCTCAGAACCAGTGATGGAGTTGACGAGTGTTTCTAATCTGTCGTCTGAATCTCACACTGACTCTGCAGATGAGGCAATCGCAGACAAACACGACAGTGACTTGACAATAACAGCTGTTCAGCAGGTCAATACCCAAGAGGGATTCGATTGAAAAAGTTGTATAAGAATAACCAAAAATGACACAACCACAAGTGATTTTTGAGATTAAAATGCACAATGCGTTTGAGGTCGGGGCTTTGGTGGAGCTGCTCTCCGAGCACATAGCAGGATTTGTAATAATGGGCTGTGGGGTTGGACTTGCATCACCTTTGCAAAAGTCTGGATACGCGCCTGTTTAGTACTGCAGTACGTTAATTCTTTCCTTCTAAGGCAGCTGATGCTTCAGTACAGCAAGAGACTACAGCAGTGTTATGTAGCTGGATTGGTAGCAACTACAGTGTGTTATACACATAGGCAATGATCATCTTGAATGTTGTCTAGATGTCAGATGAATTTGCAAAGTAAGAACAGTGCACCAGTATGATTGATCACAAGGTTGACAACTTGAGACACTCGGGGGGGGAGAATCCCAGTTGGTTTTACTGGGTTAACCCACCGAATGTTCGTCATATTTTAGCTTTTTGCTCCACTGATCATAAAATATTTTACAACAGTTAAGTTTTTGAAACGTGGATAAATCTATAAAAGTTGCAAAATTTTGAATATTCTTTGCTCTGGGGGGCAAGTAAAAAATAGATGAATGAATCAACTAGCAGACTTTACAGCTAAGGTTCAAGTTGGATCTTTCTAAGAAAAACTTGATAGAATCTGCAGAGTTGGGCTTCTCAAAAAACTGTTTTTTAACCCTGGTTGATTGCTAGGAAGAAATGTGTTATTTTGCTCTTATTTAATGTTATTATTGTGTCAAGAATATGAAACAGCTGCTGTACAGTTCAGTGCTTTCTTAACTAACTGTAGCAGGGCTAGGGCCATATCATTATCATGCCAAAGCATGGGGCAGACAAGACTGCATCTCAAGGCCCACAGCTCAGATAGGACCAACACGGGGCTAACTGTAATACTATTTTCTTACTTGAATTTTTTGTCCATCGTACATTCACCCAGAAAAAAGTTTTTGCTAAAGATAATGGCGTTAAAATTACAGCAGCAGTTTTGCAGTTTGAAGTGTCCACAGATGCACAAAAGTATGCATTTTCTGCAACTGAAAAATTAAGCATTTCAATATTCTAGAGAGCCACAGGCCACAAAGTTCTAATAGGCACCTAGGTAGTTTCTTTCTTCTGAGTATGGTGAAAGTTTTGAAGTCAAATCCTCACCAGTTAGCTGATGTTTTTTTCTGCCAACTTTTTGGTACACACAACTATGGTTAGTGCTGATTTCAACGGCAAACAGATGAGTTTTTAATCTGAAGTCACAGAGTCTTGCATCCTGAAAACAAACTTCTTTCACTGTTTTTACTCATAACCCAAACCATGTTGCAACGTTAACATGCACAGTTCCATGTTGAAATAAATGACAAACAGTGTGCTGGCATTTTGTGAAACCAACTGCACTACTAAGAACAGAAACTGCCACATGACAAAGGTGCAGCATCGTAATGCAACGTCAGAAATTTTCCAGCCATAAATGTCAGTTTATGTCACACCACATCAGTAACTGTTCCTTTGGCTCCAAAAAATTGAGGGAAACATTAATCGTACAGCGCCATATGTCATGAACAAATCACAGGCACATAGCAGTAGAAACACCGAGGAGATTGTGTAAACAAACAAGTAATATCGACGTGAACCTACTAGCTTAGACAGTTGCCATCTTGAATCATAACGCGAGCTCTGGGGACAACTCATTGTGCTACTTGCAATGGCGTTGTGGCAGGGTAGGAAGGGGGTGCAATACTCCCTACGATAAATTCTAGCCTGTCTGGGAAAAAATCCAAGTGAGAAGGAAATTCTCTAAGTAAAAAGAAATTTATGGATCAGAATACCCAATTTTGGGAAATTTAGGCGCAAAATTGAAACTGATCATCCATAATCTTGTCGGAAATTTGCAGCTGTTTGTCAGAAAAGTGACACCTTCTATGCCTCCCCAACTTTTCTGACCCACGACACCACTGGCTACTTGTACACAGACAGTTACTCAACTAAAACACTATCACACAGTGCCATATGACTTCCATGAAATAAAACTTGACTTGAATATCAGGTTTGGAATAAAACATAGGAGGCATTTATAACACAACAGTCAGTGTGGTGAGTGAAAGACAGAAGCACCAAGGAGGCTATGATGCCAATTCCAGAGAATGGACCTGACCTCCAGATGTTTTACTACTGTAAACAGCAGACCACAATGACATACATAGACAGTATGTTACTACCAAACAATGTTAGTTCAACAACGCCTTGTAGACTGGAGTCATAACAAGCAAAAGTATCTGTCTCGGCCATGCAGACAGACAGACAGACAACGAAACACAACCTGTCAGTGTCTTTATCATCATCATCATTACTATGACACTGGTTAGGGTTCACAGTTTTCCACCGGTAAATATTTTCTCATTCCACGGTAAACCACGGCCATTTTTCCCAATGCCACGGCATTCTATTTATTAAGTAAACTGAGGACTTTTCTGAATATTATTGAAAGTATAAAATTGTTCATCATTCTGCGTATCAAATGTAAATAATGATCGATTGAACCTCATCAGTAGTAGCATGTTTAAGGAAATCAGTCGGTTTTGCCAGAAAGCTTCACAAATGGAAAATAAAAGTAATCACCAGCTTCTGATTCACACTCAATTGTGTGACAATGGCGCTATATCAGATTGTTTTTAGATTTAGATTTTACAAAATTCCATCACAGAAACGAGGCAACATTGCAGCTTAGCTAAAAATATTACAGCCCACAGATAACCGTGGTCCCTAATAATGATGTACAGTGCTGACAAAGATGAGTGTAATGTTTAGACGTCCTCGAGGTCGTCTTCCTTCAGCCTGTCAATAAACTCTCTCATCTCCTGGATGCAGCGGTGACCGATCTCCTTCAGATTCTCACGCAAACTGCTCTGAATCTTCTCCTCCAGACTTGGCTCCTTGCTGCACGTGTATACAAGTAATAATGATGAAATAAACAGTAATAACCACGGTGACATAACAGTTAGCACAACTGGACTTGCATACAATCAAGAGGTCACAAGTTCGTCTCCAGTCGGGTCTATAAGTGGTTTGGTTAACACTTGGCTGTTTGACTGTCTACAGAGAGGTAAACCATGTTGACATACAAACAACCACCCAGGTCAACTTAGCCTTGAGGCAGTAAAATCAAGTACTGGCCTGCCTGACTGGGGCTAAGGTGGGGCACTTTCACTTGTGCAATCCCATATGGCAGGCGATGCTCTGTAGCCCAGAGATGGGTTCCTGTTAAGAACAACAAACAATGAATGTGCAGCTTTTTAGCCACTACTCCTGCTTCATCAAAATGATGGATCACTTCAGAAAGAAAACAAAAGAACAGACAGACCAATATGACGTAGTCAGACAGACAGACAGATATGTGGACAGACAGATACAGACTATATGGGCAGCGAACCTGATGAGCATCTTTGTGACAGTAGCAAAGGTCTCACAGTCCTGGCGGTAGGCCTACAAAATACAAGCAGACATTATCATAATAAGTGCGAGCAAATATTGAACAACTAAAATGTGAGAAATCTTCCGAAACACTGAATAAAAACTCCTGACCCTTTTTTTGTGCATGTCTGATGCACTGACTGAGTCAATTGTTTTGGAACACTGTTTTCTAATATCACTAAATTTCTGCCCTCATACACAAGTTAGTAAATCTAAATACACCATCTGCCCTTATGTTATCAGCAACACTACTTTTGTGCACCTACATTTTGAATTACCATGATGTGCTGAACGTTTGTTTCAAAAAGTAGCAAAAAGATGCAAAATGTGTTGTTGCATAACTCACCTTTTCGATTTCCTCTTTCTTCTGTCTAACGAGTTGCATCTTTTCAAATGAGAGACCAACAGCACCAGCTGCAGCGGCGGCAGAACGCTTGCCAGCCGCTGCAGCAGCTGCACGATTGCCACGACTACTACTGCCATCTGTATGAACACACAACTACAGGCACTCAACCTCACATCATGAGCAGTTAAAGAAGAACAGCAGATTTCATATCTGCTGTATTCTTGTTCATCTTTAGTATTTTATGCAATGCCAGTGTAAGGAATAAGACTGGGACAGAGATACAAACAGGGAATCTATGGTGCTACAGACAGAAAGACAGCTAACAGATAAACAAAACATACAGACGGACACATAGAGATATGCAGAAACGGACAGGCACAGACCGTGTTTACAGACTGGTATAGGTTCCATTCCTCACAGTTGCTATTCTGACAACTCCTATTCCAACAGCTGCTACGCTGGCAAATGTTGAAGCACTACACCTGCAATTGTGTGATAAATGTAATGATTTGGGTCTACCATAGCCAAAGAATCAATTTATCCCTACTCCTAACCCTATCACTAACCCTAACTCCATATGTTGGTATAGGCAGTGTCGGAATAAGAACTCTGTCTCCATACAGCTAAATAGTCTGACACAGACAGACCACATTGACAATGCTTTGATGTCATATCTCCTGCAGTATCATCCAAGAAACAGACAGACAGAGGAGAGAAACGGTGGACAGACAGACAACAGATGGACAGAGACAGACGGATGGACAGACCATGTCTCCGTCGCTTTGATGACATATCTCCTGCAGCGTCGTCCATGTCTTCATTGTCAAAGAGCTCAAAGTCCTTGGACTGCTGTGATGCCGTGGCTGGTTTCTTGCCACCAGCCGAAGACTTGCCACGTTTACTCGCAGCAGCAGTTGACTCATCGGTCATCATCATAGCGTCAGATGGACTGCCACCGTCACTGTCTGCCGACCTACGGACATACACAGATAGCAATATCAAGCATTGTCTTTCATATGTCATAGGTTGAAATAATAACTTAATAAGTTACATAAATTACATAAATAACTTATTAAATCAAGCATTATAGCTTACAGTAAGGTGATAGTAACTAGAGGTGTGCAGAATCCGTTCAAAAATTTCTGTTTTCAGTATAATAAAAACCAAAATAACGTTAAGTTTTGAAAATCGAAAACTCGGTTTCCGAAGTTCGGTTTTTAAAAAACCAAACCCAGGGTTTTCAGATGGTTTTTACACTTTTCATGTTGGTCAAGTAGCTTAGTGTAGGCTTAGTTTCGAAACATTTTGACCGACGATTAGTTAGACCATTACAGCAATCAGCAGCACAAGTAGTTTGCGTAATTTCTGATATCATATGCAGGGTAAAACAAGGCTACCTTGGACAACAGTAAACCAAAGTAACACAGTATACTACACACTAAACACAAGACGATACAAAGCAAAGAAAAAAACGCAGTTTTATAAAAAGCCAAAAATCAAACCATCAACAGTGTTTTTATCCAAAATGAATCGAAAACCGAACTGAAGTCATTTTGAAAACCGCACATGCCTAATAGTAACAGTATATGACAACAATGGTGCTGTCATCTTGGCACTACCACAGTGAGATTTCAACCAGTTCATGTGATAATTTACAGCACGAGTGCCCGAGCCACTCACTCAAGTTGAGCCACAGAGCCACCTAACCTGGCCACCAAGCAAACAAAGCAGCAGTTTTAATAGGCAACGAAAATACTCTGGCAGCTAAAAATTTACTCCTATCATTGGCTGAATGAAAACAGTCGTCAACAAACACCAACATAATGTATCAAAACTACAAGGCGACGGTGACATACTTTCTGTTTCGTTCAAGCATCAGTTCGTCGGACTGTTGCTTGGCGAGCCTTCGTGCCATCGACTTCTCTGCAAACATCTCGTCCTCGTCTGATATAGGGTCTTCCATCGCTCGGCTTTTCAGTTTCTTCACTTTCCCGGCGTCCGCAGCTGCAGCAGCAGCTGGCTTCCTTGTCATAGAAGAGTCTCCACCACCGGCCACCTGACAGCACAGATCAACTGCTGCAATGTGCAACGTTTAACCGAGTCCTTATTCACGAATCTGATCAAGTTTCATTTCCGCAATTGCTGAACACTGCCTTATTTGAAACGATTTCAGTTCTTTGTGTGACAACTAACGGCTGGTTTCTTGTTCTTTCAGCCAAATGGTTTCAGTGGATCCCCCAGCACCAAACGGCAAAACTTTGTTACTCTGTTGTTTTTCTGAACTTGAAAACCAATTATTAGATTTTGAATAATTTTGATAATTTTTGGTACGGTACAAATATTCTTGATACAACTTGCCATCAAATGACCGTTCAGTTTTCTACCTCACCAAACGTTTGTATCTGCACTACCTGGGGAAAGCACAGCCAGCGAAATATCACTTTTTTGTCCAATGCGATATGACTGCTTAATTAACATAACACGTAAAAAGACATTTCTGACACTTTGGCTGATATTTCACCCAGCTGTCCATTTCTCAACTGCCTGCAGTAAAATTGCTTGAAATGTTGGCCTACTAGGCGAACACAGGCTAGGAGACGCTTTCTCACTTTTTATGCCAAATAAAAACCAAAGTAACACAGTATACAACACACTAAACATAAGACGATACAAAGCAAAGAAAAAATGCAGTTTTAAAAAAAGGCAAAAACCAAACCATAAACAGTGTTTTTATCCAAAATGAATCGAAAACCGAACTGAAGTCATATTTTGAAAACCACACATGCCTAATAGTAACAGCAGTATCGATAATGTTCTGCTCCAGACCAATACAGGCTCTACCAGTCACTTCTGACTTTACAAACATTCCTAAACTTTTCTGGTGGACACACTGCTGCAAGACAGTCAAACATTGTAATAGACCTGCTGTTGGGGCCCACATATTAGAACATACCTGCATGTAGGACCTCCAGGATAATACACATGCCAAATTTCGTGCAAATATGTACAATAGTAAATGAATTATGAGCGATAGATGAAATTCAGGATGGTGGTGGCCGCCATCTTGAATTTATTATTTTTGTCCATTTTGGTCAAATGATCTATTTTCAGTGACAGCCATCTACATTTCTGCAAAATTTCATTCATTTACGTCAATTGGCGGCTGAGTTATTGCTGTTTGTGCAAAAATCCAAAATGACGGCCGCCGCCATGTTGGATTTTGTTTTTGTTCTATATTTTGGCATTTTTGTATGTAGGACCTTCAACGTAATACACATGCCAAATTTCGTGCAAATATGTGCAATAGTAAACGAGTTATGAGCGATAAATGAAATTCAAAATGGCGACTGTCGCCATCTTGAATTTATCATTTTTGTGCATTTTGGTCAAATGGTTTATTTCCAGTGGAAGCCGTCTACCCTACTGCAAAATTTCATTCATCTACGTCAATCGGCAGCTGAGTTATTGCTGTTTGTGCAAACATCCAAGATGGCGGCCGCCGCCATCTTGAATTATAATTTTGTAATGCTGGACCACCCACGAAGTCTATTTGTGCACCTGAAATTCCCCTTCAAATTTTATGTTGATCGAGTGCGTACTTTTCGAGATATCGTGATTCGAAAATTTTGCAAATTTGGCTTAAAAGGGGAAACGGAAAATGCCCTCCCTACGCAGACCTCCTTCTAGTCGTCCCACATCGACCAAATTTTTCGTGTGGGGTCGTATACTGGATATCTTCCTTGGTTTCAAGTTTCATTAAGATCGGTTGAAAAATGTGGGAGTTATGGGGGGGTCGAAATTTCGCCCTTCCCATTGACTTGGCACATCGCTTATACAACTGCTTGTTGCTATCGCACAAGCCGTGATGCTATTAGACACATCTAGCTACCAGCTATTAGATGTTGTACGGCATTGTAGCAGGATGTGTAGTAGTAACATACATCGCTGGCGTCATCAGCATTGTTGGAAGGTGTTCTCCTGCTGGTGACAGAAGACACAGCACTGCGAACAGCGCTTCGCCCACCGGACTTTGCACCACCTGCATGCATTTCAGAACTAATCAACAACAAGAGGAATCACTGACAATGACGTAAGAATGAGAGACATAAGAGACGTATGCAGGTGTTTGTAAAATGGCCTCTTCTTGTCTTCGCTTAAATTGGACTACCTGTTAATAATAGTTTGCCATAAAACAGTTTTAGTATTAAAAGCGAAGAAGTCTGAGAAGCAATCTCAAATCTCAATAGACTAGCCGATCCGATGGGTTTGGGCTAGAAACTAACAACACTTACTGTTATTAATTTCTTTTATTTCTATTCATTTGTAAGTAATAAAACGACGCCAATCAGACTGTACAGCCCAAAGGGCTGAGAGTAAATTACAATCCAGCTGGAAGAGAGGAGGGCTGCTGAGTGCCGTAAGCTCCACCAGTGGTGTCTGTGCCAAACTGTGATCAATTTCCTACAAATTCTTTCACTGACAGACCTAGGAAAAAGTTTGCAACAAAACTGTCACTTAAATTCCGACCTCACCTAAAACTCGCTGCGACACTACCTTACGAAATATTAACTTCCAATAATTGCACAGACTCGAGCACAGCAATGACAAACTACGCATTCATAAGATAAACAAAATGTGGTCATCATTGTAATCTAAATTTGCTGATTTGAAGTGTTTCCAAAGAGAGCAAATACATGATGATGAAATAGTTCACGTAAGCACCTGGTGCTGGCACAGGTTGTGGAGGTGACGACAGGGCTACGACGTCGTCTCCTGCATACTCATTCATGTCCGAGCCCTCAACGTCCGCATCGCCCGGCGCCAGATCTTTAGCAGCCTTGCCACTCTGAGGTGTGCGTCTCTCTGCACTCTCACTAGCACTCGACTTCTTTGCACCTACAGTGAATCGTAAGAACACATTTTCAAAAAAGGCCTTCTACGCTGTGACCCAAAAAACGTCCCACTTTGTGACTGTCTATATCTTCGCTAAATATTAACCGATTTTCAAAATTCTTTCACCGATGCATTCTGTAATCAGTTAACAATAAAGTGATTATCGAATATCCCACCACACATTAACTTTGTCACTGCGTAAAAAAACATGAAGTCTTTCCCGAGTCAAGTGGCGCTGATCTCCGTTTCCTAAGGCCCTCAGCCAGACACCAGTTTTTACACAGCGAGACCACGGATACAGGGCCAGTGTATTGCGCGGTGTGCCTGTTTACATCCCAGTGGTGAAGCCGGAACCAAATTATACTGCTTGGTGACAGAGGCACATGTGTGTGAACATGTCACTGCACTACCTCGTGAAATATAAATACACACAAATGCAAGAAAAAACTAACAATAATGGACAGCAAGTGTGTTGGTAAACAAAATACACTTCTGACCAAAAATGCAGTAAATGATCTGTATGATGCTAAACATTGTTAGATCTGTTTCTCTGGACATCTGGCATATTGAACAATTTGTCTGTTTCTGGTAGAGCTGTCAAATTAACGCATTAATGCGTTAATAAATTAACGTGCATTAAAAAAATTAATGCGCTTTAAAAAAATTAATGCACATACGTAAATTTATGTTAATTAACTCAACTTACTAAATTCCATGAAGCAAAAGTTCCAATATTCCGTTAAAATGAGGTGATTTAACAATCGAATGAATCGAGTGAGTGAGTGAGTAGTTTCTTAACGGCACATCAGCACAAAATAGGCCATTCAGTGCCATACACGGTTAAAATTAGTCAAAAGCAGTTAATATATGTATTAAAAGCAAAGTTAAAATACTTGTTATGATCAAGGCTATTAAGCTAATGTAAAAACAACATTATATACAATTGTAAAAGCCGATATCTTTAACGTAAGCGATGATGTTGCGAGATGCAACATTTTTAAAAACGTCCTTCAGTGTATCCACTCCAAAATATCTCTGACGTGCTGCACTGTAACAGGTGCAGTCTACCAAAAAAGTGCTTAAATGTGAGCGGAGAATGGCAAGCTTC
>Ga0209367_1010924_pt1 | contig 12109 bp, 6 predicted proteins | sample WorMetLIZISLAND2_FD_187412 | JGI IMG/M metagenome (GOLD analysis project Ga0209367, IMG submission 187412) | Marine gutless worms symbiont microbial communities from Max Planck institute for Marine Microbiology, Germany - Olavius geniculatus... ... | reverse complement strand
CGGCATTCTAGAGTGCCGATGCACCGTTGCTATGCCGTATACGGTAAACATATTATCTTGACAACGGACGTAGAATAATTAACGAATATCTATTGGAATATAAAATGTGTATCTTCGGAACTTTATCGTGCAACTGTTGATGCGAAGATTGTGTGATAACTTCAGAGAAGCTTAAATTCGAACAAACTACTGCTAATCGGTGCTGGACTGTTTCGTAAGCATTAGCATGAGCGCATGTGACTGTGATGTCACTGTAGTTGGCCTACGGCTGAGCACGGCTTGACCTATCAGAGTCGTCCACGGTATAACCACGGCCGTTCAACTGAACGGGATCAGCTGATCCAAGTTCAACTTGGGGCAACATAATTCAGCGTGAACTCGGTTCAACTCTTGATCTAGGTTCAGCTGAACCAAGATCATGAACCACGTTGGTGCAACTCGCCCTTAGAGCGCTAACACAAACAGCATAGAATCAGGCTTACTGTTGCATGAAAATTTTCCAGTCTGCAGCTAGGTTTATCAAAGTGTAGCCCCGTGGCATCTGATTTTGTGAAAGCCCTAACAAATACGTTTGTGAATTTCTTACTTGCATATGTGAATATACGACAACCTATATTTGCGATAGCCGCAAATAAGAGCACTTGAGTCAAGCATGACTTCATGCAAATACGAGGGGCATTCAAAAAGTTGTGATCTTCAGTATACTGGACAGAATTTTTTTATTGTCTATATATCAGTAAAATGTACCTTCCTCGCCTATTCGTGCGAGCAGATTGTGGAAGTGAAGTCATTGTAATTTATGACGTCATAGAGCATTAAGCTGAAACGATCTGGTGTGCTAACGTGAGCAGCGTTTGAATCAGGCTGATAGTTGCATGAAACTTTTTCAGTCTGTAGCTTGATTTACCAAACTTGGGCTCTGTGGCATCTGATTTTACGAAAGCCCTGACAAATACGTTTATAAATTTTTCACTTGTGTCTGTTTATATACTATAGTGTAATTTGTGTTGGCTATAAATAAGAGCATTTCAGCAAAAAATACGATGAAATGCTAATATTTGACGGTGTCAAAAAATGATTGAAAATTTAACTGTCAGTTATATAAGTTGTGTTAGTAGAAGGAAAACCAGAATTTGTAAATAGTTACATGGGCCCCTGACGGATAGGGGGCTAGAAGCAAGCCCTATGCACCCTCCCCTAATTTCAGCACTAATTTTCAGCACAGTCCAGTCTAAACTCTAAAGTTACCCAGCTGGCTGTTCACGACTATGACTTTGTACGCTAAGACCACTCTGCACTCAGCAATGACCTGACCTTCAGTGACCATTATCTGTTTTAAAATTTGAAATATGATCATGATGTTATCCGCTATCCACGACGATGAATAACTAAAGCCACTTATGTTGACGCTGAAAATTGCTTCCATTTAATTCTCGGTGACGTCATAAATTACATCGACGTCTTATCCGCAGCAGACTCTTGTGAAACAGTAAAGAATGCGCGTTTCACTGATGCATAGATTGTGGAAAATATCGTTGTCCAATATGTCGAGGCCGGAAACTTTTGGGATGGCCCTCGTATTAGCTTAGACATTTAATCTGTTCTCAGTAGCCAGATATAAATGTTTAAGCTAATGCATAATGTTCGTGCCCGTCGTCCCACATCAACCAAATTTTGCATGTGGGGTCGTATCCCGGATATCTTTCTTGGTTTTGGGTTCCATTAAAATCGGCTGAAAAATGTGGGAGCTGTGGAGAGTCGAAATCTGGGCGTTTCCATTGACTTGGCACATCGCTTCTACAACAGCTTATTGTTGCTATCGCAAAAGCCGTGATACATCAAACGCGATTGTTTCACACATCGGCCGCACTGTGCGTTAAAGTCGGCCGGCCACCAAACTTCATAAGTTAATAACTTCAGAGTACGGCTACTACTGTTGATTTAAGTAAATTTCAAATTGCTTCTGATTTTAAGTAGGTTTAATGACAGCTGTTACTGTTTCTTGTCAAGAGTTTTTCTTTCGGTTTGCCCCAAGAATTAATATTTCTGATGAGTTGGTTGACTGATTCATAACTTCATCAAATATTTTGACCGATTTCGACCGATTTTTTAAAACTTTTTATTGCTGCACCCAGCAGGAAAAAATGTCAACAATGGTCATTAAAGATATCCCGCTAATACCAAAACGCGTCGCTACACTACCCTGTAAATTTTAGGTTGTGAAAGCTGACACGAATATTTCGCACGGCAATGCAGCTGCATTTTGAGACGTGGTAAGTCTGGTCTTTAATGATCACGTTAATCACTGCAGATTTATTCACGAATATGCCAGCGGACGGATTTAAAATCGAGCCAAATTTTTTTGAAAAATATTACAAAATGTATGGAGAATGGCTTACATTTTGGACCACTTCGTGCATAAATTACAACACATGCGATGCAAATATTAAGCAAACCAAATTAAAAATCCAATTACTGTAGGTCTGTATTGTTGTTTATGTCCGTCTGCATTTTGCAACACAGTGGTATACGTAGAGAACGAGTGGACTGCATTGTAGTTGACTTAAGTTAATGCATTCATTGTACGGAATGACTCCAGCTTTAGCTTAGTGCTACATTCCTCGACTGAATTATGCTGAATTCCTAGAACTCTGCCTGCGGCAATCGTGCGACATTTCAGGCCAGCCCTCAGCACTATTGTCTACCAAACAAAAAATACCTTCAACTGTCTTGAAATCCTGCTGTTTTGCCAGATGTTTCAAATTGCGTAATAAGATACGGCAGTACGCATCCACCAAATACTGCATAGTTGTTCCGTTCCATAAGACACATTAAAAAGTTCCGCAAAGTTCCGGGACTTTTCCCCCAAACGTAAAGTTTCATAAAGTTCCATAACACTCACGGACAAAGTCGTTATCTGACGTCACAATAGCATAGAACATAAGCCCTAACACATGATACAGACCAACGTGTTTTTGTCAACAGCTCAAGTCCGTATAATTGGTCTAAACTGGCCAATGTATAGGCCCAAGTAGGCCTAGTAATCGCAATCTAAACGTCACGGCAAACAAAATGTTACACCGATTAAGTTCTCGAAATTTTAGAGAACTGTCCAACTGTAGTGTTCTGCCCTAATGGACCATGGCTATGGAGCTATGGCGAGAACGTGGTGCGTGCTACAAGCCGAACTATCCACAACGACGACAGATTGTCCAGCAAAATGAAAAACTAGTATAGTTCCATAAAGTTCCATGTCCGTTATAAAGTTCCATAAAGTTCCGGAACTTTTCCCCAATCGTAAAGTTCGTACAGTTCGTACGGAACAACTATGAGATACTGTTTATTGTTCTCAGCATCACTTCAAATTTCTTGCCCAAATTTTTGGCCGACCAGTCCAGTTCATGCCTATGTGAAACCTTAGTCAAATCGAAAAAATCATGCCCATAATATGCGCAAATTACAGATTGACGGCTTTCGATTATGTGAATACACGAGAAGTGTTGTAAAATAATTTTACGATGCTTTTAGTTATCGCAAGCTATTAGAGTGTTGCTTGGATGAATGCATTGCATTAGGTTTTACCGTTTCTGTTATGGCCTACACATAGGCCTAGGCCTATAAGAAAGTACATCTAAACATCAAATAATATCCATAATAATATTTTTTTCTTTTGTAGCACCTTAATTGCAGTTTTTGCGTTCACCGTTAAGCGTTTGTTAACAATAAAAAACTTAAAAACAAAAAAGTCAACAGTGCGTTTTGTAAAAAAATAACAAGAAAGCCCAGCTGTAGCTACGGAAAACGCGCTACAGCCTATACAGTTCCTGTAACAGTATTGACCGTCAAGGTCACGCAAGGTCGATGATTTTCATGTTATCCGAAAAAGCGTCTGCCCCTCGTTATTAGTGATTAATAGTAACCTGGCCGTATATCTCACCGTTTTCCGAGATATGGTTAGTTTTTTGTTGAAAACACATTTTCTTACCCTTTTTATTCAACCCCAAATTTGAAAATGTTCCCTTGCACTAGATCGTTAAAATTTTGCGTGCCTAGGTCCGACATACAAGGCTAATTATTCGTGCAGAAAGTTCTTTTCGTACTGTTTAGCCACAATACATTCGTTATAGAGTATAGACAGACAGATAGATAAACAGACGACACATCGTGCCAAAAACGACCTACAGTATATAGCTGTAGCGCGTCAAAAACCTCCATTAACTATTAGTACGGGCTACCGTGGGATGTGGCAGACTGTTCGTTCTCAACGACAAATGTCTCACACTCAGTCACTCTGTCATTCTGTCAGTGGGTACGAGTCACTTCTTGAGTATTAGGGCCAAACTCCACTTGCTTCAATTCGTTCTGAATTTGCTCTATAGAACAAGCTATCCGACAAAATCCATCATGAATCCAACTTAGTGCAGCATGGCCTTAAGCGGTAGATGAAAAAGAGCGTGTTCAACAGTTAATAATCGGTCCGCCTGTCTCTCTGCGTTTGGGTGGTCGCTGCAAGCACAGGTCGTGACCTACGGCTGGACTGACTGACAGTCCGGCTGACCTCATGTGACAATTAGTGATTGTTCACTGCGTCAGCATGCGTCGGCGTCGGTCGCTTTGTACCCAACATCTAACTGCAACAGTAGCTGAAGGTGTTAAATATTGAACGCAACAGTGGCGCAGCCGGCGCCGTGCATGACGACGTCATCGGCCGCACAGGCTCAGGAAGAATCCGGAGAAAGGCCCCGAGTCATGGCGGTCGGTAAGGATAACCCCAGGAAAAAAAACTTTAACAGGTTTGGTGCACATCGGGTCATTAAACGTAGCGCAGAAAATCGGCGTTTTTTGGCAGGTAAAAATGAATTCTTTTTCGCTTGTTCTTTCACCGATTTCCTATGCCGTTTAGATTTCAGTCAGCAATGTATAGCGTACGCTAAAACCGCGGGAAAAACGACAAAAAGAATAAAAATCGAATAAAAGAGGCCAGTGTGAGATTGCGAACTGACGTAGCGTCTGGGTGCGCCAGTCCGCACGCTCGTGTGAAGTTCTGTGATTGTCAACGATGAACGATTATTATAACCAATTGCCAAAGGCATACACGATTGGTTGATTGACGGATGACTGGTGAATTTTGATCGACTCAGCACGCACTGACCACGTACGATGATTGTGTGCTGTAATGTGTGTTTCCTTTGATCCTTGGAATGTGTCGAAATGCGGTGTATTGACGGTGACGTACATGTATAGCGCCGTTTTACAACGGTCAGGACTCAGGAGCCCCTATCCTCCCAAATCTAGACTCGAAATCGGGATCAAGTCCCCCTGTCTCCTACCTCCCCTCTTTCTCACCCCACATTGTTTTCCCACTCCTCTTCCCTATCATTTAGACGCTCTTTTCTTCACTTTTTTCCTTTCTTTTTTCTTTCCTTTTCTCTTTTTTGGCCTTCTATCGACCGCCTTCCTTCTCTTCCAGTAAGCGAAGACAAGAGGTTATTAGGTAAGCAAAGCCTGGGAAAAATTCCTGTCCTTCCAGTTGCATTTTGGCAAAAAGTAGGGGCAGAAATTTTTGATATTAGCCTACACAACAGCAAAACAGCTCATAAAAAGAAACTGACACAGAGAATACCCATAAGAACTAAAGTAAAATACCGCAGCGTCACAGACAAAATGCAAACGGTTTTCTTCCAGCATAAGCCAGTGGCGTAGACAAGGGGGCAGGGGATAGGCCCCTTAATCCTCCAGACAAAACGATGCGCGTTTAAACTGCACGAAATTTGCCAATTTGGTCAGTTTATTCTTCGGAAAATGATTAAAACTGTTGCAAACAGATCTCATCTTTTAAAGCTAAAATGCACCGAATTCAAATTCGATTTCGGCTAGGGCTCCGACCCAAACCCCGCTGGGAGAGCTCACGGCGCTCTCCTAGACCCCTGCTTGTATTTCAGGGGTCCTACTTCTAACGAAGGAAAGGGAGGGGAAAAGGGGAGGACATGGGAAGGGAGAGAAAAGTAAAAGGGGAGAAAAGGGGGAGGGACAAAAGAGGGAAGAGGAAGAAGAAGGGAAAGGAGACGATGCCCCCAATTGAAATTTCTGGCTACCCAACTAGTAAAAGCAGACGAACTTTTTTGAGGAGCCTAGTAATAATATCAGGAACGGACTTTTACGGACGGGTGACATTATCGGAATTTGGAAGCACGGGAATTTATTACGCCTGCGTAAGAAAGTAAGTAAGTAAGTAGACTATAAAATTACCGTTGACGGCAGCCTCTGCGCGTTCGATGTTATTGAGCGAGATGCGGACCAGTGAAGAGTTGAGCCTCAGTTGACCGTTGTAGCTTCTACTCACCAGGAATATCCTCGTGTCGTACTTGCGTGCATGGCTATTACATATCGCCGGGTCGCCTATCCCGGTGACTAGGACTCGCGGCTTTGGACCCCCCAGCCCGTTAAACGTCCAGCGTCTACCGGCCAGTAGCACGTCAGCGCCCTTGATGATCCGCTTTATCTCGACGTTAGCCACCTACCGTATGCCACAACCAGTCAACCAATCAGTTGAATCACATTTATGCAGCACCATTTGTCCCGAACGAATCAGATGCGCAAATACACGCCAACATGCAGACTCTGACTGTAGCCTAAACTATCAAATGACGAAGTAATTCCGCGAAACGCGAAATCGCTGATCGGTGTTTCCCTGGTGAATTATAAATAAACAACTGCGAGTTTTGGAGAGGGATCCCCAAACTTCCCCTTCCCGTGAGGGATCAGGAACCCCCATCCAATACAATGTGTCAGTGGGTCCTGCAAGTGTACGTGTCAAATGGCAAAAAATTCGTAGAACGGTTTAAGCAGGGTGAACGAATAAGACAGACGACAGACAGACATACCACGCTACGGAGAAATGTGCAGCAATAGTCGGAATCGCTGCCGCTGCAAGAGCGATTCCGTCTGGAAAACAAAACTGCTGAAATTAAAAACGCACCAGGTTAATCGTTCTCTAAAATTTGTTAACCATCAATAAAATTTTAACCGTTGAATTTTCGCGGCGATCAAAGTCACGCCACTAAAATAGCACTGCAAAGCAAATACGACGACAAAACAAAAAGTCCAGCTGTCGCTAAAATGGGCCGACCGTACCCCCTATATCCGATTGCGGAAAGAAAGTGCTTTCCCGGAGTGACTACAGTCATACACGCTACGGTGACGCCGCTATACCGAACGCTACAATCAACGCGCACGTGAGTGACGGCTGCAGGCATCAACTTTGTATTCGAAATTGCGGCCAAACCGCTGCAGATAGAAACACGGTTACTATTGACAGCCTATAATAACTCGTTATCGCCTTATCCAACGGTACCGTCGCCGATCCCCTACGACGTACGGCTTAGCCGCAATACATGCGTTACAGACAGATGGCGGACAGACAGACGACACATCGTGTCCCAGAATCGATCTAACGGTCGGACAAAAACGACATGCGGACCTTCAAGTCGCTGTGTCGTCGATCTGGAATGAGGTCGCGGATCGTTCCAGTGAAAACGGCGTCAGCGCTGGACTCGCGCGCTTCCAGCGACTTCTCAACGCAGCGGCGTCTGTAGGCGCTGTAGTACTGGGCGATTGAGTTGTACTTGAGCGCTTCAACACCGTGGCGGCGGCCGTGGTGGTTGTGGTGGTCGAATGTTAACGCGACCAACAGCAGAGACAGTAGTGTCGACAACCGCTGCATCTTGACTTCTGCTCTCCGTCACTAGTAGCCTCTACATGCGCGCTGCGCTGTCGTTAGATCGCTACCAGTGAGTTAATAACTCGCGATAATGGCCGGAAGACAAAGTGCGGCGATCGACGACAACCGACAATCGGTTAGGACGACGGAGATTCTGCGGCAAGACCTGCTGCTGCTGCTGATGATGATTTTGCTGACGATGAAATTAGTCAATCAGAATTTCGTTAATAACACAACCACTTTAACGTTGAATAGTACAGGTTTAACATCCGCAGGTTAATTCGACAGCGTCGTCCGAGTAGATGATTTCCTTCTGCTGCTGCTGCTGCTGCTGCTAACAACTGACGGAACTGAAGTGTCCGTGAAGCCTACACGGCGACTGAGCAGCAGATGACACGGAGGTGGCTGTCTGTGGCGGGCGACGCATCAAGTCAACCGCGTTCTCCTCCGTTCAGTTCAGATCAGAACGCATCGTGCGTCGCCGTGCGTGTGTGCGTGCACCCCTAGAGACACGCGAGACGCGACGCTACCATCACCGGGTGTCTACATGTGTGACAAAACTTCGCATGCGACTACAAGACAGCCCAGCTGTCGCTAGATAAACGCGCTACAGTCTATACAGTTCCTGTTGCAGTACTGACCTTCAAGGTCACCCAAGATCAAAGATTTTCACCTCCTGTGAAAGGGCGTGTGATTTTGGCCGTATCTCTCACTGTTTCTGAGATATGGCCAGTTTTTCGTTGAAAACGCACATTATCCTACCTCCCCTCCATTCAACGCCAAATTTGAAAATGTTTTTCTTGCACTGCATCCCTCAAATTCTGTACGCAGAGAGCCTCGACAAAGGGATAATTACTCGTGTAAGAAGTTTTCCCCGAAGACCTAACGCTTAACCACAATGCATCCGTTACAGACGGACGACAGACGACAAACGGCAACCGTACCATAGACAGCACGCCAAAAACAGACCGAAGCCACGTACAGCGCAGCCGTCAGTCAACTCGAGTTTGGCAGCGCTATCGCACGGTCGGTGGCGTCTCGTGTGATGAAGCGAGAGCGCTGCGAAACCAGAGTTGAATGACAGGTGCACTGTACGCATCATGCACAGCCCTGTTTTGGTAGCATGCGAGATTCTGTCGCACGTGTAGACATCCCCTCGCCGAGGCAACTAGCTGCTCTGCGTATCTCCATACAGTTCGTCCATGCAGGCCGCCTCCGGTCTATCGGTAGGCGGGATGGCAGAGGCGTCATCTACCGATAGGATCCGCGATCGATGTACACTACTCGAAGCATGGACGAGCGCGAGCGACAGAATTGCGCCTGGAATCAAATCGCCGGTGGCAGCGGCTGAATCAGCGACCGATGGCGAGATGAGGAAGCGAGACGAGACACGGAGACACGCCCACTCTGTCTGATATAGCACCCTGGGACGCAGCGGATATAGCACGACCGTTTCAGTAGTTGTTAACTCAACTATATGCACGCTGCCGACACGGACCGGTGGCGTATTCAGCAGTGCTGTCGTGGGTGGTAATTAGTGCTGCCGTTGACCAGTTGGATATAGCAGACGATTTGTACCACGCCATTGTTCCTTGGACTTTGACGTTTCGTACCACGGCGCGGGAGAGATGGGCGCAGCGGCTTGTTAGTGGTTAGTAACATCGTATAGACGTAACCGGGCTTACAAAGTTACAAACACATTTTATACATACACCGGTCGCGAAAATTTGGCTTTTTGACGTTGACTCGGTTTATATCTTCCATTCTTTATCATTCTTATGCTGTCGTTTCCCCCGTCTATTCGTCTTCGCCAGTTTTTAGGGGACGAAACGTCTAGTCAAATGGCGAAAACTTTAGGAGGCGAAGTGTGGCAGGACTCAGTGCTAGGGTGAAATGTTCTTAACCCGGTCGAGCTAAGTCGACTAAATCATCAACGACTATAGTCAGCTATTGAAATAGACGACAGTGGCAAAACTAAAGGGCCGACAATTGCCTCTTCTAAATATTTGTCCGTCTGAAATTTGACTTGGCAAAACAATTTTGCAATAATACAAAATTTGGAGCTGTAATTCCCCGTTTACAGGTAGAATTTTAAGACAAAATTTAAATTTTGAGCAACCGACAACTACCTGTATCTGAAATTTGCAGGTATCTGTTGGAAAATTGAAACTTTTTGCTCCCCCCTTCCCAGCTTTCTTGTCCCACGACTCCGCTGGTCGCCTATTGAGAAAATAATGTGCTGGCGATGCACGTCGACTATTATTCTGTGCGCTAGGCGAGAGCAGTCTGGTCCACTATCATTGTATGCTAGCGACTCGTAAATTTCGCCGTTTTAATTGGTCTTATTCATCGCATCTCATGGTCGATAGTAGCGGCAACATCTAAGTTCAGTCCAGTTCAGTTCATCATCACGCAAAAAACTGCCCAGTTTGATTCAACAACTTGATGTGTCCAAGGCTGTCGTGCGCTTTTTTTGCCAAATTAAGAACCACTTTGCTTGACTGTAATTGCTTTATGATTAATCTGTAAAATTTTTATGTATATTTACATATCTAAAAATACGTAACTACTCAGAGGTGCACTGTTGAGATTTGGCTTGCATGCTGTTATTTGGTTTTTATTTTCACCTCATGTATGCTGTTTTGTAAACCGGCAAATGACAACAAAATTACCTTAGTTGTAGACTTACTTTTGAAGCGACACTGGCGTAGAAATAAGGGGGAGGGGCACTGGGGGCACGTGCCTCTGATCAGTTACTCGAAATAATGCAAAAATGCACCAAAACGCTTCATTTTAGCACCAAAAAATCGATAACTTTTCTGGGGAGGGGATTCTGGGGAGACCTTTCCTCTGGTGGGAGAGACTTCTCTCCACATCCACCCCTCAAATGTTCCCCTACGTTCAGATCCTGGCTACGCCATTGTGAAGCGCTAGTTCTGTAAGACAAAGGTAGGCCTACAAATGGACGGCGCACAACAACTCTTCACGTGTTGTGAACGCATGACAACATTGCAGAAACTGACAAAATGTTGCAGCAAACAATCGTTCTTCTTTCACTCTAGGAGAGATGACTGTCTCTCTCCCTCCCTCGTGGTTCCGGTAGCGTCTTTCTCGCCGCGTAGTCATGGAAACCAGAGATAAGATCCGATCCGGGATGGGATGCGATCGATCCCATTTGGCTGCATGCGGAGCTCGTCGTTCGACTTATCACTAAACGGTGTTCGGATAGATCTATCTGCGTGTATACGTAGTATTCCCAACAGGACAACATCTCGCTACTGTAGAGGCTTACTCGACTCGATTCGAATGCAGGCGTTGTTGACCAGTACAGAACCATAGTACCAGCTAGAACTGTCGAAAAATCATTGACCTTGGATGACCTTGAAGATCAATAGTGCAACAGAAACTGCATAGGCGCAGCGCGTTTTTCCTAGCGACAGCTAGCTTTTTTGTAACAATTGTTACGATGCTGTGGATTTGTCGTAGGCTTCGATTGGACGTGGATCTATGTCGTGGTTATCGTGTGTATAAATTCCCTGAAGATTCGCGGCACTCGTGGCCACTTTAACTGGTACTCCAGTTAAGACTAACCCTAGTACTACTATATAACACAGATATAAATATTAAAAACTAGTACTAAGTGAGCGATACTTAAAAGCCTGCCGATGCAATTTTTTGGAAAGTTTTGGGGACAATTTTCTTTGACAATATCCCCCCCCCCGAGAGTTCCCCGATTTTAACTGAAATCCATGACATTTTCTTGTTTTCCCTATCCATTTGCTGCAGATTTGCCTTTTTCATACAGCTGGTTGTCCAACTAGCCTATCTATCTATCGCTCTTAGTCTTCTGTGAATTTACGACGAGCTTGACGATGAAAGATACGAGGCCCACTACATTGGTGGCGTTATAGCCAAACAATAGAAGACAACGAATAACAAAAAAACTCGATATTCACGCAGAACGACGTCGGAGACAGAGTTAGGCCTAACAGCCACCATCACTTAGCAAATGTCAGCAGGACACACAGACTGACGGACAGACAAGTCATAACGCGACGTCGTACGGTGGTGCCGCCAGTATGACCGTGACTGACCATACAACTTTTAAGACAGCCATGATACCTAGTCATAGCCCACTGTGTACAAAAATGCACTACAAACGGATGTTCTGGTAAAAAACAGTAGCGTCGGGGCAGCTGCGCATCTAAACCCGAGTCTGTGAAAACATTTTTTTTGTCGCAAAATTTTCTTCCGAAGATAAAACTTTTGAGGTTGTAGGTCCCTCACTGAAAGGAATTTAGGGAAATTTTAAACGCCTACAGTCCCACATGTATCAGAAATTTGCTGCTGCGCGTCAAAAAATGACTGCAACTTCCCCCCCCCCTACAC
>Ga0209367_1010923_pt1 | contig 12110 bp, 8 predicted proteins | sample WorMetLIZISLAND2_FD_187412 | JGI IMG/M metagenome (GOLD analysis project Ga0209367, IMG submission 187412) | Marine gutless worms symbiont microbial communities from Max Planck institute for Marine Microbiology, Germany - Olavius geniculatus... ... | reverse complement strand
TAATCGTTATTAATTACTATTATTTATGTAGTTCCTAATTTTTCATCTATTTTTCTTTCTTTTTTGTTGTGCTACCAATGTTGGTGAATAAAAGATTGTCATAACGCGATGTCGATTGAAGACTGCAGAGTTTTTCCCGTTAAATTCCGTAGGTCCGTCGTTCTTGTTTGCTCCGACGCCGTGATGCTAATCAGAAACGTAATCCCACGCCCGGGCAGTCAGTAAGTAAGTAAGTCAATCCTTCTGAGCTATTTCGTTGCGTTTGGACTTTGTAGGTTTCCGCTCATTTGTCAGCGTCGCAGTGGTTGTCGTGATTGCGACGTGGGTGACACGATTTGGGACGTCGTCGTCACGACATCAAACGACGTCAGATTTCCCGCCACTTTGTCCGCACTGCTAAGCTTAAGCCTCTGCAGCAGCGTCTGCCGCTGTCCAGCCTAGAGCCGTATTCATTGACGTTTAGCATTGACGACTTAGTCCGGTCGAAGCAACCGGCCGTCCGTCTGGATTACTCGTCACTCAGTTGTCGACATGGATGAAGATCTGATCGTTGGCAACGCGTCCGGAGGCTACTGGAACGTCGACAGCGGCGTGGATGCTGTAGGCGACGCAAACAACGTCTTCGCACTACCCGGCAACCTGACGTTCGAAGACTTGCGGCGTCAAATGCAGTACGAGAAGAACTTCGATCCATTCACGGAGGTAAATGCCGTCGGCACGATTATCTTAGTTTTTTCATCAAACCGTGTAGGCGTCGAGTGGACTGAAAAATGTAAATCAAACAAAATATATATATTAATTTTGTAAGGATTCTTTCCTATGGGCACTGCAAATCTAGTGAAATATAGTTACAGTCATAAATGTAAATCACATTTTTATGTATTTTATAAAAATATAAAAAACATGTTTTTATGTATTTTATTTTTATATGTATTTTATTTTTTTGTTATGTGTTTTTTTTACTTTTTAGTGTTTTTTTGTGCTTTTCAATGTCATGTTTTCTTGTTTTTCTTAAATCGTTAGAATAAATTGCTACAGATGTGTTAAAACTGTTTATTTGACTAGTATAGTTGGTATTTGTGCTGACATTTAATTGTTTAGTTTATAATTGAGTATGTACCATAATCAAGGTTACACAAATTACAAAATGTCTAAAGTGAAAAGTAGCGATTGGAAACATCTGCAGTTTGATGTTTTTAATAATGCATTTAATAATGTATTTTATAAAAGTATGAAATACATGTTTTATGTATTTTATTTGCAAATGAATGTTTTAACATCTGTGGTTACAGTTTCGGATATAAGTCTCTGTAATAGAATTTTTACTATGGAATTTTTGTCATTTTTGTTGGCGCGCCCGGTACAAGTAGCCGCACATGTACATTAATCAAGCCAGAAAGAAAGTGATGTCCGACCGTGTACGAAAAGATAGTTATTATGTCATGCGTTAGTAACGAAAATTTATGTAACTTTTATGGCAAATCGATTGCAGAATATTAGTAAGCGGCAAAACAGTTCAATGAGCACCTTTATTCGCAAATTGCAGATACAATGCAGATACAATGCAGTACATATATCCGAGAGATAAAATACAGTAAAACACCAAAAAACTGACAGACAGACAGACAGAAAATGTTCAGATAAAAACAGCAGTTAGTTCATTCTTGATCTAAAATCGACATAAATTTTTTCAACTGCATTAACTGTAAAAACTGACATCATGCAACTGTCATGTAGGCTGCCAGTCGACAACAAGGCACAAAACAACTTATGCAGCACATAACTGTTATCAAGAAATATACGTCTATAAAACTTAACTTTTCGTAGTAAAATTAAACGTTTCACGTCAAGTCTGCCACAGCCATTAATTACAGCTCAAACGGACTCCCATTTATTATAAGAAAATATTCTGCGGAAGACCATATTCCAGCAGACATTCAACTCTGTGGTCTGCTTCGCACTCAAATGTAAAGCAGGAGTTGCATACATGAGAACACATAAACTGTATGCTTCTTGCAGTGACAACAGAGCTATTTCATCTAGATCATTAGCATCTGCAAATATAGAATTGCACGCTGCATAAAATGAACGTTTCATGGGGTCCGACACGTCCTTGTGAAGTCGGCCTACGAAGCAGGTGAGCTCTCGAGGAACTGTTCTGATTGAGCAGTTATCAGCTTGACGCCGGCCTCGAACCACCTTCTTAAGGTCGAAGGTAGGTTTATCCTCTGCTATGTCAGCTGTAATACTCAAGAAAGACTTCCTGGGCTGGTGGACTGGCTCATCTGCTGGCTGACCAGAATTACCAGTTGGCTCAGGAGCCACAACAGCGTCGCCTGCTGCCGGGTGTCCCTTATCGACACTGTTGACGTTGGTGTTTGGCACTGCTCCCAGTTTGCTCTCCATGACAGTCAGATGCTGCAGTATACCATCAACAGTTCGTAGTACGCTGCCTAATTGCCGCGCTGACAAACCATGCAACCAATTCAACGTACGTTAATTACTGGCCGATATTGGTTAATGTCTATTACTCTATCCGGTCGCTCGCGAACCTGGGCGAACGGCGACCAGGTTCTTTGGCGTACCAAATTGCTACTGTACATGTGAAGAACAATAAGTTATTTGAAACACTTTCGAAATAATCACGCTTATTTATATAATTTCTTTTTTAGTTATTTCTGAGTTAATTTCACTTCTAACTCTGATTTACGCGCGAGAGTGAATGCATAGGCCTATTAGCTAAGGTAATTCTGTCCGTCTGTCCGTCATAACCCGGTACCGATCGAGACTTACCGTTTTCACCATATGATAGTCTAATATTCCATGACCAAATGTCATGCCACTGGGTGAGGGTGTCTCCTCAAACGAGAGGGAGAAATATGGGCACTTCACTTAAAAGATGTTTTTTTTACCGCTGTTGGCTTGCCTAGCGTGAAAATAGTTGCAGATAAGCACAAACATGTTGCTTATCATAACAAGCACTGGCGACGAGCTTCTTAAAGGTGTCAACATCAATGATTTTGAATGACCTTGTACCTCCAAAATAAGGGGTTTTAGTGAATTTTTCGCGATATTACGCTGCGCCACACATTTCAAAAGCGAACTGCGCTGAAATGGCTGGAGATAGACCAAAACAACCTGCGTATGAAATTTGAAGCATTGAATATAGATTTCAGCAGTCCAAGTTGCGACCCCCAAACTTTCAACAAGATTTGCGTACAAGGGTGTCAAATAGGGTACCCCTAAAAGTGGTTATTTTTTCGCTATCAGCTTGTTTCGCGTAAAAACTGTTGCAGATAGGCACAGACAAGCTGCTTATCATAACAAACACTGGTGACCTGTTTTTAATGTATTAACATCGATGACCTTGAATGACCTTAAATCCCCAAAATAAACGTTTTAGCAATTTTTTTTACAATTTTCGGCCGCAGAAGAGTGAATTGCGACGAAATTGATAAATATAGTACAAAACAACCTGCGAACAGGAACTGCTATAAGCTCTCGCGCGTCTCATGAGCATTAGCTCAGATTTTTTGTTTTACTTTACAAACAATTTCTACTTCTGATTCTTGTTACATAAACAACTCTCGAGCTAGTTCGAAACAGGTTTCAGGCAGAAGTACTTCCTCCCATTATCTTTGCATGATCTGTCGCCGACTTGTCGCGGATAGGTTACGTATGTTCGCGACCAGGTTTACGACCAGGTTCTCGACTGGACTGCGTAATGGAAATTGGCTTTATCAGTTGACGCCTGCAGCGGAAGATATTTGTTCGGCTGCCCAAGGACTTAATGTATGACGACAACACGACCCACGGCGAAATGATGATTTAGCCGCAAGATGCGTGTCGATACAGACACGTTACAGTATAGTCTACGCGTATAAATGCACTTAGGTAATTTTATATGACTGCATTATATTAATAATGATGACAAATTGTTATCAATCATGATCAGTCAGTCATTGAAGTCCTTACATAGATCAGCTGACAGATTGCGACTATAAGTACAGCACATTGTGAGCAATAAAAAGTCAGCCAAATGCAATGTAGAATCAGTAAGAGAGTTTTATCGATGAACAGATTAGAAAGTTGCTGCCCATTAGATGAGAAATAATTTTGAGTTCACGGTTGTGACTCAGCGCTTGCAAGTTGTGGGCTACATGGTTTTTGATCTGACAACAAACAGTGAAAGAAAACGGGAAGAACAAAATGATCGTTTAAAAGTCTCTGAACAACGAATGGTTGCAGTCCTCGTACGTGCTGTTTCGTTGTCGGTGAGTTATTGCGATAGAAGCCACATCGAACAGCTCTACTTACGAAGGCTTCAATCACTGCCTGGTACACAGAATACAGGCAGAGTTTCAAGACGCTAGTGGTCAGCTAAGTTTGTGAAACCCCACCGAGAACTGGCGGCGTATGTCAACTCACCGATAGCGCCGATCTCGTCGTACACCGCTCAAACATCGATTTTGGGGGGTATCGCAAAATGATCAACACTGAATAAGGTCGTCTGGTGTAAATATTGCGATTCCGCCCATTGCGACACATTTCTCCGTACCGTGGTCTGTCTGTCTGTCGTCTGACATGTCACATTCGTGCACGTGCTCAAAATGATTGCCAGGTTTGAATACCATTTGGAGTCTATTGACACATAAGTGTTAGATGGGGTCTTTAACCCCGAGGAAAGAGGAGATTTAGGGGTCGAACCCGTGCCAAAACATGCAATTGCTTTCGACTTACGAAAGGGATTATTTAAATGAACAAAATGTTCGCATCGCAAAATGTAACAGCATCGATTATGCCGCTTTTTAGCAATTCACTTTGGTGCTTCAATTGTGTTTTTCTTCGACTGCGCAAATAACGACAGTAACAGAGCGTTTCTAGTGACTTGTCTAGGTAATAAAGTACCGGAAATGTTGCGTTAAGCCGTGATTACAGCAACCGATCCGACTAAAATCAGCTGGTCAGTTGAGTTGAGTTGAGTCGGATCGGTCGCTGTAATCAGGGTTTTAGCTGCAGATCGCCCACCTAGGTTTCATTCAACGACTGCTGCTGCATAACGAGCGTGCTGTTTTTTTTTGCTCGCAGACGATTCTGATTACTCTATTCGCTCTGCTGATCGCGTTCGGGGCAGCCGGTAACAGTCTGGTCTGTTTCGTCGTCGTCCGCAACCCCGCCATGAGGACGCCACGAAACATATTTATCATCAACCTGGCCATCTCCGACCTGACGCTCTGTCTGTTCACACAGCCGTTCAATCTGCTCAAAGTTCTGATGCCGGCCTGGCGACTGGGACGCTTCATGTGCAAGTTCGTGCCGATGTGCTCCGGCGCTAACGTGTTCGTATCGACCATCAGCATCACAGCCATTGCTCTCGACCGTTTCCAGGTAACCAAACCGTTCCTGAGACTAGGCCTGCATCAGACGCGTTTCTGTCGAAGCTCAGCCAAACGCTGTTAAAAAAATAACCATTTAACTTTGTATTGTAGATACGACGAATCGGTTTCTTTACGTACGTGCATTTAATAAATTACTGATGCTTTACTGCTTTCACCGAAACGCGCCCGAAGACTGGGGTATATTTTTGGCTATGTTTCCGCGCGTGTGTCGTAAGGTTAATGATGCTTAATGCTAACGCTTTGTGATGAACAGGACGTGCTGTAGTAGCAATTGAAACGAATTGCCTGCAATAGCCATCTGTCTTCTTTAAGATTCACACGACGACTTGTCACGTTTGCAGTACTGAGAAAACTAGTTGCGTCTCGAAAGTGTTATTTACAGAATAGCTTATTTCGCGGAACGACATTTTACTTCGGTAGTCGAAACCCAGTTCATGATCATACACTATAACACTGACATTGCCAGTGGTCAACTGGAATGTAAGATATAAATTTCGCATAAACCATGTTCCTGAATGGTCAGAAGTTTAAACAGTTTAACGGATTTGTATGTGCATTTATTCCAATTAATGAGTTTTTGAAAATTTATATTTTACAAAATAGTGTAGCGATGCAGTTTATGTGTGGTAGGATATTTCATAATCATGTTATTAAAATGTTTACCGAATGTGCTAGTGAAAGAACTTTGAAAATTGGTCAGTATCCAGCAAAGATATAAACAAAAGTTTTAGCTTAATATTCTGGCCCACCCTGTATAAGACGACCGCATAATATCAAGCCTAAAAAGTAATCGTAATTTCTGTATTGGGTCTAACGCAAGCGATTGTAGCTAACGAGAAAATTCGACTGTCTTCGACGAAAGGTGTTTGGTTTTATTCTTAATATTTTCCAAAATCAAACGTAATCCATAGCTGTCCCCAATCCCTAAACTACAGCAGGCGAGTTTTTCTGTTCGACGGTATCGACGTCTGTTCAATACACAAAAACACACAATCAATTTTTGCATACTATCATAGCCTGTAGAATCAATGTAGTGTAGTCGGTAGACTTAATGAATAGGTTACTGATAAACTGAAGTCACTGCCCATGATCGTTCAGTGATAATAACACAGTTTATTTGACGAATACGGAACAGCCGCCGACCGTTGGACTAAGACAGTGAATTGTAACCAGTTGGCTGTAACCGTCAGCTACCGCCATTTGATTTTTATTTTTCACCCTGAAAGTGTAATGGGTCAGCTAACATGTCTATGGCAGCAGTTAAGATTAAACCTGTACACCAAACTGCGCGGCTTGTATAATGCCCGTTGTCGTCTCTATTCTACTATATGTAGCCTATATGGCGCAGGAACTTGGGCTCGTGGCCCGTACACAATCTGACAAGCATAAGCTTGAATCGTTTCAGATGTCGTGTATGCGAAGAATCCTTGGGGTAGGCTACGGTGGTACGATTTTTGAGTGAAATGCGTCGGTGATGGGTCAGACCGAACAGCGACCCATTTGCAGTAGATTTTGCGACCCCTTATCACGATGTCTGGACACGAATATCGTTTGCGAGAGTTTGCTCCCGCGCATGAAGCACTTCGTCTGGAGGTCAACACTCGTGCAGACGACCGACCCGATGAAAGGCTGGACTGGAAGAGTCCGCGAGGTCGTTCTCAACACACATGAAGGTCGACGTCGGGCTCATTGCAGATGCTGTTCCTGAGACATGGCCGGTGTTCGAAAAGTCTGGAAGGCGCAACGACCCGTCTCCGGTCAAGCTGTCCAGTGAGTGAATGAGTGAGTGAAAACTATTACTCAATATACTGTCCCGCAGAGGGTAGAAGGCTGAGTCGACACAAGTATACTGGAGCAGTCGTTGTCAAAGCACGCTCTCGATGGACTACTATCATGAACTCTCACCCCATTGCGAGCTGTGCCACTGCTCTTTACTGTCGTCGTGATATCGAGGCTTACTTGTTGCCTCAAAAGTTCAAAACCGAAATCTCCCGAACACATCTGTATTGTAGCGCGTTTGGATAAAGCACAACTAACTTACTAAGTTTTGCCTTTTTCAAAAGGTGGGCAAATGTCTCTGCTTGTGCATGTTTGCGGGGGGCACAAGAGCCATGCGACTTTTAACCAGTGTATGTCGGCGGCATCCAGACTATACGGACGTACTACTCGCGTATACGTACATAGACGCGTAGTACGTCGGTGGAGTGAATGTTTCTGTCAGTGGATTTGCTCATTTGTACAATACAGGTAATTGTCTACCCGACTCAGGACTCGGTGAAACGCTTTGGTCCGCTCATCTCGCTACTGACCGTGTGGCTCGTCTCACTGATACTCGCTAGTCCGCTGGCCGTCTTCAACGTGCTCAATGCCTTCGAGCCGTTCGAGTCGATCGTGCTGTACGAGTCGTGTGTGGAAAACCTCGAGCTGGAGACGCAGCGCCGCGCCTACTCGCTGGCGTCAATCGTCTTCCAGTACCTGCTACCGGTCGTCATAGTGACCGTGGCTCACGTTCGCATCAGCCACAAGCTGCGCAGTCGGATGGTGACGCTACAGCAGCGCAACGCGCCTGCGTCCTCGGTCAGTGACAGCGCACCCGACCGTCGACATCGTCGCCAGCACGACCAGTCCACGTCCACTACGGCGACCACCGGCGACGCGGGTGCAGGACGTGTGATCGTGCAGAGCGTTCCACTCACAGCAGCACAGAAGGAAAAGCGACGCTTGGCGTTGCAGAGGAAGCGTAAAACGAATCTTCTGCTGGTGATGATCGCCGTTGTGTTCGCTCTGAGCTGGCTGCCGCTCAACGTCTGCAACATCGTCGCCGACTTCAACCTCCAGCTGCTGCGGAGATTCGACTCGCAGGTATGCGTTGATTTGCACCAATGATGACTAACAACGAATCGTTAGTAAACCACTGACAAAAAGGTTTGATTATTATTGTTTTGGATATTTGTAGCGTAGCAGATGCAGGTGGCACACTGAACATCGGTGGGTGGGTTGGTACGTTGGGTGCAGCATATAGCCGAGAGACTGCCAGATTGGGTGGGTCTACAAATCATTAAATACGACCTATAGGCCTGTTATTTCTCTGCAATGGCTATTAGGCTTATGTTTTTACTTTTTACGAAAAGATGAAACCATATTCTGAACGTCCGCCTGAAGGTAAACAAACGTATATGAACTAAACAGAACTAGTCTTTATGGCAATATGGACAAATGTTCAAATTTTACTGCTGCCCGCTTTATTATGTCCACTCAATATCGCCTGCCGGCAGCTGGCAAATAAGTCGTAAATATGACCAGCCGGTGACCGGCTGTAAAAGCGATTGGCTTGAAATGGGGTCATTCGCCGTATATGGAGCCACTAGGTTTTCTTTATGCATCTATTTTCACTAAATGAATAAAAATTACGACGTTTTTAATATTGTATTTGCTACTGTACAATATCCGCACGTCCCGTTTATTCAATGAAAAAATGCATTAACAAAACAGAGTGGCGTATACCACGCCCCGTATTCTGCGAGTCACTGGAGTCACGTGCGATTTCGAGCCAATCTCATTTTACTGCCGAGTGGTGCTTTTATGACCCGTTTGCCGGCAGCTGACATATGACCTTTATTTTTACTCTTTTATGGGCAATTCTTGCTTATAGCGACAACACGCTTTAAACTTGAAATTATAAGGCTATCGTTACGTTTTGTTACCCATAAAAACGGACGTATCGATTTGGTGTAAACATAACATATCGACGTCTTTTACAACCTGTGTCCACGATTGTTGCTTTTGCGGTTATTTTTATTATTAGCCTATTATTGCAATATTATCGTCGTGATAGCAAAATATTAGATCGGTGTGTTGTTAATGATCGACTAGAAGTTGCGTCAACAAAATAAGCAAATTGCTTTTAAGCGAATTCTGCTAGGACGTTTCAAGTGGTGAACTGTTTACTGATGCAGAAGGGTTTACCGCGAGCGTACTCTGTGTTAGCAAAATAAATCAGCTTAAGTCAAACAAAGTCAGCTTAGCTGAAACTAAAACTTTCAGCGTCATGGACGGAACACTAAACGCACGTCAGTTCAAACGTCAGTAGTGGATCCATGCGTTGACTCGTTAATGATCGCCGTTCAGTGATGAAAGCGGCTTTTGATGTTCCATTAACAGTAGCACAAGAAGAAAGAAAGAAAGATTTTTTACTCTCTACTTTGCTTTGAACAAGCAAGTGTTAAACCAAGTGAGGATATTATTATGGTTGGTCCGCTAACAGCCAACATGTTTAAGAAGCTGCTTAGCCTGCATGTAAAACTCGCAAGCAGTTTTAGGCAGTTTTTTGGCAGTCTCGTGTGAGTTTTAGTCGCATGTGTGGCCACTCTCTAACAAAATTTTACGTAGGCTCCCTACACAATGGTGCTAACTTGCAGTAAAACTGTAAAACAGTTCATTTACTTTGTTTAATTTACGCCACATATAGGTGTCGATTAATAGGGGCCTATTTGTATACAAAAAAACAATTCATTGTATACTAAGTCTTGTATACTTGTAGATAATGCTTGTCATTTAATCCAACGTAACTTCAGTATACTTGAACTGTCGTCGTGATTCAGTTACAGTGTATATTATTGTCTTTTTGCGGGATGACTGATCACAAATTACACTGCCCCGGTGCCACAAGATAAGATGTCTAAGTCCCGGACGTTTATATGCGTAAATAAAGAACGAACGGTATTAATGCTGCTAGAATATGCCTTCGGAGACTTGTGATCTAAAAACCGTTTAGGTCACGCTCTAGCAGTTTTGTTGACTACGTGTGATGCGCACCTTTTCGGCTCTTAAATTATTAATCGGAGCTTTTAGTGCCGGGTACTTACTTAATAGCGACGTCACAGAGCATTAGTCAATTAGTTCGTCTAGCGTTGCCGCCTGACCTTGTTCTCACCCGGATCTTGTAGGCGATTACGACGGGCTTTTAGGTTAAATGAGGTTTTGTGTTTTGTTCACGCGATCGCTTGCGGCAATAGACGTAAGCTACTGCATGCAATCCTCTGTACGTTCTTTGCAGTCACGCACTGCATGGCGAGGCGACTAAATTAAACACCGGAATGCCGTCGTTTACGCGCGATAGCAGAATGCTTCGAGGCTACGGCCTGGGCGTCTGTTTGTCCGTCTGTCCGTCACATTCTGGCGCTGTTTCAAAACGGTGCAAGCTAGGATCACGAAATCTTTACTGTGGACTCTAGTTTTTTTGTGACAAAACGTCGTGCCCCTGGGTGAGGGGGTTCTCCTAGAACGAGGGCGTCAAAGAGGGGTACTTCTCTAAAAGACGTGATTTTGCTGCCAATGGCTCGTCTATTGTAAAAACGGATGCAGTTAGGTACAGACATGCTGCATATCATAACAACCACTGATGACGGGCTTTTTGGATTTGTCAACATCGATGACCTTAAATGACCTTGAGCTTCACAAAAAGGTTTTTTTGTGAATTTTCCGCGATTTCGGCCTGCGACACACATTTTAAGAGTGAATTGCACCAAAATGGCTGGAAATAAACCAAGATAATCTGGGGTGAAATTTTCAGCATCAAACGCAGATTTCAGCAGTCCAAGTGGTGACCTCCTACGTTCAAGGAGGCCTGCGCAGGCGGGCGTCAAAGACTTCTACTCTCCTAAAAAGTGGTTATTTACCGTTATTGGCTCGTTTAGCTTGAAAGCAGTTGCACATAGACACAGACATACTGTTCTCATAACAATCGCTTTTGACGAGCTTTTAATGGTGTCAAAATTGATGATTTTAAATGACCTTGAACCTCCAAAATAAGGGGTATTAGTGTTTTTTTCCGCAATTTTCGGCTGTGGCGCATATTTCAAGAGTGAATTTCGCCCGCATGGCTAAAGATGAACCTGGACAACCTGCGAATATGAACTGCTAAGGCTATCGCGCGTCTCATGAGCTTTTCTCAAATTACTTGTTCGCATTAGACTTGCAAAAGATGACACGTCAAAAGAAGTATACGTAGACAGAGTAGCTCTAATCCAATTCAGCGCATGGAAATTATATTTCTACAGTCAAAGGCTGGGTCCGATGCGTATCAACAACATATCGCCAAGCACCACATCATGGACAAACACGCCGCTTTATTTTATAGATGTAAAAACGTTTTTTTAACGTTTTTATTGTTCTTGTCACGTTTTTAACGTTTTTTTTTATTTTGTTTAACGTTTTTTAAAAATTTTTTAAACGTGCATTGAAAATCCTATAAAAGGCTTCGAGAAGCACTTTTGGAACCACAAAAAAAGAAATAATAGGTCACCGTGATTTACTTTATTTAGTTAGTCCAAATATACTAAATAAAAAGTTTTTTAACTAATATGTTTGGTTAGTTTGATGCTATGGTCTTATGACCACGTGGTTAAATTGAAGTTAAATAAAGTTCTCTCTGTCTATACTGTAGTTTCAGGTATATCTTATAAGGTTTTTACACGATCCAGCAAACGTCCAGCATTAGCACGTGTATTTTGAATACATTTGCTCTAAGTTTGCTGGACGTTTGCTGGATCGTGTAAACACCCTATAAGATCCAGCAAACCTGCAGCATTAGGCATTAGACAAAAGGTGGCGTGGCGTAGTTGGTAGCGCGTTTCGGCTGAAACGAAGTTACTCTACGCCGGGCCCGGTTAGTACTGCGATGGGTGACTGCCTGCGGGCAGGTAAACCATC
>Ga0209367_1010920_pt1 | contig 12112 bp, 4 predicted proteins | sample WorMetLIZISLAND2_FD_187412 | JGI IMG/M metagenome (GOLD analysis project Ga0209367, IMG submission 187412) | Marine gutless worms symbiont microbial communities from Max Planck institute for Marine Microbiology, Germany - Olavius geniculatus... ... | reverse complement strand
AAAGGTGATATTATTCAGCAGCACATTGACACACAGTCAGTGTGATGCGGGCAATATCACCTTTTGTAATTTTTGCTGTTTTCGATGTGCAAGTCCTTGAATGTTGCCGTTAACAAGTGTATAAACTGATGTTTTGTACATTTATGATGGATATGGGCCTAGTCTATGTGACTGTATGTACATGATTGCTAATGTTATTATAATGGGGCCTATTAATAATCGGCTGGTTGCTTGGCGAACCTGGCTATCTGACACACGAGTGTATCTCACGTAATTATAATGTCCTGGACATCGTTACGTTAATGTTCAGCAAATTTAATGCAAATTTGACGACGTTCTGACAATAACAAAGTTTGCCAGAGCACAGTGTTGCTGTTGCTCTGTTTTTTCATTTAGTTCCAAGGGCGATTTTACAGCTCTACGATAGTCGAAACCTCCACGGCACAATGACGTTTATACGATAAAGCAAACATCAAGCAAACATCAAGCAGACATCATGCAAACGTATTCAATATACACGTACACGACGTGTGCTCTAATTGCTTTATGTTTGCTTGATGTTTGCTTCATCGTGTAAACGAGGTATTAGATACCGGTGTCTGGTACGGTACTACGGCGACGTGCCAGAGCTGGTAGTCCATCTCGGTAGCTCCGGCGACGATCCACGACGTCTGATACGGTCTGTACTGACCACGGGCTGTGAGCGAGTAGGCCGGCGAGCGGCAGCATGAGTCGGAATAGCGGAATAGTCGCAGATCGAACAGTCCGCCGTCGTAGAAACGATACTGACGAAGCACGTACTCCGGACCCGGGCGAACTTCGCATCTGTAAGTAAAGTAAGTAAGCAAACGTGCATTTGTATAGCGCATTACGTTAAAATTAATCTCTAATGCGCGTCACTACCACGTTATGATAGGCTACAAAAAGACGATGAACATTTCAAAATTAAACTTCTTCATTTTTTTCACAGAATACGTTGTCCGCAGTCTAATAGTAACCTTTTTTCTACTGTAGGCTAACGCACAGTTATAAAAATAGTTAAAGCTTAGCAAAGTTTACAATCGTCGCTAGCGAACTGCGCCTCGTTGGAATAGCGGGATCGGCGAAAAACGTTGGGTGCCATGTGCGTCAGATAAGGTTGATAAGGCAAGAGCTGGGATACTGCGACAGATGCGCTAGAAGAGATAGAATGGCATCGCTATATCGCGACGCGTAAGTACTGCCCCGCCCCCTATACACGCTTCATTGGCCAGGAGTCGTCCATTGGGCGCATTAACTCGCTCGATTGAATCCGAATCACGAACTGTCAAAGACACCGAAAACTCCAACGTCAACGCGCAGCGGACCGTACAATCGTCGATCCGTCGTCAGTCCGCAATTCCACGCGAAGATCCGCAGCAACAAATGACCCGCAAATCGTTTTTAAATACCCGTTCTTGTGTCCAGCTTCGATCCTTTGACAGGGATTTTAAACTTACCGTATAATAAGATCATGCTCATTAGCATTCAAATGTATGTACGCGCAATTTATTACTTAGCTACCGTAAATCCGACGAAAAGCAATCTTCACGTTATAAAAAATGTAGAAAAAAACTTATCATTAATGTCATTATTAAGCCTATAAGTAGTACAAAAAAATAACAATTATTTTTTGGGTCACATCAGCACACTGTCAGATTAGCAAAGCCGGATACGATCGACGCAGCAAGAAAGTCTTGAGACGATGACTGCAGACCGAGAGTAACGATATGCAGAGCTGATGTTTGGTAAAAGCTTTTTTTCACAGGTTGGCATCAAAATGTGGTTTTCTGGCTGGGGCGTACAGAACTCTACGTGGAGTCCGGGAAAAGCGACAAAACACACAGGAAGAAAGAAAGAAAGATACAAATGTGATGTGTGCATCCGACATTTCTTATTCACTCCACTGAAATCCTGCAGGATAATAGCTCGCTATCAAAAACGTGGCGCATAAGATTGCTGTGGATCTAAGTTCACGAGATTGCCGTCCGCAGTCCATACCGTCCATAGTCGCCGGGATGAGTCGATGGTATCTCGAGACATTAGCGCAGCCGTGATGGGTGTAACCGGACAGACGCGTAATGAAGTCACATGCATCAATGATAGAACTTTACGCCAGGCGCTATAAACACTGTCACTGTTCACTGATAGCTATTGTACGACACAGCTTGATATCAATGATCGAACAATGGCAGCAAAGCTATAATAACAGAATCTCCACACATCTGTCGAAAACGCCAACACGTTCCCCCTATCGCAACAATATTAATAATAGCTAGAAAAGTACCGTGTTACAGAACAGCGAATAAGCCAATAACGTGAAATAGTTCCAACGTCTTAAATCTGTGAATCACGAAGCTAATCGCGACCCAAAATATGTGTTACTTCGACGCATATTCCTCTGAATATTTACCACAATCCTTTTATAACTTTTTGATCAATCTGGCGAACAGACAAAGCGACGAACAGACACAGATCAGAAGAGATAACAGAACCTTCTTTATCTGGGAAGGGAAATCCATAATTTACTGGTAAGGACAGTCTTGTGATTGTTATTGTAACAGTTTATATTGCATTAGGAGTGACTATTCGTCCGGCAGCCGTAAAAATAGCCTGTTGGCGTGATGTCCCCTTATAGTGCAGCCGAGAATTGCTGTTGCTGCAGCAGCTGGGACGCACCATGACAACGTAAAGCGATGCTCCAGAGACTCTGATAAGCAACAGCGGAGTGACAGAGACAAAGACGCATAGCGAACAGCACCTCGCTAAGATACTACTGGATGACGAAGACAATCTATCAGCTGACAGGCTGATAGCTGAGACATTGAGACTACACCTATAGTGACTAGACCTCGTGACAACGACAGAGATGACACTGACAGCATAGTACGATAATGTGCCACCAGGCGTCGCAACACTCAGCACAAGCTGAGAAGCACATTATTTAGTTATTCAACTATCTTTTCTTAAGGCGCGTACACAGCGACGTAACTGAACTGAACTGAACTGACACGTTTTAGTTTTTGACGAACTGACCAATAGGCAAGCACGGCGAGCTTACTGTTATTGGTTGACGCGTACGTGAGCGTAGTCACGTAAGCCATCGACGCCGTTAGATGGTGCCTACTGTAATGCATTGCTGCTTGCCCGTTGGTCAGTTTAGTTCAGTGCATTTACGTCGCTCTGTACGCGCCTTTAAAGCCAAAGATGCTTAATTCGCAATTAACGGTTCGGACTCGGCAACTAGGAACGTGTCTTCCAGGTCGCATTGAATTGTTGGACAGCGACGAATAGCAAAGGCGTCAATACTGTATTTCGGACTTTCCCCCCATTGTTTTTAATGTTCTTGCAAAGTTTGCTAATCTTTAACATACAGATTTTTTTGATACATTTTATTTAGTAATAAAAATACATAAGTGGCATTTTAAAGGACTTTGTAGTTCGCAGTTAAAACGTTTTGCCATGCAGCTGTATAGATATGAAGTTTTGCGATTTTACCCTCGATATATCGATATAGCAATATTCGAGTCGTGATCTCACACTGACCTGGTCGATAGCCATAGACCAGTCAGTCGTGGCGGCAGTTCGGCGATGACGTCACCGGAAGTCACGCGACTCAGCTGCTCGGCGCACGTACGCTGTCGCAGAACGCTGTTGTCCCGCCGGGCCAACGTCGCTGTATAGTACAAAACGCACATTACGTCAGTGTTTGAATTGCCGGGGGGACGTGGCTGAACACCCTCTACTGTTCTCTCAACCTTTCCTAACACAATGTTAAATTTGTACTGGGGATGAGGATCAGCCATATACATACAATTTACACCAGAATTTTGGTCGGACTCCGACAATCGAAAAATTTTAATCTTCATCGGAAACCCATTTTAGAGCTATGGAGCGTCACCTGCCACGTGGGATCACACAGTGTTATCTGCCACCGGACACAGATTAACGCGCGCCGCCTCAACCCCATCCAAACAGGCCGGTACTCGATTAGCCTACCCCGGAGGGATGGAAGGCTGAGTTGACCCTGGTGCTGGTTATGTACCAGGATGGTTTACTTGCAGTCTGCCAACAGTTAAACATCCACGTAGTAACCACTTGATAGTGATAGTGACCCATGACCTCGCGATCGTACGTCCAACAACTTTTTACAGAGTTGGACGCGGGTCACTTTTTCTGGACCCGACCCGACCCGACCCGGCTCACGTTTTAGAGCTGATGAGTGACCCGCGACCCGACACGACCCAGTCATTTTAAGCTAAGAAGTCCAAAAACTGCATAACCGCGTCGTTTCACGTATTAAGCGTAAAAATCCTTTAAGGGGTTTGACCTGTGGGTGCGTTGAAGAAAAAAGGCATTATTACAAATAAAAATTTTTGCGTACATTTCACCCATTTGCCGAGAAGCCTCCCTTAAAGGAATTTGCATAAAATTTTGTATGACGGGTCGCCTCGCCGACGTAACCAACCGTGCCAAATTTTAGCTCAATCGGGTCAGGGGTTTTGATTATGTAGGGGGTCGAATTTGTAGCTTTCCCATAGGAAACAGAAGTCGCCGTTAACACAGGGCTTGAACTACCGTTCAGCCTGTGATAACGACAGTGATGATATGTGCCAAATTTGATGCTTGTCTGATCAATATTCCTAAGGTTACAAACTGCAAATAGTAACCACGCGTTTTAGGTTAAATGACCTGTTCAGTTTTTTAAGACTGTGAAGTAAAAGTAAAGGTCACAACAATGTCAAAATATTTGACTAATCACAGTTTTATCGCATCATACGACACATTTTTACAGTTTTAGAGTTATAATACTCAATTTAAAATGCCGTTATTCGTTAATTCTCGCATTTTTTATTTCAATTTATATTCGCAATAATATGCTAATGAATTAAAAATGCCATGGCATTTGCATCATTTTGCGTGCACTTACACTAAACTTGCCGGAAAGAATGAGAAACTTGTTGCACATACCTGTGACGAGCAAACATAACGACACGGCAGCGAACTTCATTTTTCTTCCGCTGAAACTGAGATCACATTATGATTCCCCAGCTTCTCTGTTCAAAACCAAATACACACACATCGAGCTAATGCTCACTCATGGAGATGCTTTTTTGCATGCGGAGTAGACCATCGCATTCTGGTGTTGATGTCGAAAACTGAACTTGATGGAACGTAACCTCTGATGAAAGCCGCGTACAGCCAGAGCGACGTAACTGAACTGAACTGACACGGTTTAGTTTTTGACGAACTGACCAATAGGCGAGCATGGCGAGTCCATTGGTCATTGGCTGACGCGTACATATCAACAACGCCGTTATCAGACGGTGGTTATCAGACGGTGCCTACTGTGATGCATTACTGTTTGCCCATTTAATGTCATTGTTTGACGAAAGAAACGAGTAGAGTTAAGACCCGTGGCGTTGTTGATATGTACGCGTCAGCCAATGACCAATGGACTCGCCATGCTCGCCTATTGGTCACATTGGCCAGTTCGTTAAAAACAAAACCACGTCAGTTCAGTTCAGTTATAGTCTACCTCCCACTGGTCCACTGCACGGGTCTTAACTCTACTCGTTTCTTTCGTCAAACAATGACATTAGGCCTACTTGCAAATTTTACGCGACCAGCCCGGGTGCCGCAATTTCATCGCCAAGTAATTTAGTCTTCAACGTAAATAAACAGACCTGGACTCTAGTCAGCGGGGGTTGACTACAGGTCTGGTCAACATAATTAGCCCCACGGCGGCGATCATAAACCTATACCTGTGTTTACCGGGTTTACAGATACGGCGGTTAATGTTACCATTGCACGGCTTATTGCTCCTCAACGGTCCTCGTTAGATCATCGACTTGTTACAGTCTATAGTCGCCGAGCCACTCAATATATAGCTAAAGGCTTACAAGTTCTGTTGCTTTCCGGAGTCTGGAGACTAGAATCAAGAAGGCGACCGTTAGCTCGAGGCATGGATGACCAGAGATGGCATATTGTGTCGTTAGGCCATACGTGATACAGTGAGTAGCCTATAAACTATCGCTTAAATGTATATTGACAGTTGGGATTACATCGGGATTAAATGTCCGAACTACAAAGTACAACTGATCAAACCTTAAATTATTAATTGCGTTAAAAAACAAGAAAGCTCAGCTGTCGCTAGAAAAGACGCGCTACAATCTATAGGCCTACAGTTGTTGTTGCAGTACTAACCTTCAAGGTCATCCAAGGTCGATGATTTTCATCTAATCTGAAATGGCGTATGCGCATGCTACTTCCTACTAGCGGCCCTATCTCTCACCATTTTTGAGATTATGACCAGTTTTCCGTTGAAAAACGCACATTTTTCTTATCCTTCCATTTAACCCTAAATTTAGAAATGTTCTCTTTGCTCTGCATTCCCCCAAATTTTGTACGCAGAAAGTCTCTACAAAGGGCTAATTAATCGTGCAAAATGTTTTCCTGTACGAGCCAGCTCTACCGTATTTCATTTCATTTTATTTTATTTTATTTTTTATCGATATTGAACCGATTTTGCTATGTTATGTTCTGTTTTGCAATGGCGTCTGACCGTTGTTTAATAAAAGATTACTTACTTACGACCCAAGGCTTAGCGACAATCAGTGGCGGTTTTAGGCCCGGGCCAGAGAGCACAGGTCCCCTTCCCCAGTTTTGCTCCAGGCCCCCAGTTTCGTGGCCACCCATGATTTTTTGCAAAGATAACACAAATATCTGATGTTTTTGTGTTTCCAAAGTTTCGAAAAGCGGACAAGTTTGCGGCTTCCATTGAACGTCCAAAAGCCAAAAATGCTTCAGCTTCAGGGGGCTTCACCCCCTGGCCCCTGACCAGGGGCTCTGCCCCTGGACCCCGCTGAGGGCTCTGTCCCCAGACCCCCGTTATAGGCCCGCCAGATTTTGTGGGCTAGAACTGCCACTGGCGACAATACATCCGTGACTTACAGACAGACGACAGACAGACGATAACTGTGCCATAGACGCCTACAGCAACTGAGCGCGTCAAAAAGCCTATCTGGCATGATACTATACATGCTTAAAACTTCACTGGCAAAAAGCGTATGTTTACAGCACGGACAAAACTCAAAATAAATGAGAAGTAATCGAATAGCTTAGACTTCCGATTATAATGTAAAACAACGTTGTGTTATAATTCACCGAATTATAGGTCTACTAAAGTATTGCTAATCCTTCTGACAATGCAGCCAAGTTTACGGCCGACAAAAAGAGGTAGCGTAGAAAAAAAGTAATCGGATTTTGACCTCCTTACGAAAGAATTCTTATTTTTCGGGTCTCAGACAAATGTGCAAAAAATCACCAAAATTTATTCGTAATTTTTGCGTGCTCTGACAAAGAGAATCGCAAGAACAAGTCATTACATTTACCTTAATTACGGCGGAGGCAGCAATAGGAAACAGAATAATATTAATATCAGCGAAATAAAAGAGGCCACACGGAAAAGAAGAAATCCGATAAAGTGGCTAAACCTATTCGATATAATCGTGTTGAAAGATCGAACGCGTATAGCAGAAAACGACCAGCGTCGAGTCCAGCCTACTTGTCAGTACTTTGAGATAATTCACTGTTCGGCTGACATTTTGACTGATTTCACGTCGAGACACGAGTATCTCTATATCCAGTCTGCAGTCCCTCTAGACGATTCCCTGCCGTGAACTGAACTATAGCTGCAGTAATTCTGCGACCGCTGACCGTACCATCATCTTCAGAATAGAGATGGGTCAATCTAAGTGATTATTTTATTTTATTGTCTTGTATTATTATTCTTCTCTTATATACATTGTATTAATTTGCAATTCCACTATTTTATATTTTCTGTTAATCCAACGGCGTTTAACCTTTGTGCAAAGAATTCCTTACTTACTTACAATATTGTTTTTTTGTCTACTGCGATTTCGATTCGTAGCCTATAGTGGTATAACCGTAATATACGCATAAATTAAACTCAATAAAACAATTTAGGCCGATCATTCAATAAATTCGCTAACTTTTCAGTTTCTTGACATCGTACCTGTTCGTATAATTATATAGGTCTATCATCAGCATAGGCCTGTCACATTAACAATGACTTGCTAAGTTCGGTACAGTACGTGAACTAAACCTGTTCTTCAGTTATGCCCACGTCGGGATCGATATTATTATGCACCCGTTTTATCGGCCGCATTGTGCATCTTGTCCGTCGTCCGTCTGTCTGTCCGTCTCTCCGGCACGGGTTCTTAACTCGATAACGAATCTGTAGCGACAGCTGGGCTTCCTGTGTTGTAATCGCTTCCATTTTTGGTGAATAAAGATGTACGATACGCTGTCTTCGTCGCACAACACTACGGACGGTAGAGCCACGTATCACAGGAGACAACGAGAGGACGCAAAGCACAGCGGGCTGGCATCAAGTGGCCGACAGCGTTGCATGCGTTGGCGACTGGCGTCTGACGACAATGTGCACTGATTGAATGTTTCGATGACTGTGCACACATCGCCACGCCACGAGTTCTTGAGTCACTGAATAGCCAACCCACTCGCAGTAATTACCTGCTCGGTCCCGAAAATTGTCTCGATCTCTCTGAGGCTGTTGACGCCAGAAAACCAGACATAAGCTAGGCGTATATACTAAATCAGTCATTTCTGCATCTTGTCTATACACTGTGTCCCCAAAAAGCATCCCCAACATTTTCGACTGTAACTTGAGAACATTATCATGTTTTGATAATTTTTGCTACAAATATTCCTGACACAACTTGTCATTAAATGACTGTTTAGTTTCCCACCTCATCCAATGTATGATTCTGCACTACCTAGGGAAAGCAGATCAAGCCAAATATGTGTTGAAATAAACAGAAAACCTAAAAAACATTCCCAACATCATCGATCGTAACTTAAAGAAAGATTAGTAGATTTTAATAATTTGTAGTGGAAATATTTCTGACACAACTGGCTATTAAATAAGTGTTTTACTTTTTATTTCACCCAACGTCTGCTTTTGCACTACCTGGAAAAACCAGACAGAGCATAATACGTGTTAAAATGAATGAAACAACGTCAATAAATTCCATCTATCCTAATCTGCAAGTCCCAACAAAAGGTCTGTTACAAGGTTTGACTGTCATGCAGCAGTGTGTTTACCAAATGAAGTTTAAAAATGTTTGTGAAGTCAAGAAGCGACTGGTACAGCCTGGATTGGTCTGGAGCAGAACATTATACGACAATGCTGTCAATGAATGGAGAAAGCGAATGGAGAAAGAATGCCTGTGTTCGCATAGTGGGCCAAGACTTCAAGCAATTTTACTGCCGGCAGTTGAAAAATGGACAACTGAATTAATCAGCCACAGTGTCAGAAATGTCAACAAAATGTGTTTTTACGCGTCATGTTAATTAAGCAATCACATCGCATTGGATAAAAAGTGATATTTCGCTGGTTTTGCTCTCCCCAGGTATTGCAAAAATAAACGTTAAGTGAGGTGGGTAACTAAACGACCATTTGATGGCAAGTTGTGTCGGGAATATTCGTACGAGAAATTATCAAAATTTAATAATTAGTTTTTAAGTTACAGTCGAAAATGTCAGGAATGCTTTTTGGGGACACAGTGTATAGTTTTTTGTTGACCAGAATAGACAGAGTATGAATGGTTTTATTACGCGCAACAGCAGCTACTGCTGTAGCGCGTCTTAGCCATCGCAATTCTGTCTGTCCATCCGTCTGTCTGTCCATCTGTCACATGGGTGGATCAGTCAAAAACGGTGCAAACTAGAATCACCAAATTTTCACCGTCGCCTGCCTGGAAGACTACACGGTGTTTCATAAAGACGCCCTTTTTCTTTATTTCATAATTTAATTAAATGCCGATCTATTTACACGACATTTTTACCAGGGGTAGCTGAAAAAATACTAATTCAAAATATTTGGACAAAATATGGCTTTTAGTTAAATATTCTTTGTTAGTAGTGACGTAATATACTAAATGCTGACGTCATAGTGTGTTGCGAGTACAAACTGGCTTGTCGCAACCGGTGCTGACAGACTTGCTGAATAGCTGCGTTGCGTCGATGGCGAACTTTATCTGGTTCATTGATAACCCACTGTTGAAGTTTTACCATTGTAGCCACAAAAATGCCCAAAACGATCACTTTCACACACTTGTGGGGATAGCTTAACTTTTACACTTTCCAGCAAGACAGTGCACTAGCACGCACCGCTTGCGAAATGAGTTTTTGGATTGCAAAACGCCGCCTGATTTTATGCCCCCATGTTGCTCAGCACTGATACAATAAACATTTTTTATCAGTGAACAAGATAAAGTTTGCTATCGAAACAGGGTAACAACTGACAAAACCAGCTGCTAAAAGCCAGTTTGTACTCACGACACATTATGACGTCAGCATTACATCACGACTAGCAAAAAATATTTAACCAACGGTCACATTTTGTTGAAATATTTTGAATTAGTATTTCTTCAGCTACATCTGATAAAAAATTCATGCAAATTGATCACCATTCGACTGAGTTATGGAAGAAACAAAAAGGGTGTCTTTTTATGAAACACCGTGTAGTTTCAAAAACCGTAAAGCTTTTCCACAAATTCGAAGGGGTCACCCCGAACGAAAGCGCTAAATGAGAGGGGGTAGGGAAAATGTGCGATTTCCAGTCAATACGGCGTTGGCAGAGCGAGACAGGTAACGCCCTCTGATGAGTACAACTAAAACACTATAGATATACAGCCGCCAGTCGTCTGGCGCCCTCTGGCGACTGATTTTGTTTTACTGGGCTTTCAAACATGCACCGCTGTTGCGCGTTTCCCTCTGCGCTAGCAGGACTTCTCTTGTTCAAATGACTGTCGAACTTGCCATACGCGATCTCATAGCTGTATATGCCTAGCGTTGATGGTCACACGAGTTTAGTAGCCTGTTCAATAGGCCTATCACCAACTTACGAGTACTATACTCACCAGCAGTTAAATACCACGTACAGTATGCTTATACGGAGTCAACAATCAACAAAAATATCATCCGAAATGTAAGCAGCATAGCAGATTATCTTGCCCAGTGCCCAATAATGTTTATATGCGATATAGCCTGGCAGTAGGCAGTAGGCCTATTTGCACATTAGGCCTATAATGTCGTTTCGTGCGACGGACGGACGCTATAGGCTGCATGACAGTCAGATAAGCGCGCGTGCATGCTAGTTCAGTGTGAACAAATTCGTCGTCATATCTGCGGTTGCAGAGATACTCACACTGTCAGTTTTTTTTCAACGACAGATTGAGTCGATATCGTCGATACTCGCCCGATGGCTCTCAGGGGACAGCACAACAGGCGTAGTAGTCTATATACTACAGGCCATGTCCCTAAATTTCAATGGCGTTCTTTCAGTCACTCGATCCATGCACTTCTTCAAAGATTTCTTAGTTCGTGATTTTCGTCACATCGGCGACTACTTTTCTTTGTTTTGTTTTTTTTTGTTTCGGATATTTAGTCGGCAGGGCCTCCAAACTGGGGCATTGCACCGACGGGCAAATTGAACAACTTGCTCAAGGTTGTTATTTGAGAGAGCAGTGGTTAGGGACCGAACCCCGATCTCGCGGTCATTGGTTCCGACAGTACGCTAACTACTAGACTACCGAGCCACAGAAGCTCCAAATTATGGCCCTTCAATAATATAGGCTTACTTACATTATGTTATCTGCTCTGTCTACTCCACAGGCCTGCTTTTACGACGCTCCCGCAGATCTCCTAATCTGCAGAGGAGGAAGATACCACCGCCCCATTCCTTATTCCATTTGAGGCCTGCGGCGTCTCGACTTCTCCCCAGTATCCCGTTGGAAAATTTCCTGCGAGTCCTCGTGAGTATACGAATGCCGACATCTGCAGAGGAAGATGCAGCACTTGACTAATTTTTACGTGGGAAGGGTTCGACGTAAAGGGGATGAACATGGGAGAGGGGGCGACTTGCGTAGCGTACCCAAAGCGGGGGCGACGCCCTGCCCTGTGGGCTTTTGGTGGCGTAGCGTAACCCGGTCTCGTCTCCCTTCCTCTCCCCTCACCTTCCTTAATTTGTCCCTCCCCTCCTTCTCCT
>Ga0209367_1010919_pt1 | contig 12112 bp, 7 predicted proteins | sample WorMetLIZISLAND2_FD_187412 | JGI IMG/M metagenome (GOLD analysis project Ga0209367, IMG submission 187412) | Marine gutless worms symbiont microbial communities from Max Planck institute for Marine Microbiology, Germany - Olavius geniculatus... ... | reverse complement strand
CGTCTAGTTACCTGCAAGGTTTGCACGAGCCCACTGCACTCCAAAGTGTTTTTTTGCTTTTGGCCGTTTTTGGTCCACAGAGGTGTAAAAATTCAAAATCGATAGAAACCGCGACGGTATGACGAGAGACGACGGACCGATGGAGACAGTAGTAACTTTGTAATAAGACCTAGGCTAGCTTAACGATTACAGCTATAGCATAAGCGGATCCATGAGTTGAAGTAGGGGGGGGGGCAAGTCGAACGCCAAAGGCGCAAGCCGAGTCGAGGCGCCAAATAGATGGGGTGTGGGAAGGGGGTATCCTAAATTATAAATAGCCAGAAATTGGACTCACAAAAGGCGAACTGGCCCCAGGGCCAAAAATTAAAGTCAAAAGCCAAGAACAGAGGTGGACTTCTTGGGCAGGGGCCAGTCACCGTGGCGCAGCTCCGGAAGCAAACACTTTTTTGGGCATAAAAACCCCTTAAAATGCATATGTTGAATATAAATTTATTAGTTTTACTGCAAAATTTATAACGCACTGCATTAGCAAGGCAAAAGGGGCGACTTTTGGCATCTTGGGGGCCTGACCCCTTTGGCCCCCTAAATCCGCCTATAAGCCATGGGACAGAAAAGAAATCGAATATATGTAAGCCTAAATGTTTTTATCGTGTATATGGTTTCCGGCATAGATGTAAAAACGTTCCAGGAAGAATAAAAAACGTTAAAAAACGTAAAAAACGTGGCAAGAATAAAAAACGTTTAAAAACGTTAAATGAAAAACTTTGGTCATAATGTGTTCAACTTCTTCTCTAATGCCTAATGCTGTAAGTGCAGTATACCTGGAATTATAGTTTAGATAAAGAGAACTTCATTTAATTTCAATTCAGCTGTGTGGTCGTAAGACAATAGCATTAAACTAACTAAATATACTACTTAAAAAACATTTTATTCAGTGTATTTGGACTAACTAAGTAAACTACATCACTATGACTTATTAATTCGTTTCTGTGGTCCCAAAAGTGCTTCACAAAGCCTTTAATGAGATTTTCAATGCACGTTTTTTAAAATAAAAATAAAATAAACGTTAAAAACGTAAAATAACGTTTTTTACATCCATAGTTTCCGGCACATTCCCTAAAATACCAGACATAGAAATTGTGGATATCAAACATAAGAGCTAGAAGCGTGTACGGACCCATGCGGGCATTTCGTACATTTCGGGTGAGCGATGATGAAAGTTGAGGACGATTACTGTGGTCGTTACTGATATCGTACACATAATCATGACGCATGCGAAATACACACCTGTACACAACAGACCATCAATAACAACGACCAAAGGAATTTGGCCAAAGACAGGCAGCATGCAGCAGCCATTTGCAATTGCCTGTTTTGGCTAGGGGAGGGAAACAACCCCCACATTTCCCTTTCCCCTGAACCAGACTCCCGAGTTTTCCGACTAACCCAACGTATCATTGGACCACACACATTAATGTACCTGCTAAATGGTAAGTCTGTCTAAATCGATCAAACGGTTTAAGCAAGGTGCTCGAATGTGACAGCTAGACGACAGACGACAAACAATGCTATAAAGAAATGATTCAGCATAATGTATTGATAGTAGTACTGTCACGTCTATTTATCTATATAGTACTATCGATTGACTACCTTGATAAGGTTCAGTTCAGTTTAGTTCAGCAACAGTATTTTATACACGCAAGTCTTATAATAAAAAGTTATGACGGCTGCGCTGATGCGTAGTAGCTCCGAATAAACATCACTGTCTTCAGCTGGCTGATGAAATGTCCAATGGTCAGTGACGTGGTCTTGAGCTTTGACGGAAAACTGTTCCACACTGATGGGCCAGCAGCCGAGAAACTTCGTGGACCAAAGCCCACAGTTCTTGTTCTCGGTGTGGCCAAATCACCGGCATTAGCGGACCGCAGAATGATGCCGACGGGTTGCGATTGCCGCCAGTGGGGTGAAAAGTGACATGCAGAAAACTGTGGCAAGCTGGTGCAGACATTTGTAGACTAGTAAACATTTCCGTTTTTTGGCCACGAGACGCGCTGCAGCGTTGAGCACAGATTGAAGAGGACGTAGGTGGACGGCCGCAACTTGCTACAAGATGCTGTTGCAGTAGTCCACGCGACTGGCAAACAAAAGCGTGGACAAGCATCTTGACATTATCAGCAGAAAGTGCTGGCCGAATAGACCACAGCTGGCAGAGCTGATAGAAGCAGCGGGCTGAAACCCGCTTCATGTGCGTCGCAAACGTCAGCTCATCGTCGAGGTCAACGCCAAGACACGTGACGCAGCGCAATGTTGCGATGCTGTAGTCCTTCAAAGCGATCTCCGTCGTAGTGACATTTGCAAGTTGCTGCCGTGAACTGATCCAGATAAACTGAGTCTTATCAGAGTTCAGCTTCAGTCGATTTGACGTCATCCATTCGACGAGCTGCGCAATGCAGGCCGTCAGTCGTCTCACTTTTTTTGTCGCATAGTCCTGAGTCTTGCAGTTAACATGCAGCTGAGTAGACAAAGAAGACTTCGGCGTTTGTCCAGGTTTCTGCTACCCCATCAAAGGGTGATCCACAGTTTTTTTGGAAGATGATGCATTTTTTGAAAGACGTAGGTTCCTGTATGCATACTCCTTCTTGCGGTAAATCGCGTGACGCTTACGCTCATGCTGAACCCAAGCCAGACGATCGGTGGACGACTGTGTTCTGCCGTAAACCTTCTGGAGCCGGCGAGACTGACGACGCAGTTGGAAACACTCTGCATCCATCCAATGGGCAAGCCTTTGTCGCCGCCGACTAAGACTTGTGACCGGAGCGAACTCGTCTGCCAAACGACGCAAGACGCGTTCATAGCGTTCGAAGTAGTCATCGGCAGTCGTAGGAAGATCAGAGACGCCGCATAACTCGGAGTTCAACAGTGCGCTGCGAAACTCGTCGTGATCGACGGCTTTCCATTTCCGGAACTGTCGCTGCATACGATGTGCGGTTGTTTCTGAACTGGCAGGCACCAGCGGATCAGACTATATGGTCTGAGACGGCGCCCGGCGGGTCAACCAGAACTTCGTCGATCAATTCGCCAGCTTTCGTAAACACGAGGTCGATAGTACCGCCACCGACATGTGACGGAACAGCCGGCACGTGGTGCACGCAGTCGAAACTACTCATGATGTCAGAGAGACGTTTTGCAGCAGGATTATGTAACAGTTCGTGGTGAATGTTAAAATCTCCAGCGATAACAATCTGACACTTGTACAGAGCAAGTACTTCGAGATACGTCGTCAGTTCGGTAAAGAACGCTTCAGTGACGGCGGCTGAGCCAGGACGAAACAGCAGTAGGTTGACGACGGTCTGACTATTGCCAGTCACAGAGAAGCAGACAAACTCAAAGGTGGAAAACTCACGCGGCGGTGCAATGACACGACACGTACGTAAGTCGACTGGTGATGATAGCGGCGATGCCTTCGTGGTTCTGTCGTGAGCCGTCGGACGGGCGCGGCACGTCGACATGAGGCGGCACGCAGCGATGTAGAGCGACGTCATCATGACCAGTGTGCCATGTCCGTCCAACTGACGCTCGTCAATGATGCTGTTGATCGTCGTCGACTTATTACCAATCGACCAAGCGTTGAGTAGGCCGTAGCGGACGGCAGCAGACGTCGGCGATGAACGCGGAGGAGGTCTAGCATCAGCTGATTGTTTACGCCGTGACGTCGCTGGAATTCCCGCAATCGTTGCTGCTGAGGCGACCACAGGTCGTCTAAATTTAGTCTTACGGACGTGCCTAGTCACGCGCAGACCACAGCGGTCTAAGTTGGTCAGTTGATCACGGCTATAGGTCCACATGTCTGCCTTCAATGGCGGCATCTAGGCTCAGTAATCGCTTAGATATGACCAAAAAACGCAGCGAGATTGACGACAAATCATCACAGAAACTCGTCAGCAATGTTACCGTTCGTGTCACGGATCATCGGGCTTGTACGACGACAACAATAACACTGACCATCGAACGTAGAACCAGCAAAAACGGAGAAAGCGCAGAGAAACACGCACGCACGCGTGATCAGACGCTGAAGCGATACACGGCAATTCCGTGACTGACAGGTCACGCTAAGCTAACATAATGTCACAACAGATGATATTGCTGAAAGCATCGATGCTACCACCTAGTAATTAAGCTTAGCCCAATAGTAATACTAATACCAATGGTGATGCTGTTTTAATCTACGTGTTCTTTAGTAAGAGTTACAATTATTCTTAACTGAAGTAAATATGGCTGGAACTATGGTTATATCGTGGCTGTTTCAGTAAGTTAGCAGAATCATTCTTAAAATGACTATATATCGGCGTATACATATATTTTATAAATAAATAGAAAACTCACTCCACGAGAACCCGACTGGAGATAAACATGTGCCATGTCTCCGTACTCTAATACGAGGTAGGCCTGCCGTGTTAAGCCTGCGCTGAAATCGTCGACGATTGCCGGATATTGTTCCACTGACGACGCATTCTTTCAAGCTATCGTGCACGTTATCTTGCTGTGCCCATACGGTCGTCAATTGATCAGAAATAATACTGCAGCAGCACCACCGATGCACGGCGCAGTTGCTTTGGTGGTTCCGAGTCGCTAATTAGTGCGGGAATACGCGCCAATTATTGCCAGACGTCGACGAATCGTGACGCAGCGGAATTCAATTGCTACGTCGTACCGACGACGACGACAGCCAATATGACGATGGCGACGACAACGAGGCGAGCAGAGAAATTGCTTCCCGACGAGTTGGTGCAAGCAAACGACGGCCGCGTTCAGAGTCTAATAAACTGAGTCTGATATCTGGGACAAATACTAGCTGGTCCCCATTTCGTGCGTAGGCTGTAAGAATCAGCGCGGCTCTTAATTCCGGTTCGACGCATTACCGACTGGATGTAGGCACGAGTGATGACATACACCTGCTACAGTTACGGCGAGTATCGCTAAAATCGCGAAACATTTAACTACGTAATAAAAAAAACTAAGGGTGACAGTGTCTTTTCGTTACAAGCAGAAAGATGGTGAATATATCGTAGAATTTGCAGCTGTGGGATGAAAAGTGATCGTCTTTTTCAAGTGTTTAGTAGCACTGTTCGTCTACTAATGTAATCATTTACGGTAAAATCAGTGACAATGTGAACGAAGACAAAGGGAGAGAAGGGAATAAAAAGTCAAAGTTTTACCTACGAGCGGGACTGCCATTGACGTGGACGGAACCATCTCAGCGACGATCAACTGAAACACGCTCAGAGACAGAAGAATCGTAATTCCTGCAAACGCGCACGCACACACACGTGCACACGACTCGCTCGTGCTGCTAGCGGTCCGCAAATTCCACACGACATTCTACAGCGTCGTCAGCAAAACTTTTGTTTAGCCGACTTGTTTTCTAGGGACCGGATTTACAACAACACAATCTTAAGACCATTTTAAGAATTCCATGTAGTGACAGATGCCTCAGCGGCACTAAGCATAAGATTTCGCATACTGCGTTTGTCTCCTAATAGTTGAATTTCGGTTTCTTGTTCCAGTTCGAGCGAAACCTAACGTAGGCTATCCGTTTAAATTTCAAAGATATTTAGCGTAATGCGGGTTATACAAACTTCAACGACCTTATTGCCCAATAACTAACGCTAGCACCAAGTCAATCGGCACATGCGAAAAAAACTTGTAAAAAAATTACGAACTGGTCTCATCCTGATGAGTTAGAGTAACTAGACCCTTTCCCAACAAGTTGTCTACGAAAGTTGCCGAGAACTGTCGAAACAAATGAATCGAAGATATTTAGACTGTGCCAATGAATTGAAAACCTTTAGTGTTAACGCTTGCAATCACTCTGGCCATGTTTAGGCCAACTGCCCTTGTTATTTCTAACACCCTATATCGTTACTTTACGTAGTATTTTGAATCTTTCTGCTGCACAATATATGCTTATATACAAAAAATAAATACACAAGTATCATAGTCACACGGAGAGACAAGCAAACAGATTATACCGAGGCCAATTTTTTCGCCCTCGTCTGGCGGCAGAATGAAGGTGAGTAGTGTCAGCATGGAAATGAGTGCGCAGGGTATGATGAGGTTGAAGCCGTAGTACAGAGTCCGACGTCGGATGTGGATGCTGAACGTGATGTCGATGTAAGGCTCCGGACAACACTGATACTTCTCCACGTTACGAACGGCCGGCGTGTCTACACGGAGAACAGTGAAACATAAACCTAACTCATGCGGCGTGTACATGTAAGTTGAACAATCGGACAGTTCTGGAAACAACAGACTAGCCTTGAAGGTCGATTATTGCAGTGAAGGCCTGGATGGTCGCGTTCTACACTGTGTGCAAGTGACCGCTCTTCACTGCAAACATTGAGGCTGGCCGTTTCAAAAACTGTCAGATTGTTCGTAAAGCTTATATACGTTCGAGCCTGTACACTGTGACTGCCCAACAATAAGTCTTCAGGTTTTTGTCATAGCTTCAGCAAATACGTTATAAACCTACTTTTATTTTTTACCAGTATACTCTGCTGTAAATTTGTTATTAAGCGATCATTCAAAATCTAACGTATCGAGAGAATAAGTGAGTTGCAACATAAGAAAACTGCAATTTTCCACGACTTATAAGTTTTTAATTAGTCGTGTCATAACTGAACGTTTTCACCGCCAGACATTATCACTTTTAGTAAAACGTTGCTCGATGAGCCCACATTTCACTACTTTAATTTGTTGTATTGGTACGACAAATGTCATACATTTCATGTAGGTTTTCACCTGTCGTTGAGTTGTTTTACTGATTTTTCTGTAGCCATTTCACCTGTTGTGGGCTAAAATTGTCGTACAGCTTGTTGTATGGCATATTGTACAAGAAATCTGATCTGCGAAGTTCCACAAGGTTCAGTCCTTGGACCGGTTGATTTTATCATCTAAGTTATACCGAAGACTTGGTTTCAGTGATTGACAAAGCGCCATCCGTCTTACCGCACTTTTTCGCCGATGATACTCAGCTGTCGGAGTCTGCAAACCCTAGCAATGTTACCGCTGTCTGTCGTGTGCTCGAGTACGGTGTTGACGATGTTCAGGTCAGGTGTTCTTCAGTTAAACCCGGACAAGTCTGAACTGATGGTGTTTGGGTCTCAAGTCAACCTGCAGCGTTTGGCGTCAACTGATGTCTCTGTTCGTGTTGGTCAAGCGGTCGTCCAGCCAAGTGATCGAGTACGTGACTTTGGCGTCATTCTTGACAGTTCGCTGTCCATGCGTCAGCACATCGCCAAGGTTGCATCGACTTGTTTATTTCATCTTCGGAAACTCCGTAAGATTGGCAAGGTAATTGACCGTGACAGTCGAAATCGTCTAGTGTGCGCTTTCATCTTAACACGCATTGACTACTGCAACGCCGTGTTTGCTGGACTGCCATGCAGACTCCACACTTGCGCCATTGCAACGCGTTCTTCATGTTTTATTCTTATATTTTAGGCGTAGTGTTTTTAGTTTCGTTTTCGTTCGTTTCGTTGACGATTTTCGACCACGTGACCACATCACAGAATCATTGATGTCATTACACTGGCTGCCAGTGCGAGAACGTATCACATATAAACTGTGCAGCTTGATGCATGGAATTGTTCACGGGCATGCCCAGAGTACTTAACCGACATGGTCGTGCCAGTAGCAGATCTTGCTGGAAGATGTCATCTACGTTCAGCGCAAGACGCTCTTTTCGACATACCACGATCACGGACTGCGTTCGGTTCAAGAGTGTTTTCTACTACTGGACCACAGGCCTGGAATCAACTACCTACTGACATTCGAAACACTGCAACATACACGACTTTTAAACACAATCTTAAAACGTTCTTATTTAATATTGCGTACGGACTTTAGACATCATCATACCGTTTTTGTTAGGTTTTATTGTTATATTTTAGGCGTAGTGTTTTTAGTTGTTAAGCGCTGCCGTTCAAGACTGTAGGACGCGCTATACATTTTTTCGATTGATTGACTGATTGATTGATTGAGACGCGCGAGAGCCTATAGCAGTTCATGTTCCCAAGTTGTCTTGGTCTATATCCATCCATTTTATCGCAGTTCACTCTTCTGCAGCCAAAAATCGCGAATAAAAATCATTAAAAGCCCCTATTCTGAAAGTCATTCAAGGTCGTCGACGTTAATACTACTACAAGTTACAACGCAGGTCACCAGTGCTTGTTATGATAAGCAGCATAGTCTATATTATCTGTGCCTATCTGCAACCATTTTCACGCTGGACATGCGAATATCGAAAAAAATAACATTTTAGGGAATATCTCTATTAAACACTCGCGGTCGCAGGCCTCGTTAAACGTAGGGGGTCGAGACTTAGACTCCTAAAATCTACGTTTAATGCTGAAAATTTCATACGCAGGTTATCTTAGTTTATCTCCAGTCATTTCGGCACAATTCACTCTTGAAATGTGTGTCGCAGCTCGAAATCGCCAAAAAGTCACTAAAACCCCTATTTTGGAGGTTTAGGGTCATTTAATGCCATCAATATTGACACCCCTTAGTAGCTCGTCGCCAATGCCTCTTATGATACGCAGCATGTCTGTGCCTATCTGCAACCATTTTCACGCCAAACGAGCCAATAGCGGCAAAACAACGTCTTTTTGGAGGGGGTGCCCCTCTTTCGCCCCCTCGTTCGTGGGACCCCCGTCACGAAATACTGGAGACTCTAGGCTATCATATGGTGAAAATTTGAAGTCTCTATCTCATTTGGGCTCCGATCGGTACCGGGACGTGACACCAGGACGGACGGACAGACGGACAGACAGAATTACCAAAGCTAATACGCGCTATAGCCAGCTAGCCCTGGCGCGTAAAAACACATTGACAACCGATCGAAGCAAGTGGCGGTTGGGTTTGAAAAGAAACTGACCTAGAAGGTCCCACTCGCCGCTGATCTTGTACGTTTCCGTTTCGATGTGGTCGAACTTTGAGGTCAGGTTGATTTTGTTGCCGTCGTAGGTCCAGGAGCCGAACTTGAGCGAGCACAGCTGGTCGTCGAACGGAAACCAACGAATATCGATTGCACACGTCGATATAAAGAGACCGAGTGGAACCCAAGAACAGCGACCGTCCGAGTAGACGACGATGTTGGTAGGAAACTTACTGTCAATGTCCTCGTCGGCGCTGCAGGGTAAAACAACGAACAGATTGCATTATAAGACACATTTCAGAATCATCATTACGCAAGTAAAGTGCCATGAATATGAAGTTGGGAGTTGGAACGCTGTGACGAACGGAAATTACATTTTCGTGCCTATGTCCGAGTAAAAAAAACTGCAGTTTGAATATTTATTGTAACTTTCGACTATGATGTCGCTAATTGACACTTTGTTGACGCTATCATGTTTAATAGCTATTAAAATGTGACTGACGTTATCGTCTCGTTGCAGTATTACCGTACAGTTGCCTCTACTGCGGGGCCACAAGAAAACCGCAGTTCTGTTCTTAACAATTTCTTACAGAATAATAAAGTTCTATTAAGTGCTAATTAAATGATAATTATTTGCCGTACCAAAATTTCTTGGTGTTAAACAAAAATGTAACAGAAGTCCGGTTCTTTTGAGTTTCAGACACATGGTATGTAACATAACTTGTTATCTCTCATAAATAACTAAGAAAAATGTTAAATTTCGTGTAACAAATCGCAGATTTAAAAAAAATTCAGAAGTTTGACTATTGCTTACTTTCGTCGTTAATTTGACTGACCAACTTTTGTAAATTAGATCCCGAATGCTAAATTAAATTGCGGTCAAAAGTGTAACCTGTGTAAGTGTATAAAGAGCCTACACTACAGTACAGTAGGCCTACCTGTTGTAAAGAAGAATGTCTGGAGTCCAGACTTGACTAGAAGGCAGGCGAATGCTTTCCACTCCACCGTATTCACTCACGTTCCAGCTCAGCTTGTAGTCCTTCCATTCCTATAAACGCGCGATTCTGATTTATCGGGTAGGTTTACAAGATTTGTGCAGCATCTAAAACATGAAGTGATTTTATATAGGAGATTAAATACTTCAATAGCATTTTACGTCTTTTGTTTGAATTTCATGTGTAACTACGATTTGCAATTATCAGTAATGGGGTGTTTACGCGATCCAGCAAACGTCCAGCAAACTTGCAGCAAATGTATTCAAAATATACGTGCTAATGCGGGACGTTTGCTGCTATATGTTATAACGGACGAGTCAGCTGGATGTTTGCTAGACGTTTGCTGGATCGTGTAAACACCCTATAAGACAAACTACTGAAAACGTCGGCGTAGAGAATTAAAGATGCACTCACGTAATTAAGCCACGTGTTGGTGTGTAGCATCTCGTTCTTCTCATCCTGCAACAGTTAACATTTCTCAATCACAGCTGCAACATCTACAATTATAATATCATTTTCTCAGGGCTGACGTCATATTACTTCCGCCTGATAAGGGTCGAGGTTATGTTTCAGCCTTTTTTCTGCCTTCTTGTGTTATTTGTGTTTTCACGTTTTATCGTGTAGGCTACACAACGTCATGCTGCTCTGGCATAACAAACAATAGACTCTGTGCCCTAATTTCTCGATTTTTCGTTCAGGGCGAAGCTTGCGATTGATAAAGACGAGTTTGCAACTCACAACTCGGATGATTTGTTGTAACGAGAGACCAAAGGTGACTACGACGGCCTCTGACTCCTCGGCTACGGGTCGCGCTAGGGCTGTGTAGTTGCGGTTTCGCATGATGTCTTCAATCAGTCGTTCCTCGTGTGGTCCTCCGCTCGCCACTGTATGCATGTATGTACACAGCCGCAGAACATACGTCGTCAGTGCACTAAGTCAAAGGCGTACTCTACGTCTATCTACGATAACAAAATATGCCATAAAATATTACCGCAGGCTAGCTAACACTGGAAAACTGGTTTAGGCACCGACAAAACAATCCGGCCAGAAAAGGGATCGGACTTAAACATGTTCCACAGCTCCCGGGAAACGCGCGAGGAAACTGAACGGTAGGCCTAATGGAGTTTATAACGAACAGTGTCAGTATATTGAGTCAGACTTTCGCCGTGAACACGACACAGACTTTGCGTATCGATCGCAATGACGTCACACAATGACGTCAGATGTACTACTTTCGGTCGGTGCGCGTAGCACAGTGACATGGTGCTTACAACTGGTGGAAGGTCTGTCGGCAGACACTGGAAATTATACAGCTGGGTGGTTGCGAAGAGACTGTAGGCTATAAGATGGCGGGACTTAGACTGCGATGACGTGGGAATAACTTTAACGACAGCAGTAATTAATAATGGAACAAAAGCCAGTGAATGGGTATAATTAAATAACACTGCAGTAGAGAGAAACCCTGCTGTTGTGATTCCCCGCGCACTGAAGAATTTTACTTTTGTTTGTATTCGCCGTCGTCGTATTAAATCTCTAGTGATAAGGGTCAGAGATGACGGACTGAAGTGAACCAAAGTCCTCTGTCACTTTCGAAACCTTCAATCATCTTCTTGTCTGCTGCCTTTAGTGTTTGTTTGTGTTATTGCTCGCTTAGTAATGTAACAAAAAATTTGAGCTAATGCTCAAGAGACGCGCAAGCAAACTGTCAGTCTATCTCCAGCCATTTCGTCGTAGCTCATTTTTGGAGTGTGCGCTGCAGCCGAAGATCGCAAAAATCAATAAAACCCTTTATTTTAAAAATTAAAGGTCTTTCAAAAAAGCTCGTCACTAGTACGTGCTTGTTGTGATAGGCAGCATGCCCATGGTGATCTGCAACCGTTTTCACGAAACAACGGCAAAATAACGACTTTTACGGGGGGTACCGTTCTTTGAGTGCGCAGGTTTCCTTGAACCTAGAAAATCGAGACTTAGACCATCAAAATTTACGTTTAATGCTGAAAATTTCATATGCAGTTTTTACATGTCTGTCTTAATCAATCTCGGCGCAATTTATTTTATTTGATTTAATGACAAAGGGCCGCAGCCACTAACATGCCACAATAAAATAACAGTATACATCAATAAATGTCACTGATAACACAATACAACAATAGGTCTACTAGAAAAAATAAACTTTGCAATA
>Ga0209367_1010918_pt1 | contig 12113 bp, 6 predicted proteins | sample WorMetLIZISLAND2_FD_187412 | JGI IMG/M metagenome (GOLD analysis project Ga0209367, IMG submission 187412) | Marine gutless worms symbiont microbial communities from Max Planck institute for Marine Microbiology, Germany - Olavius geniculatus... ... | reverse complement strand
GACGGGCATCGCTTATTGACGGCCGGCAGAAAACAAAGATATTGTCACACAGTGCACCGCTGAAGTAACAGCGCTCATCTTTCAAGGCAAAACCATCTGCGTCTAATTAATGATGCTTGGATTCGAATATTGAAGAGTTGAAAAATGAATACGAATTCAAAATTGAAATTCGAAGTTCGCAAATCTGAACTTCATTTAAGAACCCTAGTTTGGGCCCGCAAAAATGCATCTCACAGCAACATGTTAAGTCATTTAATAAATGTGCAACGAAAATGGTATCATATAAACAAGTTTAGAAGTTTGGACTGTGCGCAGGCACTGTCCATATGAATACCGAATCCGATTGTATTGAAGTTGCATAGTACGTATATTTGAAGTTGTGATACGTGATAAAGATGTTTGGTGTATGCAAACGTCTGATGATGTGTTTTGCAGTTACTCACTTTCATTTGTTTCCCAAATCATTTGGTGAAATTCTTCACAAGTTTTCTGCCAGGGAGTTGCACTTAAGCCTGACTCAGGGACGGTGGAGACATGAATCGTGGGGCTATCCAGTTGTTGATGCTTCTCCTGGTGCTGAACTGTGGGTTTGGTTCATGGAGAGCCAGACAGAGTGAGTGTGCACGGTTGCTCAGAGTTTGATATAGATAAGACAAAAAAAAGATTAATTAATCCAGCAACTAATAGTTGAAATGATTTAGTGGAACATTATTAGCAAATAAACGGTCACTTTACTGGTACTTAGCTACTCATTTAATCAAAAATTATTGTACATAAAATGATATCCATCAGGTGCAAAAAGTACCTTGATACTTCTGGTAGTATCGTATGAAATCTCATTTATACACCGTGTCTGGAAAAAAAACATCCTGGACATTTTTGATTGTAGCTTAAAGAAGAATTGTTAGATTTTTGTAATTTTTGATCAGAATATTTCTGATACAACTGGCCATCAGATGACCATTTCATTTCCCACCGCACCCAATGTCTGTTTCTGCACTACCCAGTATCTGAGGAGAATAGGACCAACAAAAATATTGTATTTTTGTCTAAAGGAACGTTATTACTTAATCAAAATAAGACATAAAACACATTTTTGTCACTTGGGCTGATAGTTCATCCAATTGTCCGCTTTTCAACTGCCTGCAGTAAAAAAAATGTTCAAAGTGTCAGCCCATTACGTGACACAGACACAGAGATTGTTTCTCCTTTTGTTGACAGCATTGTCAATGATGTTCTGCTCCAGAACAATCCAGACTTCACCAATCACTTAAAATTCAACAACAATCCTGAAGGTCATCTGGTAAACACGCTGCTGCATGACAGTCAAACAATGTACTTGACTGGCTGTTATGGGACACAGGTCCGAAGATATGAAATTTATTGAAGTTTTTTGTTCATTTCAACGTACATGTTGCTTGTTTTGGTTTTCGTAGGTAGTGCACAAGCAGACACTGGGTGAGGTGAGAACTAGAACAGTTGTTTGATGGGCAGTTGTGTCAAAAATGTTTGCACCAAAAATTGTTAAAATCTATTAGTCCTTCTTCAACTTACAATCGATGATGTTGGGGATGTTTTTGACGTATTTTTGTTCATTTCAATGCATATTTTGCTGTAACAGACGTTGGGTAAGGTGGTAAAATAACCTGTCATTTAATGGAAGTTGTGCCAGAAATGTTCGTATCAAAATTATTAAAATTGGTTAACCTTTCTTCGAGTGACAATCGATAATGTTGGGGATGTTTTTTTTGGACATGGTGGATGTAGTGTATAATGGGTTGCTTTTGGATTATGTATGTGTAAACGTTGCATCTTGTTTTACAGACTGTTAAAACTTGAGCACATTGTAAAGTTCTTTTTCTGCATGTGTGTAGCCTGGACTCTGTTTGGATGGACCTCATCAATGTCTTATCAGGAAGTTTCTGTGCGTCATTAAATTTCATGGATGGGAAAACTACGGTTATTCCGAAATTTGGATTTCGACCTCGTGGTGTAACAACTACGGTTTACGACCAGCGGTTTTCAACACATGTCAGATATGCAAGTTTGCCAAGAGAAATAGTTTGCACTGAGAATCTCACACCATGGAAGAAACTCTTGCCTTGTGGATCAAAGGTAAGTGTGTCACAATTACTGCTGTCAGCTCATTGTAATTTGGAGGTGTGCTTATTATTAGTATATATTACACATGATTTTCCATTGCATCCACTGAAGTCTTCAGCGCCACTGAAGTCTTTTTAGCACATACTGGCGCTTTACAAGTCAGATTATTATTATTATTATTATTATGTCATTGCAGTGCTTTGCATGAGTAAATGGATTAAATTTGCTTGAATATGAGCGGCGTTCAAAAAGTTTTGCAGTCAATATGTTAGACTGAAAAACTTTTCAGAATCTATACACCAATAAAACGTCTATTTCTTCCGACTTTGTATGAGCTTAAAGTGGATGTGACGTCATGCAGCATCTTATATCTGTTCTACAGCCAGGCTTTTGCCTCAGACCTCAGTCATACATTGTTTGGATTGCCTACACCACCAAGAAGATTTTTCAAATTTTGAAGTGTGTTATAGTTACTGTAAGTAATGTCCCTGCTGCATGTAGGGTGGTCTAATTGTTTGAAGACAGAGTTGCAAACAGCTTGCTGGGTAATTTTGACTTTTGGACTAGACTGCAGTGCCAGATTTTGGGGGAGATCTCCCAGGATCGCTCCCAGGCCCCCACACATCAGGGCTCCCCAGGTCGTACGTTGTAAAAATTGTTTAGCCTTTCACAAAGATGACAGATATGACTACTGTAAACTTTTCAATAAAATAATACTGACAATGTCAAATCTTGATCTGACATCGTAATTAACGAAAGTGCTCTTATTTATGGCCAGTGCAGTTTTGGCTACTGTGTAATCTTATTACAAATAAGACATTCATGAACTTATTTGTCAGGGCTTCAACAAAATCACATCTATCCTGGAGCCCCATGTTCATAAATCAGACTGCAGCTTGGAGAATTCTTGTGTGTAATTTTGTGCTGTTTGCATTGGCAATCGTAGATGTATCTGTTTAATGCTTTGACATCATTTTGTCATAAATTACAATGATGTCACATCCACTTTAAGCTCATACGAGTACAGAAGAAATACACTGGGGGACTTCACTTTTTGACTTAGACTTTCGCTGAGCCTAAACTTCGGTCTAAGTACCTACTTAAGTCAAAAAGTGAAGTGATTTCGCTGAGCGAAAACATGGCGACTAACACGGATAGTTTAGTAAATTAAAACAGTCTGGTACAAAGAGTAAACGCCGTAATGGCTACACAGTGATGTAAGACGATACGTAATTACGTCATTTGCGTGCGCGGCGCAATTAAATAAGCAAGTCCAAGCGTAACTGGTTGATTTATTTCCTGTTAAGTTTACTGGTTTTCCGCCATTTTTAATCGTTTAGTTGAACTTTGGTCTAAGTACAGACTTTAGCGTTCAGCTTTAGCTTTCGCTCAGCGAAAAGGCTCAGCGAAAGTCTAAGTCAAAAAGTGAAGTCGCCCATTATATGACTTTCACTGGTGTATAGATTTTGAAAAGTCTATTCGTCTGATACACGGGGGCCTATCGAGTTGCAAAATTCTTCTTAATTTTCTTCATACGTATATTTTTTTCATGGCTGGCACAGATTTCGGCTATTGAATATTTATAATTGCAAATAAGAAGTTCATGGATGTATTTGTCAGGGCTCTGATAAAATTATATGTTCCATGTTAGAAAATCTGGCTACAGACTTAAGAATTATCATGCAACAGTAAGCACAATTTTACACTATTTGCGCCAGCACGCCAAATCGACACTTTATGACATCATTGATGTCACATCCGCTTTAAACTCGCATGAGTTTCGGAGAAATATGCATTTTATTAATGCATAGCTTTTGAAAAAGTTTTTCACAGTCTAACGTATCGACTTGCAAAACTTTCTGAATGCCCCTTGTAGATAAATTTGAAAAATGTAATTAAAGGGTTGTTTTGTTATTGGTTAACAAGCTGTCATTTCCAAGCAGCATTCATAGTTTGTGTACTGGTAGCATGTTACAATGTCTGCTGATTGTGCACTAAACAAAGGCATCTGCTTCATTTTATGTGGATATTTCATAGGAATGTTTAACTGTGTTTATAGATGGAGTGTCTTGTGGAAACTTAGTTCTTGTACTAATGATGTTATTGTTGCTAACAGGCTGGTTTGTCCACACTGCTGAATGCTGCACGGTTGTACGATTCTTCATACCACTCACTGGCTGTCGATTTCAGACCGATCTGCTTGGTAACACTGACAAATAGTCAAATATGCATTACTTTCTTATTTACTAGCATTTCAGTTGATATGACATGACTTTATGTTTAAATGGCGAAAGTTGAAAGATTGTCATTTCTTTTGCACAGTATTTATGTGTTGGTGATTAGTTTGTGAAGAGGACGGGGCACATTATGGATTGAACAATAAATCTGATGTGGGGAAATGAGCACGTTAAATTATAGTATTGCAAAGTTACAGATCAACTCCGCATTTTTGGATTGTTTATGCTTTATTTCATACCAGATATACCAGGTGGTGCAAAAAAACGTCTTGAACGTTTGCATGCATTATTCACCCGAGCAGTCGAAATTAATCAGTGCAAAAGCATGTATGTAATGACCAAACATTTTCAAATATGTGTAGGAATTTTCGCCTAAAAAAGTTCTGTATTAGCTGTGATACAAACAAAATAGCGTCACATGCTATAAAGCAATTTTTGCAAGCGGTTCATCATTTACGTTGCCAGTTGTACGCTGGCTACGCCAAAACATCACAGTAGGCTGAATCATCAATCATCTGATCAGAAGCAAATGTGCCCCATAGGTTCTCCATTTTCCTTTGCTACTGCTGCTAGACGCTTTTCCACTGGCTTTTCTGATTTTTGATTGTCTGACGTCAACATCGTGCCATTTGTCTCTGATAACATTCTGAAGATTGTCAAGATTTGAAAAACGCATTCTTTTACAGACATAGACAAGTTCTTGCAAGGTATCCCAAACTAAATAATGAGTGGGGATTCAAATCTGTTGAATGCGATGTACATTTTTGTGAGCTGATGAAATCAGGCGTTTTGTGTAGAAGGAAATTTGAGTTGCTTTGATGTAGTGTGATGGAACGCTGTCTTTACCTAATTGGATTTTTAACTCGTCTTGCGTCATTAAGCGGCATTCAGTGGTGTCATTAGTGAGATCATTGAAATTTATAAATAAGTAAGAGTACACATTGATGTACAAATGTGCAAAAGGAAATTTATCTTTATAAAGTATACACGCCCTTATAGTTATGCAAAGTTCAGGATTTTGTTTAGCACCACCTGGTATTTGCAGTCAGAGTTTAACATCCAAAATTGCACCAAATTTTCAACGTTTTGTCCTCACGTGTTAGCAAGAGGGGCCAATATTTTGGAAGCTATTTTTAACATTGCACCAATTCTCAGTTAGGTGGCAGTGTTTCGCAGGATCTTAGAGATTGCATGTTGAAATGAAAAAAAACACAGTCAAATAATGTGTTGGCACGGCTTTACTGTCATAGGGATGACTGTAATAATAGCACCGTAGTGTTTGTTAAGACGAGAAGGCGTTATTGCAGCTGTACTGCTATACTGTGTGACTCAGGATGCTGGCTGTGATGATATTGGAGTTGAGCTGAGTCAGAGTTTATCGGTTGTCTTTGACCCGACTCTATTAATTCCAAGCATTGGCAGCACTGGCAAGTGGGGTGAGTTTCATTAATCAGTTGAAACTACACTGTTAGCTTGACCTTGTTACTGCTAAGCTCAGTTTGTTTACTGGCATAGACAGTGGACGACCACATAATTTCTAGCCGACTGAACTTAAGTAACGGTTGAGCTATTAGCATGTTTGTCATCGTCTGTCCGTCTGTAATGGATGTATTGTGGCTAAGCTTTAGGTTGTAGGAGAAAACTTTTTACTCGAATAGTTAGCTATGCATGTTAAACTTGGGCATGCAAAATTTCAGCCATTTTGTGCAAGGGGAACATTTGAAAATTGGGGGTTGAATGGAGGGGGTAAGAGAAATGGCCATTTTTAATGGAAAACTGGCCATATCTTGGAAATGGTGAGAGATACATCCTAGTTACTATTAATCACTAATAGGAAGTGGCCCTGTCAGATTAGATGGAAATCATTGACCTTGGATGACTTTGAAGGCCGTTACGTGCTATTGCGGTGAAACGGTGTGAGATAATGCTTAATTTGCTATTGACCGCTAATAGCAAGTTGCATATTGGCTTTTAAATTATCTGCAAATCATCCACCTTGGATGACCTTAAAGGTAGGCCAGTGCACGCTATTGTGTCTAAATGGTGCCAGATATGGCTTAGGTTACTATTAATCACTAACAGAAAGTGGCATACGCCCTTTCAGATAACACAGAAATCGTCGATCTTTTATGACCTTTAAGGTCACTGACAACCAGTACGGTCGGCCCCACCTTAGCAATAGCTGGGTTTCTTGTTTAATCTGCTATGGTATCAATATCTCATGCCAATAATGACCATGTCCGAGGCTGTATAGCACTTCTGATCTGATGCATGTAAGCAGTATATCAGACATTTTTATGCGCAACAGCAGGTACTGCTGTAGCATGTTTTAGCCATCGCAATTCTGTCTGTCCGTCTGTCACACGAGTGGATCAGTCAAAAACAGTGCAACTGCAAGCTATGATCACCAAATCTTCACCATCGGCTGCCTGGAAGACTCTTGTTTCAGAAACTGTAAAGCTTTTCCATAAATTTGAATAAGGTCACCCAAAACGAGGGTGCTAAATGAGAGGGGAGTAAGAAAAATTTGCGATTTTCAGCCAGTATTGGAATTCATGCACTGGATATGGCACTAGGCGTCGTCCGCCGTCGAGTCTAAATGAAACTTCATTGTGAGCTTAGATTTCGTTCACACTGGGCCTTCACACATGCATCGCTATTGCGTGTTCCCCTTTGCATTAGCTGGGTTTTTCTTGTTGCCTTTTCTGATATGCTTCCATTTTTGTATGGCTTGATACCATATTTGCTGATAACAATTTTTCTGTGTTATGATGATATCTTTTGTTTCACCAGAAAGGTTTGTGAGAAATGTGTGTAATATATGGTAACAATATTCATGATTTATATCACCTTTTATAAAACAATGAATGTGTCATATATGAGATATGTAACTGCTGGTTTTTTTTGTTGTTTTAAGACTGGTCACTGAAGAAACTCTTTGGTCGTATGGTCACTTCAACATGTCCATTGGCTACAACTAGCTCTGTGTACGTTGATGTTAGTTCAAATGAGGTAACTTATCCACTGTTGAAACTTTTGCAACTTTTTGATGTATATCGGATCCATAGTGCTGCATTGTGGAATGTAAGTTGATTAAATGAAAGTCAGCATTGTACGTTTTAATTAGCACTTGCTGTGAGTAGCAGGATTCTCTGTCAGTAACACTTTAAACCAAGTGTGCAAAAAATGGACTGGTCAAGCAAACAGTTACAGTGAATGACCCACTGTTTGTAATATGAATAAATAAATAGTTATCAAATGACAGTTCTGATTCACACATGTGACAGTGGTGCTGCACCAAATTGGTTTTAGACTTGATGAACTAGAAGCTGAAACTGAGTGAACGTGTGAATTTGCTGTTGTACTGATACGTTTTGCTTTGTTTCGCTACTTTTAGACCCGATTCGTTCTACAGCCTGAGCCTGGTCGTTACTTGGAGGCAGTAAGAGGTTCTAGCAGTGGTCCGAGTTCAGTTCGCTATGCCATGTATGACATCGTCAGCAACCGGCGAGTTCTTAACGTTGATGTGAAACATGAAATTGAGCCATCGAAAGCTTGCGTAACACCATCGACTCTCACAGCACATCGTTTTCAGACGGGTTTGTCATTTGAAAACATCTTGTTCTGAAATTATATGTACATTTTGTTGGCAGCATTGTGACCAATGTCAGCATTAAGTTGAGAAATGTAAGATTTTTCCATTTGATTTGCACTGATTATCAGATTGTTATTTATGTGTTTATGATATGTGAATTTTTTATTTGATCATATAATAATAATAATAATATTTTTAGTAGAGCTGTCAAGTTATCGCATTCATTAATGCATTAATAAATTAAAGCGCATTAAAAAAGTTAATGCTCATTAAAAAAATTGACCCACATATGTAAATTTGTTTAATTTGCTTAATTCTGTGAATCAAAAGTTCCAACATTCTGTTAAACTGTGAATATTTGACAATCAAATATATATTCAAGTAACTAAACTGGAGTTACCGTTCCAACACTACTGTCAGTAAACCTTATTTAGATGACAGGCTAATAGATTTTTATGTTAATGATGACGTTAGTTATTGTTGCGAAATGTATTTCTAACTTTCCATATTCTACAGGCGGGGCCCTCCAAACGTTGCGGGGTCCAGGGTAACTTACCCTCCTACTCTGTCTTTCTCTCTCTCGACGGGCCTGGGTGCATTAATAACGCGTTAGTTACATGTTAAAAAATTAACGCTTCGGCAGCTCTTATTATCAGTACTGGATAGTGGTGGTTCTTAGTGAAGACAGCTGCACAATGCAAGTGCCATACTATGATCTGCTGTAGATGCATAGGGCCGGTTGGTGAAAAAACGGACTTTTGAGCATTGATAACTTATTGACAGTTAGTGGTAGAAGGCATGTGATGTCAAAAGTTTGGAATTGTGTCAAGAGTACATTAAAAAATATTACTGTCGAATCTAGTGTCATTTTAGGGGTGGTGAAAATTTATGCATAGAATGTGGAAATGCGCTGACGTGCGAGTTCTACACTATGCCTGTTAGGCACTGATGCCAAGTTATCAATGCTGTAAAATAGTCTAATTATTGGCTCACCCCATATAGTGCGTGCTTTGCTGCATCTATCAAATACAGAGTGGTATGGTCTGTATGCGCTGTGTCAGGTTATGGTCGTTCGTCTGGTGGTATTGTTTGTCTCATTCATAACAACCATCTCACGGCTGATATAGTTATAGCATATCAAGATGTCATTCCATGGTACCTGCGCGTCTACTTGCATACGCTCAAAATTGAAACGTTTCCTTCACTGCCTCAGCGTATTGACGCGGTTGGCTCGCCTTTGAAACCATGTAATTTTATCTGATCTCTTTATAATAATTTGTTGACATTTTGCGCATTGTCGTCATATTGGTGTGGCTCTGTGCATGGCATTAGAGTGCTGATAGTGAGTATTGACGATAAGGTTTGTTAGATTACCCAGGGTTCTGTCATTAAGTAGCAGAGTTTAACAAGGGTGACCCTATTTCCATTTGATAGTGATACGCATACAAATCAATGAAGGTTGAAAGTACCCCCTCATATGTGGTGAACTAAGCTGGTATCGCTATCTGCCAGTTTTTTGGTATATGTTGTCATGTCGTCTTTAATTTCATCACCTATCGTCTCGATGCATCCTAAAACATATTGTCGATGAAACGATTTTTAAATATGGTTAGTGCAAAGATCAGGTTGGGTGAGAAAGTGTCCAGCGTTGTTGTAGAAGGCTAGTTAGTAAATTTGTAGAGCACGCGATATCAGTGAGAAGCTTACCGAATCTGAGGCTCATGAGACAGGAGAGATAAGAAAAGCTGTCGTTAATACCCTACAGATTGGCACAGCTGTCTTTTGCCAGCGTGAGGCCATAGGCTCTGATTTTATCCGCATTGCCTCTGATGCAACATATTAGTGACCTGTGACCACAAGCACTGCACCACAAGCTGTAGATAGGCCTAAGCCTGTAAGGTAGGTCTGTATCTTGTGTGTTTTTAAGCTTCAATTTCGCAAACGAAGCGAGAGAAAAAAATTTTGGACCCTAGATTTTAGCTTTCCCCACCCAACCTCACCCCTAATATATTCTAGATTTGTAAATTAAATTCAAGTTGTGACAATAATTTTTTTAAGGAGATGAAAATTGGTGATTTATTGATCGATCCATTGTCCGTTGCGGTGATCATCGCCACAGCACATGCCAAGGTGCCACCCCCGTTAAGATGGGCCTGCAGGTTGGTGTACTGTTTTGGCAAAACTGATAAAGATGATTCGTGTGAAATCGTTGTTTCCAGTGTACCAGTATTATCTGCCGGGCAAAGATCGTCAGCGGTCGTACCACTTGGAAGTGGTGCTGAAATTGCCGGCGAGTTCCGTGACTCGTTTGAGTTTTGAGTTTGAGCGGCAGCTGCTTAAGTGGACCGAATATCCTCCGGATGCAAACCACGGCTTCTACGTCGGCTCTGCTGTCGTCAGCGCAATGCTGCCAACTGCTCTAAACTACACTTCGCCAAATCAGAGGAGTGCTACAATCAAAAGTCTGTAAGTATTGGATATTGGAGATTTTCTCTGTTTACCTTTTTCTGCAGCTGTGCGTAGTTTTTTCTTATGATCCTTATCTTATTTCTTCTTCTGCAAAGCAGATAGGACAGACTCCACCCAGTTGCATTTCTACCGAAAAAAATCTGGGCATGCTGTGCTCTGTTCCAAAACTGCAGGTGTGTGGCCAAAAAACTGATTCCTATGATTCCAGGTTAGAGCTGGGATTCTTTGAACACTCTGCTAAGGAAAATAAAAAGACACGTCTCCGAGGGCGTCCACGTGATAAGTTTCTTGGTTGGTGGCGGGGGCTAAGCAGCCGTTGACGATAGCCTCACCTGCCATGTTCGGTTTACTGCTGCCTACTAGGCCTAATAGTTAAAGCTATATAACTCTTCAGGGGAAACCCGTCTCGGAGCTACGGAGCGGCCAAATTTCATATTATAATTGGTCACCTTTGCCTGCTTTGTCGTCCCTATGGGGGCTCTGCTCTGCTATCTCACATATGTCACTGGATGCATGGATCAGTGCATGGGGTTCCATGAGTGATTTTCGTGCTTGTTTAGGGTTCCGCTGCAGCAAAAAGGTTGAAGAACACTGGCATACTGATTCGTTTGACACTGTATGCAGTGAGTTTGTGGTCACACTAGTTTGGATTATTATTTCTGTGGTGTAAATGCGTTTGTTGCTTAGTTTCGAAGACGATGGCACTAATGCTGAGTACTTTGTACGCCTGCACACGGAAACTCTACTCGTCTCCCTTCCAACGCCAGACTTCAGCATGCCATACAACGTGATCTGTCTCGCATGCACTGTGATTGCCATTGCGTTCGGCTCGATCCACAACCTCACAACGCGCCGGTTTGTTGTCTACGATGAAGTAAAGCACGCCAGCGTATTGACTCGAGTGTGGAGACGACTTGTGGCTGCGGTGCTTAGTCATTTCCGTCGGCAGCGTACGAAGGAACAACCGACAGAGACTGCGGGCGGTCAACGGCAATCTGTAGATGATGTTTCTCAGCCAGTCGCAGATAGCAGCTAGTCATAGTAGTTATTATTAGGACTTTGTTCCGCCTTGCTCAAAGGCACTGGCATCATGGAAAGGGGGCAGTTTACCCTCACCCCAGATTTTGGACCGTTGCAGATTTGACTGAAAATCTTTTTGTCATCTGAGAATTTTCGTACAAAAATGCAAAATTTGGAGCTGAAAAAATTTTTTCGGAATTTTAGCAGCAAAATTGAAATTTTGAGTGCCCTGACCGAAATTTGTAGCCATCTGTTGGAATTCCGCTGGAAATCTGCAATGTCTATTGGAAAAAAGCAACTTCTTGCCCCGCCTACTTTCTTTTAACCCAGGATGCCACTCAGGGCATCTACATCAAGGACTATTCTCAAAGTGTATAACTTTTCTCAAGGGGGCAACTTCTAGGGATTCGGCGGGGGGGGACAGTCGTCGTTTCAGCAGTACTTTACCAGAAGTCTTTCGCGAGGCTAAAAATTCACCAAATTCATTTTTGGCTGGGGCTCCGTTCCGGATGCCACTGGCTGGTCAGTGAAATACGCCCATTACCATTTCATTCGATGCTGCAGCTTCCCCCCCCCTTTTAGAAAATTTTCTGCTGGCCCCCATGAGTAAGGATGCCATCATCCATCATTGGGGACAATGCAGCACTTGACCGAGCTTGACGTGAGAGGCGTTCGAGTCGACGTTGAGG
>Ga0209367_1010917_pt1 | contig 12114 bp, 7 predicted proteins | sample WorMetLIZISLAND2_FD_187412 | JGI IMG/M metagenome (GOLD analysis project Ga0209367, IMG submission 187412) | Marine gutless worms symbiont microbial communities from Max Planck institute for Marine Microbiology, Germany - Olavius geniculatus... ... | reverse complement strand
CAGACGGTGTCGAGCTACTCGAAGGCGGCGTGCAAGTGCCGCGGTGTGTCTGGATCATGCAGCATGCGCACCTGTTGGAACCAGCTGCCGACGCTGAGGAAGGTCGGCGGCCGGCTGAGACAACAGTACGACAGCGCTCACATGGTGGCGTTTAACGCACACGGCACGTCGCTGTACCCCGTCGCAAGGCGGAGTAAAAACGACGTGGAAGCCAGTGATGGTGGACCGCGGCCGTGTCGACCACGCGTTCGCCGTCGTCGGCGTCCAACACGGAACGATCTGGTCTACATCGATCCTTCGCCGGACTACTGTCTGCCGGACACATCGGCCCTGGTGACCGGATCGACGGGAACACAGGGTCGTCCGTGTCAGCTGAACAGCGCGTCGACTGAGGACAGCTGTGACGAGCTGTGCTGTGGGCGTGGTTACAACACTCAGACGTGGCAGGTTGCTGTCACTGTCGCTTCCACTCGTGCTGCCGATCAAGTGCCAGACTTGTCTGTGCTGGCACAGCATCCACACGTGCAAATAGCATCAACCACTACCAGTGACCAAGCCCGACGTAAGACTGTCGAGAGTACTCAAATTCCCGTGGCCGATTCAGCGACAGGAAGGACGTACCTTCACAAACTTCGATTAAGCGTACGTTAGCCGGAGAAGGCAACAAAAATACTTTGTCGGCAGCTTCCAAAAACGCACCAAACCGTGCGTGAAATCGCATAGAATTGCATATCATATATTTATAAATCGTTTGTAACATAGTATGAAAAGTTTTAATTTTTTAACACCCTTCAGACAAACGGAAAAGAAAAAAGCTCCCTCGCAAACCTCACTCTCTCGACGCATATTTAGCGTTCTTATCCCGAAACAATTTTCTGGATTTCTTTCAAATTTATTGCCGGCAATGATATTGAAGAGTAATTCATAGAATTTGTGTAATTCATAAGTGTGTGTAATTAAATACATTTCAGTTAATAAATATACTTGATAGATAAAAATATAAGTAAATTAAGTTGACATTTATTATTTTTTATATAAAACTATTTAACGAGCAATCTCTATATATTAACGCTTGCACGTAGTTAAATATGTTGCTTCATAAATGTCGTTGTTATTAGGCCTACTATTATTACTGTCATCGTCATCATCGTCATCATCATCTGCAGCAGCAACACAAGAGATCAGTAGATGTTTATTCATTCATGTCATTCGTTGTTTGAATATTTGGTGCTTCGTAACATCAACATAGCATAGAAGAATAGGCCCATAACAATATTCGCTGGCTTTTGTTAGTAATATATCAGGCCATCCACGGACGATAAACTTGGAGCAAGCCGGCCGGTACGTGATCGGTCTATTAATGAAAAGTGTTATCCTTCCTTCGACTCTTCCGCCCCGTGAGTATTTCCGTTCATTTCCGTTCCGTGCTGATGGCGATGGCGACAAACCGGACACTAGGTTTATGCGTCGATGTAATATTCATCTCTCGTGTTACTGTTTGTCCGATGTCTGGACATTAACCTTCTCGTCGAACAACCCTCAATATAGCGGCTTTTCCGACTTTTTGCCGTTGTTTTATGCGCACTGTAGTTGGTTTAGCATACAAAACATTGCTTTAAGTGAAAAAAATAAAATGGCGATTTCTACTATTCTGCGAACAGCAACGGTATTTCGACGACAAACAATAACAGTTTACTATGTTTAAAATTATTGTCGCACATTTCAGCCATTATAAGAACCGGAAAACGCATAATATTTGTACATTGGTGGATGGATAGTTATATTTATGCAGACGAGGATTGACGGAGGACATTGTTTGCCGTGGGGTTTATGTCTAGATGTGGCACACTTTGCCGTAAGACATGAATATCACAGGCGCCTGCCTTCTCTAGGCCTATAACAAAGTTGTTAGTGTTTGACTATGCCTTTTTTTACTTTGAAACGAATAGGCCTACATGTCGTTGTAGGTTTTCAGGGTTTTTGTGGTTGTATTTTTATGCCAATTATCTTTAACAAATTTGACGACTAAAACTTTAATCGTTAATTTTTTATAAAGGTTAAACACTTAAAGAAAAAAACATTCAAAGTGAAAACCGTTAAGTCGTTTATGCTCACAAACACTAGACATTTTTACAAAACTCGACCAATCTCTGCCTATATACACGCGTAGAAGTTACAAAACTGAATAAAAATCGTTTTAATGTTCTCGTCTTACTGTATTTTATGATGGCTGTCAGCTGCGTAACTGATAACCTGTCTAACAAAAACATACATGTTTTTAAACAATGATTGCGGTTTAGTTTTAATCAAAATTAACGACTTCGTTAATTTCTGAAAAGTTAGATCATAAAATTGTTTTGTTTTGTTTAGCTCGGCGTTTTCGTTACTCCATGGAGTTAGTTGCGTATGGCACGTGTTTCGGCCTATAATGCACATAAGGCACAAAGCACTTGTCTGTCGTGTAGCTAATTGCTTTAGCGTGTGGTCTTGCAACACCTCACAAATCATTCAAGTTCTGTGACGCTGTACTTTATTACTCGTCAATCATTTGTTTCAACTTAACTACGCCACTTTCGGTAGACTTGCCTGTTGTCTGAACTGGTAGGCTAGTCATTATGCTATATAGTCAGTTGTACTATCACGATGCATTTTACATGTGTTTGTTTTGCGTGCACACATTGTCTTTTCTGGTATAAAGCTCTTCTGAAATATGAAGATCTCAACCTAAAAATTTAGTCGTAAAACATACGAATGAAGTGTGTAAGTGTGCGTTTGTTGACTGTTTGCTGAAAGGGTTTTTACTGACAAAACAAAATCCACAAATGTTTTAGACTTAAAGATTATGACAGTTTAGTAGAATAAAGAAACTGTTGAACAAAAAATAAACAAGAAACACACTGAAAATTACGTTGGTTTATGTAACTAATCACATCAAGATCGAGAACATGAAAGCCGCGCTGTCACAGAAAAATCGCGATATGCGTAAATTTTTCACTCTAACAACATCGCATAACTGCACTTATTTTCGCGCAGTCGTTTCTAAAAGTTACGACAAGAACAAATACTACAGACTAAACTTCCGTGTTATTTTTATTACTTTAATTAGAAGTAACCAAACCTATGTGACCACAAATTATCGACGTTACAAACGGACTCCGAAGTACGGCAGTCAATGCCGGTTCAATAGCCTGGCAATAACATGCGTACGATGCTGGAATGCTGGCGTATTCTGTCTGTGTTGCCTGATGAAGTTAACTTCCGTTCCTGTGCGGGCGCCAGTAGTCGACAATTTATTAAGCAAGACGGTAGCTAATAAGTAAAAGTCAAATATTTATGTTAGGTCATCCAGAAGAGAGACAGAGACGATCGTTGTCGCGAAATTCATAAATAATGTGCAAGTCCGGTCGTCTGCGGTCACCGGCGTTATTGATGAGACCCGGTAGGATGCCACAACAGAACAGTGCGCCTTCAAAAAGGAGCAGTAGGCCTAGGCCCACCGCAGTAGCAGCATATAATACGGTAGTTGAAAGAAAATGTGCAATGAATCTGATGCAAACCGATTGTCCCCTGGTTACATGTTTGCAAATGTTTTATTTTGTACATAACCACGTTCTACGAGCAACATGTGTTTAAAAGGCTAAAATGTTCTGCAAGGATTGCAGAAAAGATTAACAATCACTGTAGTAAATATGTGCAATTCGTACAGCATTATTTTGTATTTTTATCTCTCTCTCTCTCTCTCTCTCTTCCTCTCTCGCTCTTTTTAGTCGGGTAATTGTGGGTCAACGCACGCGACCACAAGATTACACCAAGTTTCACGATCTTGTGACACCGCCACCCGTTCGTCGGTCTTCAGTGCGGTCAATTTCTCGACGTAGTTCACATAGTTTAGTCGAGGACGACCACGTCTGGTTGTGCCATCAGTTGGCTGGTAGGTCTATAGCCCAAAAGTACTGGCATGCGGAGACCGTGTGTTTCGTAGTAGAAATTACGAAATTACTAGATAGTAGCAGAAATTGCGCATTTTAAACAAGTACTCGAATTTGACGGCGCCGTACGGAGAACTTCTTAAACCTAAGCGGTTATAGCTTAAACCACTAAAATTTCTGTTTAATGTTTAAAATTCCATATGCACGATTTTTGGTTTATTTCCAGCCACTTTCGCAAAATTCACACTTAAAATGTGCGCCACAGCCAAAAATCGCAAAACTATTACGAAAAACCCGTTGTTTTAAAAATTCAAGATCGTTCAAGGTCATCAATGTTGGTACCCCCGTAAAGCTCGTCAAAGTGATTGCTATGATGAGCAATGCCTGTCTGTAACTGTTTCCACGCTAAACGAATCGATAGTGAGAAAATAATGACTTTTAGGGGGTATCCCTTTTTGACGCCCTCATTCGAAAGAAACACGATACGCGGTTGCGTGAAATTTTTTCACAAAAAACTAAAAAATTTTGTGGCATTTCACAGTGAAGATTTTGTGATCCTGGCTTGCACCATTTTGATACGGTTGCAGGATGTAACATACGGGCCGACGGACGCCTCAGCGATAGCTAAGACGCGCCATAGCATTACATGCTGTCGCGTGTAATAATTGCAAGACGTACGTTAAGACCGTGCATCGTCTGCGGATAGCCGACAAACCGGTCATTAAATATTATAGTTACCAACTGGCAGTAAAATGTTATTGGCTAGAAATCGCAAGTGACTGCGGTCACGTGCCAAATATGAACACTCTGCTTTAGGCTTACTTGTACATCTATAATCTCATTCACTGATCAAGAATATCATACCTGTAGCTAAACCCATATTAAAACGGCGTGATTCCCACTCATTCAGCGAAAATAAGTCCACTGCACCCAAAATTGGCAAATGACCTCGCTTGCATGCGATTTCCGACCAATCACATTTTACTGCAGTGCCGGCGGCTGGCTGGCCACATTTATGATCGCAAGTTTGCCGGCTGGCTGCCGGTGATGTAATGACGATCGGAAACAGCGTCGACACAAAGCCGTAATGTGGAAAGTCGGCGTTATTCGCCTGCGGGGCCTCAGCAGTCAGTCTACCAATAACATGTCGTCAGCGACGACAATCTCAAGAAACAGATTCCGCACTGCTTGCATGAGCAATCTAATTCAAGATTTCATCAACGGTGCAATTGAACACTGGCGTTCAGTGGTTCAAAACTCGACTTCTAAAGTGAATTGTCGTGCCACTATCGTATTTTGAAAAATCGGTTTTCGACGAATTCAACCTGTTTGTAATGCGGCGCCATTAATAACATAAATAACATTAGCCATTGACTATTGTTGCTTTTGTGATTTTAGTTTAATATCAAGTCATATCCACGCAACAACAAAAAAACTGCAATGTAAAGTAAAAAAGACAATTTACGTAGGAATTCGAAGCGTGATTGTAGCTAACTCTGTGGAGGATATTGGCTTGCACATTTTTAGCAGACCGTATTTTATTAACGGTCGAGCTGTTGTCATGGTTGTCGTCCGTTTGTCCGTCTGTCTGTCCGCCCGTCCATTTGTCTGTTACGGATGTACTGTGGCTAAACGGTGCAAGATAGGGCCTAGATTGCTATTAATCACTAATAGGAAATCGCATACCGGTATTGGCTTTCAAACTGCCTGCAAATCATCGACCTTGAAGGTCACTGACTACTAGTATGGTCGGCCATTCTAGCGACAGCTGCTGGGCTTCTTGTTAGCATAAAGACAAAGAGACACACGCAGCTTTTTTGAAACAGCCGATATTTTTGGATGGCTACTTTATTACTGGTTGCGTATCAATTTCGGTAGTTACGCATAATAACGTGTTGAATAGTGCATGAGGGACGGTGTGCTGCATGCATCGCGCGGTGACATTCGGTGGTCTGCCATCTGTGCGCCTGCTGACAAACAACCAGTCGCAACCACGAATGCGTTGGTTGGCCATACGTCAACTTTTTACGCACGCTAAATACCGTGCATATTATATCCCATGGCTTTATCGTTGGCGCCGACGAGCCAACTAACTTCACTAAATAATGTGTTAACGTTGAGCGTTTGTGCGACTTCATTTATAGCTTTTCGCACTAATTTTGTCGTAAAACCAGACACGCACGCAATTAATTTAGAGATTTAGCATCATTTCTAGTAGCACATTAATTCATCTGATATTCATGGGACCCCATTTTCAGTGCCTTAGGGTCTACAACAAGTGAAGTAGCTAACGGTGGCGTCTGCAATCGCCGGAAAGGACACAGATGACTAAATGAGTAGTATAAGCATATTAACGCAAGATGTGCCGATAAAAATAGAAAAAATACATGCACAAACGCAGTAGAGCTAATGAAAAAAGAGAGCTAATTTGATTACTATAGTTGCAGAGAATAAGCCTAATGACATTTTTAGCTCGGATTACACTAGACATGTTCTAAACAACCCACGTTTTAGTTTCACCACTGTTCGATTCAGTTTCGTTAACTTTGTTCTATGTCTTCGCATAGCCGTATTCAATAAGTGTGTAGGCAGTACCAGCTTATACCACTCCAGACAGTCTTGTATTGTACTTAAACCACGCTCAGATGGTATAGACGACACCGCCGTTTGCTTTATGACGCACGAATGCAGCCGAAAATTGCGAAACTGTAGGCCTACCAGTTGAAGCTGAATATCGTTTAACGGCGAAAGTAATGTGCTTTTGGGTCGCTTACGTACATGGATCCCGTTAACACAACACTTAAGAACACAAATCAGTATTTTTCACTAAGCTGGTTGACCGTCGTTATAGACAGCAAAAGCCCAGCTGTCGCCAGGTTCAGCCGACTGCCGACCGACTCGTCCTGTCGCCATACACATATACATCTGGTCTTTTATTTACTTTTTAATATCGTGATCGTACTAACTCCGGTATCAGTAAATAAACTGTTTCAACGAATTTAAAGCATGCAAAAGCCTTGCTTAGTTTGCTTTGCAAATTGCGGCCAAACTGTTGCAGATAGCGACATGGTTACAATCGACAGCATATCTGGGGGAGCCCCTAGAGTTGTTAGAAACGTTTTCGAGGACTTTTTAACGCTTTTATTCAACGCAACATTCCGATCCAATTCAGAGAGAAAGCACACTCAGAAAGCAAAGTCCTTGATCTGACCGCTAAGCGACCAAGCCTAGAAGTGACGTCAAGAAGGCGTGGATTTCTCTAGCCTAGCTAAACTTAGACAACAGCGGTTCCTGGCTACAGGCTGTAGCCCCAAAGATGTAAACACACTCACTAGCCCCTCCTTCTAACAAACTCAGGGCCGACAGATTGCCTTTTTGGGAACCAAGGCAATACCGACAAAGCCTCAGCTATGACCTTCACCTTAGCAAAGCCTAACAATAGTTTTTTATAAGTAGTCATCTCTCACTCAGTCAAGCAGCTTGCTATGCTGAGCTTGCAGCACTAAGTGACCTTTGAGAAAGTTTCCCTGTTAGCCGAATACAAATTAGCTATTCATTAAATTAGCTTTCCTCCACATATAGAAACTCATCTACGTCCTATCCAACGGTTCTATTGCCGTTCTATTCTATTATTTTTGCGACGTACAATTTAGCCGCAGCACACAACATTACAGACAGACAGACGACAGAGCGTACCAAGAGTCAGACAATGGTACGGTCGGTTAAAAATTGCGGATTGAAAGATTCGTTTTGTATTTTTGTAGGGCTGCGAAAATCAACGATTAATTAATCGATTAATCGTTAAAAAAATTGTTCGATTAATTTTTTTTTAATCGATTAAAATTCGATTAAATTTTGGACATGTAAACGTCACTAATTTGCACATTTTCGGTGTAGTTGATCATCAGGCTACATTGCGAACAAAACGCGTGCTGCTTTTTTGCCCGAAAATGTGACATCACTTGTTTGTCTGCGTGATTGGCTGAAAGCCTGAAATGCATGTTAACTGACTGCATAGTGTACAAGTAGGCCTATACGTTTCCAACTTTTATGAACCGTAACAAGTACACTTGCGTTTTGCAGTTTTCATGGTTTTTTTGCATTAACTACAAAATTGAAAAATTGTTCGAAATTAATCGATTAATCGCGATTAATTTTTGGTGATTAATCGATTAAAAAATTTTTAATCAGTACCAGCCCTATATTTTTGCAATCCACGCTTTTTGTTTCTGCAGTTTCTATCTCTGTAGTTGTAGACCTTATTGTCGGAAATGAATAAATCAGTAAAAGTGACTGATCCACACTGTGACGTAGTTCCAGCTGTCGGGTCAGTTTGAAATAACGGCAGACGACTCGCAAAAAACGAATAGGAAGTGTTTCGCGCAGAGCGACAACTGCTCGTACCGTAAGTTCGGATTGCGGACTTTGTTGCGGATTATAAATCCCAGTTAACTGCGCTAGTGGCCCGGACGGCTAACTGCGACCAGGGACTGTCGCTGTGAGCGCTTCGCGTTGATATTCGCGGCTGAGAGCGTGAGACGCGTTCGTTAGGTGTATGTGTGCGGTCGCCAACATTACGCCGACGTTCAGTCCAGTAACACAGATCTACGCCTCGGCGATAGTCAAACAGCTTGGGTGGATTCAATTCATCCTTGGGCGAAGATACATTGGATGAAAGAACATTGTGGAAAACACCAACGGCATCAGTAGGCGGAGTAGCATGGATGCTTTTTGTGACGTTGCTGTTGTTTAGGCCTACTTATGGCCGGTTTAGTCGAATTCGAGAAATGTTTAACGTCGTGATAACGGTTTTGGCTGTATTACTTTGATTCTAATGCTAACCTTCTACTTTTGAATATTCTTATCAGCTGATAGTGGGTTTCGATTAATGTTTACTACCTTTATTACGATAAACCCGCTGTCCAAGGGACCACCTAAGGTGTCCGTACACATCAAGGTGATGTAAATGCCACCCATTGCGTCGTCTTAGAAAATTGCGTCCTATTAGAAAAGTAGGCAGGGCAGAAAATTTCGAATTTCCGACACACACTGTGGATTTCTAACAGAATTTTTTGACAGGGTGCTCAAAATTTCAATTTTGCCTGTGAATTTTTCAAAATCGTCGTTTTTCGGCCTTACTTTTTGCATTTTGGACAAAAAGTTTCCAACAAAAAATTGTTTCAACAAATTTTAATTTTCAACAGTCCAAAATTTTAAGTGGAAGGCAATTGTTTCACGAGGCCATTGACCACCCAAGATGTCATAGGCCTACAATCGCGTCAGCTGTATAGCCGTTGCCTAGTAGTGGTGCGATGACGCTATGCGAACCACATTCCAGTCAGGAGTGGAGCCTTGGATACATCACCGCATAAACGCCTGTTAAACTGTTCGTAATAAGTGCCGTAGATACACGATGGCGCACAAAAGTAGATAGTAAATGGAGCAATAGGGAAGTTTTGAAAGCGACTGTTGCAATGAATGGCGGTCATATGAAACGGGTTGACTGAGAATGCCGGACATGAATTTGATTACAGTGCAGTGTACAATTCTTTTTAAAACAACGGCAGAATACAAGTTACAACAACAAAGTAAGTTGTAGAATATGCATATGTATAATATGTTGAAATGCATAAAATATTACGAAAACATCAACCTAAAATTAGCTACGGGTAAGCAACGATAAACCGAAGTCCACTAAATATAGGCCTATCGTATATTCAGCCACTTGAAACATGTCTTGCATTTTCATGTCCGTTAATTTTTTGTCAGGTTACTTCATGTCCTAAACAATTTGTCTAAATTTGTCCTCCATTTTCATGTCCGCCAATTTCATGCTGGGACATTTGGCACGTTTATTTCATGTCCGTCAAATTCATGCCTGGACATTTTGATGGTCCGTCATTTTTCACGTCCGTCATTTTCAGCGCCCCCTATGAAACACTTGAATACAGTGTGCAACATGTTCACTCCTCACTGCAGTGATCCAGACTAATTGTTTCCAAAGCAAACGCCTTACTGCACGATCTGCGACAACGTGAAACCTGTTCGTTTATTTTACTTTTTATGCGCCCATATAGGCCTGCAAATATATGGAGTCGGCAAATTGCGCCGCGGATTCTTACCAAGATTATCGTTCATCGCAGTATCTGTAAAACTGTAATATAGTAGTATAACTGCACGTCTGGGGAAGCGCTGATCTCTTTATTGCTTGGATGTCTTACTGGTCGGTTGCTAGGACATTATCCGCGGATGAAACAGCAGTCGTTCGTCGCACTGCTGCATGCGGACTGTTCACAGCAGCAAGAGAAGAAGCCTGCAGTTGCTGCATGTGTCTCGGTCGCTTGAGGCCGTCTCAGACAAGTGATATGATGCGTCGTGACTTTAGCCGTTTTCTTAGACATATTGACCAGTAATCTAAGCTGACGTGTGACAGCACCGGTAGGCCTAATTTCACCTGGGGAATCACTGTATAACGTGCAATAAAATAATAACGCATTTTTAACACTGGCGTAGACATAGAAGGGGGACTCCGGGCACGTACTTCCCTGTGAGCTTACTCAGCTACTCGAAAAAAGTGCCAGAAATGCACCATAACACTCCATTTTCACCCGAAAAATCGGTAACTTTTCTGGGGAGAGGGTATAGCCCCTTTCTCAAACTCTCCTCTGGTGGGGAGGGACAAGGGACACCCCTCCACACACTTCACCTCTCAAGCGCCCCCTACATTCAGATTCCGGCTACGCCTGTGCTATGCTTGGGCTACGCCTCTGGTTCTAAAGTGAGTACCCACATCTGCTGCTCCCGTGTGTAAGACTTCTTGAACGCCTGCAGGGGCTCGAAACTTGGACTGCTAAAATCTACGCTTAGTGGTGAAAATTTCATACGCTGGTTGTCTCGGTCTATCTCCAGTGATTTCGGTGCAATTCTCAGTTGAAGTGTGCGTTGCAACCTAAAATATAAAAATAACTAAATTTTTTTAATACGGGGTTTAAAGTCGTTCAATTTTATCGATGTTGGTACCCCCGTAAACCTCATCAGCAGTACTTGCTACGACAAGCAGCAAGTCTATCTCTGTCTGCAACCATTATCACTCGAGACGAGTTAACGGCGGTAAAATAACAATTTTACAGGACACCCCTCTTTGACGCTCTTGTTCGAGGGAATCTCCTCACCCAGCGGCACCTTGGCTTGGATCAGTACCGCGCGTGACACCGAGACAGACGGACGGACGTACAGAATAACGATAGATAGTACGCGCTTAGCACTTAATGCTGTCGCGCGTAAAAAACCTTTCCAGCGATCTACGCTATGAGTATTTGTTGCTTTCGAACAGCGCAAAAGTGTCCGTAATCGATATTAATTTTAGAGCATAGCAGCATGGCAGAGGAGTCCGTCTGTGTATCTGCTTGGATGTCACACACTGCTGTATTGTGTCAAAACACGCAAGCTAAGAAATATTCAGTCTTACTTCCTCAAAAGACTACTTTTGGGCGCTAACTGAAAAATTTGATACACAACTATAAACAAAACAAGTAATTTGAGCAAAGCTCACGTAACGCGCGAAAGCCTATAGCAGTTCCTCTTCGCAGGTAATCTTAGTCTATCTCCATCCGCTTCGTCGTAATTCACTCTTTTGCAGCCAAAAATCGCCAAAAAATTACGTTAAATCAATATTTTTAAGGTTCAAGGTCATTCAAGGTTATCGATGTTGACGTTCGTAAGAAGCTCCTCATCAGTGCTTGTTATGATAAGCAGCATGGTTGTGCCTATCTGCAACCATTTACACGCTAGACAAGCCAACAGAGTATAAATAACCACTTTTTACAGGGGTACCTCTCGTTGACACCCACGTGCGCAGGCCTGCTTGAATCTAGAGGATCCGGACTTGGACTGCTAAAATCTACATTTCATGCTAAGAATTTCATACGCAGGTTGTCTTGGTCTATCTCCAGCCATTTTGGCGCAATTCACTCTTGAAATGCGTGTCGCAGCGAAAAAAAATTGTGCAAAAAATTCACTAAAAACCCCTTTTGGGAAGATTCAAGGTCATTCGAGGTCATCGATGTTGATAAATTTAAAAAGCCTGTCACCAGTGCTTGTTATGATAAGCAGCATGTCTGTGCCTATCTGCAACCGTGTTCACGCTACACGTGATAATTGCGGTAAAATAACCACTTTTAGGGGG
>Ga0209367_1010916_pt1 | contig 12114 bp, 6 predicted proteins | sample WorMetLIZISLAND2_FD_187412 | JGI IMG/M metagenome (GOLD analysis project Ga0209367, IMG submission 187412) | Marine gutless worms symbiont microbial communities from Max Planck institute for Marine Microbiology, Germany - Olavius geniculatus... ... | reverse complement strand
CAATAGCCGTCCAGGTTTCACCTTTATCTTCTGTCGACAAGCATCGCAAAGTTTTGTATCGTGGGTCCAATGCAGTAGCAATGCGCAAGATCTCAACACCATCGATACCAGTCACACGCCGCTGGAGGTCATCAAGAGCAGTCGATTTATATCGTACGTGAGTAAGTAAAAGGCTGAGTTGATTAGTCGTTAAAAATAAAATTAATCGTTAATTTTCTTTGTTAGTTAACGATTAAATTAATCGTTAAAATCCGCAGCTCTAGTTTTTACTAATGTCTTCTGCATGTTTGATTATAAATAACTGAACGGCGTGTTGGAAAAATGATCGTCTCGCTACGCTTGCTTTGACTTTTTCCCGGTAATGCCTCGTTTACACGATAAAGCAAAGATGAAGCAAACGTATTCAAAATACGCGTGCACGATGTGTGCTTTAAGTTTGCTTCGTGTTTGCTTCATCGTGTAAACAGGGTATTAGGCAGCGATAGAATGCGTAACACGCTCACGATATTATCTGCTGAGTTACCAACAGCTCAAAACTCGTCTTTTTTACCAAATGATTGTTCCTGAAGTTTGCTAATGACCAATTCCCGTTAACAGCAAACTTAACAATAGTCTACAATAAGCCTACTGTGGCTAATTTATTGATTGATTGTGGCATTTTAACAGTGTCGATAATGTATTCGAGTATGACATTATGTAGTTAGAATCTTTTTATAAAAGGTAGGCCCATAAAGTGGTTTGCCATTCTATGACTCTGTATCCTCTTTAATTTTTTAATGTAAAAAAACTTCACAATTATTTTTCAAAAGTTTCGTGTCGTGATGTTTTTCTCTTTTTTCGCTTCGAGCGAATCATAATTTTGGCTAATTTAACAGATCGCCGCTGATTCGCGGTTAAGATTGCATAGTTAGCAGTTGAACGCCGGCGGTTAATAACACGGCTCGCTAACGACCGTTCAACTACAGTGCGAATGCATGTCACACAGCAGCAGTGATACCTTGCCCTATATTTTCCATTCAGTCGTCCGGCGATGTCCACTTCTGAACAGCTTCAAAGCAAGGACATCTTCCGCTCCAGTGACGCATTACGTCAACAGCGCTTTCCAAGGGCTAGCTAGCATCGCCGAGGTACAATAATGCCGATGCCGATACACGCGGATGGAAGGTTCTCGCGGGCATTTTGAAGTGCATCGGTGCACGGTTTGTGCAGATAGCAGAATAAAGCGTACATTGACGTAAAACATTTTTCCCTTTCGGCGCGCTTGATTAATGGTAACTTGAAGTTAAAAGTGAGACACTGATGGCTTCTGTTCTGTGCACAACGATTTTTCTACGCGTTTTTACTTTTTTTCAGTTAGGAACACTTACGTAACAGATAGACAATGAGACAAACAAACGGATGAACAAACCCGTAAATCGCGTATAACGGGATGACCATGCCAAACGTTCGTTTTACCCCTCATTCAACTTGATTTTTGGTAAATTGGGAAGAACTGCACCTAGTTCACAGCAAGTGTCTGCCTGCTCTGCTGTATGGTCTGGAGGTTTGTCCATTAACTAAAACTGACTACCGAAGTTTAGACTTTGTGGTGATGCGATTTTTAAGGAAATTATTTTGTACGTCTAACGGTGATATTGTAAACGAATGTCGAATGTGTTTTAATTTCAGATTACCCAGCGAAATTGTACCGACACGAAGTGTTAAATTAATGTTAAAATTATCGAACGTTGCTTGAGCTTTTTATGGTTATGCTTACTGAGTACTGACAGTTTCATTGTTATTATTATTAATTAAGTTTAGTTAAGGTTTGTTTTTTTTATAACTGTGCTACCATTGTATTATGGTGAATAAAGTTATATATAAAAGTCTTTAATTAAGAGTGTTCTGTGTGTGTTGTGTTAAACGAATTGGTTATCTTCTTGGCAAATACACTATACGCAATATGCAGCTAATCAACGTCGTAAAGGCAGTATATAGCTCAGTTTAGTAGAATTTAGAATGACGGCTTCAACAGGTTGTCCCGGTGGCTGTCAGCGTCCGCCTGTGTACGTTTGTAAATGTGTTGTGTTGGATCTCCCCGGGGACTGACTGGATGTTGGCGAATGTCTGTGAAAGCCGACTGACCATTCACTGGATAGCCACCACGCTGTATGGCGCTCAGCTGCTGCTGCTGCTGCTGCTGCTGCTGATGATGATGATGATGAAGCGACCATTATCACCTGACTCCACTTAGTTCGATCTATAGTAGTGGATTTGTTGTGCCACAGGTGTTGGTGACTTGGCATAGCGGTAACGCGTTATGTCCGATCAACGACGTTGCTCTACACCGGGCCGGGTTAGTACTTGTATGGGTGACTGCCTGCGGGCAGGTAAACGATTTCGGTATGTAACCATCCGCCTAGGTCAACTCGCCCTTCCATCCCTCCGGGGTAGGTAAATCGAGTACCGGCCTGTCTGGCTAGGGTTAAGGCGGGGCGCGTTTACCTGTGTCGGGTGGCAGGTAACAGTGTGTGATTTTATACGGCAGGCGACGCTTCGTAGCTGTGAAATGTGCTGCCATTAAAAGCTATGACACCACCTTTAACCTCTAACATGCTGCGAGTTCCATATAGCACAGCTTGTCCGGTGAAAAGTCCGTAAGAGAACCTAAGTAAAACCTTAGCTCCACCAGTTCGATTAATCGATTAGTGCGGGATTTGTTGTACAGCTTGCTGATCAAACAAAAATCGACCCTGAAGTGCATCATGGAGTTTGGGATTAATTCAGTTAGCATCTTAGCACCAAGCGCAACAGCGTCCGTCCGTTTTCTATAGCCGGCTGCTGCTGCTGCTGCTGCTGGTGCATGATGATGATGATGAAGTGATGCGTTCTTGCCATCATCATCATCATCAGCGTCAGTAGCATCAGTTTGTCGTCGGTCGGTCGTAGCGCTGTGCCCCATGAGACCCGTCGTTGACGCGTCTTAGTGAATGACTGACACACTGACGCATTTCAGCGACTTACTACAGCTGTCCGACGAACGACCATGGAACCGTCGTCCGTAGGACAGTTTGTAAGAGAAACTGTCAGCATCGCCGTCAATTCATACAGGGGGCGTCACCAGTGGCGTCGCCAGGATTTGGCTTTGCAAGGGGAGCCGGAAACAGAGAGAAAATCGTTTAAAGGTGACCCACAAAAATACTATGAAGTTGATGAAATAACTAGTGATTGGCGGTAACTGCGCAGAATATGCAGAACACGATATGCTGGTTTTTTTATTGATGGAGTCAAATAGTCGAGTATATGGGTCGATGGCGTCTAAACTACTAAAATTAAATCGCTGGAAGTCGGGCCTCAGTACCACACAGCTGACGACGCCAATGTCTGTAATCATGTAATGATAAGGATGATGATAAGAATGATGCTAACTTTTTACTCTATGTAAAAAAAATTCTTCGGGCTGCCTCTGCTCATCGCGGCAGAACAGAACGTCGCTGATTCTCCAAAGAACTGTCTTCTTCTTCGTCGAACTACGTCGTCATCTTTGTCATTCACTCAGTCGTTTGCCGACGTCTCTTCTTGCCAGTGCGGCTGACACGGCGCCGCGTGGGACGAGCGATCAACGCCGACCGCACAAGATTTCTGCAGACTCTTTTACGACGATCGTTTTCACGCTGTGGCAGGCGGCACTCGGCCATCAATTAATTTGTGGCTGTATTGTGGCGCCGCCTCGCGAATGCATTCACAACGCAGCGACGGCGACAACGTCTCGCTTTGCCTTAACGAAGCCCAGTCTTAACTGAGGCGACAAACGTGTCCCCAAGGATCGGCGCTGATTTGCAGCTCGTGGTGGAGCGAACCGCCGTTCTTTAACTGCGTGCGAGCCGAAAAGACCGTCTGAAAACCATCCTTTTGACTCTTCCCGCGGCTGTCGATTTACGCTCTCAGAACTCCGTCAAATCTCGCCGACAGCCTATTCAAAATTTCGAAACTTTGCACTTTTTAGCAGGTTTCTTTCCTATTGTGGAGCAAAAACTGCGTGAATACGTTAGCCGTAACATATAGGCCAATGAGACGATAGGTCATTATAGCTAAAAGTTGCAGACTTTAAGCTAGGCCTAGGCCTTTAAGTTAGTCATCGAAAAAGATATATCGCAAGCCTTAGTAGCAATTTAATGAATACTACTATGAGAGACGCAGTTAAATTTGCAGAAACATTTATTATACCTGGAGTTTCAACGTGTTCTCTCATTGTGCGCTCGTGTGTTTGTTGGATGCATGAGTTGACAATGATTGACAACCGTTTTTCCTTTTACTTTACAGGCATTGCATTGTTACACGTTGCGTGTAAAAAGTCAAGAAACGGTTTCAATGGCGAGTTAATAGATGTTTTATCCAAAGTACTCGGAAGTAACTTAAGTTCGTGTTGCAATGTTTTTTCCTTTGCATACAACTGAAATAAACACGTCAGAACTGGTTGAGTTACTGCAGAAGTATGCGCTTAAACATCTGACAACATATCGTCAGCTCGAGGTGCAAGACTTTGGTTCTGTAGCCACGACTGTTACAACAGATTTTGAGGCGTTGTACGCGTACAAACATGGTGACTATCAGCAGTGTTTACTATTGTCTGCACAGAACGTAAACACGCTGCTATATGCTGTTCTCATGTTCTACGTTAAAGTCGCTCAGAGAAGAATTCCACGTACGCTTAGCCACGCTAGATCATTTGACATCAAGCTGATTGCACGCAAACTAATCCGAGCAACTTGACATTGAAAGTGAAGCGGATTGCATTTCAAATTGAGATGTGACCTCAAATGAGCCAACCAAAATAAAGCAAACGATGTTGTCATCCCTCCCAAAAAACACAAGAATGTCTTACGACAGTTCTGCAGTCTTCATGTCTATATCAATAATTATATCAATTCTTGGCGTGATGAAATTGACTCGAATTGGATGACATCCCACGGGATCTGACGTCACACGTGCACGTGACCAAACAGGTGATCGCCGTCGATGAAGATGATCGGCCGGTGAGGCGGAACAAGACAGTCGCGATTTAACGGCTGCATCTAATTGCCGACAACTGACCGAAACAAGGCGTCGTGCCGGGCAGATGCGGCCCTATGAGATGACTGACAGACATACGCAATGGGATTTCGTCAGCATGGTGCTGACGACAATGCTGCTGCTGCTGCTGATGATGATGATGATGATGACACTTCCGACTTTTGCGTGTTATGAAGCAGTCTTTTTTAAATAATAAACTGTCACTGTGTTTGTGGGATGCTGTAATCTGCTGTCAAAGCACTCCAGCGCTTTTAGCTCAAGGCTAAAAAAAATTATTCGCAAATCTTGTTATGGGTTTTCAATCTAAACAACGCAAAGGACAAATTTAGGTTTTTACGGTTTTTATTGGAGAATGGTGCAGGCCTCTATAAGATGTTTTTTTGGGTCTTACAATTTGTATTTTTTTCTTTGTACTTTAAAATCTAAAAAAGCTTTTAAAAACTTTAACAAAATTATAAATGTCTAAAAACCTAATAAAGACCTAAAACTTTTTTTGTCAAAAATCTAGGTTCAGTTAGCCCAAATGTAACTGTTTAATTGTATTGTCTTTTATTTTGTTATTTACTGTATAACAATATTCTGAATGAAAAAAAATTGAAATAAGAATACAAGTGAGTAAGTAGTTTTTTAACGGCACATCAGCACAAAATAGGCCATTTAGTGCCATAAATGGTTTTTGAAAAGGTTAAAAGCAGTTAATATATGTACTAAAAACAAGGTTAAACACTTGCTAAGATCAGAACTATTAAGCTAGTGTAAAAACAACATTATATACAAATCACTAACTGGAAATCCCGTCATGTCGGTGACTGGGACATCCAATCCAGCAGTGTCAGCATCTTCATTTCCTCGGATGTCTACGTGACTGGGAATCCAGCAGAAAGTTATAAATTTACCGCTGTTAGTTAGTTGGTTGTGATCCTTCAAGATTTTTAAGATCAGTGGATTCTCGACTTTGCAACTATTAATTACTTGTAGGCTAAACAGAGAGTCCGAGAAAATCACAAAATCTTTAGCTCTGATACGGCGATAGCGCCATATCCAGTGCATAAATTTCGGCAGTGAAAACACTAGCATTATCAGGTAAACGGACTGTTTTGACAGAGTTGGGTGCAACAACAGGGGCTGCTGTTCTGATTCCATTTTTGGACCTATCTGTGTAGATCTCAAAGTGGTGTGAAAACTCTGAGAGAAGCTCAAAGAATTTGCATTTGAATACTTCTGGGCTAATAATGTTTTGTTGTAGCAGCACAAACTGAAGTTGCAGGTATAGGACGCTTGAAAGGCCTAGGTTGAGCTATATAGACGGCTGTGGGTAAGATATTCTTCTTGTTGAAACCGAGATTCTTCAAGTCATTTTCAACTCTGAAGCCCAGTGGGCGAATTTGGCCTGGCTTACCATCAAACTAAGTTTTAAACTTGGAATTAAAAATTGCACTGAAATAGGAATACAGATAGTTATAAATGTCTAAACACATTTAAAACATGAAATTATTTTCTGATTGTTTTCTGCTATAACTAAAATATTGCTCTTTATGTTGGGCCTATAGGCCTATTGTAACTGCGTTGTTCCGAGTAACTTATCACCTTAAACTAAACAGTGTACATATTTAGCCGCTGCTGTTGAATATAGCCTACTTGTTTAAATTTCACACTATAGTTATTTTTACGTATACTTGCATTTTTTGTACAAGTAGCTAGTTTTTTTGTCTCGAGTTTTTGCTTTGATGTTTTTAATTGCAACTGATTGAATAACGCGAACGTGACTTTTAGGTGGATACCAGGGAGGCTAGGTAATAAATTTTTTAAATGAAAAAATGAATCAGCAGTAGACTATTTTAGTACCTTCGCCGAATTTTATGTAACGCGGTCCAGCTGTCAGTTCGTTTGTCCGTCGGCAAAATTAGCCTTTCCTATAGTTTCTTTCTTTCACTGTCGTTACCCTCGCCAGTTTCCACTGGCTGAGAGCGCCCGAGTGTGTGCAGTTCAAGCTGGCGCCGATCGTCTTTCGCTCGCTGAACGGCACGGCTCCATCATACCTGGCGGCAGACCTGCGACGTTTGTCCGACATGCCGTCAAGACGACGTCTGCTGTTCTCACTGACACACCAGCTGGATGTCCCCCAGTCGCAGTGCGCAACAGTGGCCAAGCCTTCGCTGTCGCTAGTGCTCGGAACAGTAACCGTTTGCCACCGGACATCGTTGCATGCAACACACTGTCACAGTTCTGCCGTGAACTGAAAACATTTCTGTTTACACAGTCCTGTCTTTCTGTACTTTTGTCGTGATTTGCGCTTTTATCTGTGTTCCTAGCAGTTTTTTTACTAAGGCCACGTTAAAAATATGTAATGTACCGGTAATGTAATGTACTGTCGTCAGCTCCTCTCGTTCCCGAAATATAACAAAAAATATGGGAAGGCCGCGAACGTATTCAAACTCATAATGCATATTAGTTTACATAGGCTACAAACCGCGCGACCGTGTTGTATTTTTCCAAACGTCTGTAAACCTAGCTCTTCAAGAATGATTTCTATGCTCATTACTTTGATGACGTGACATCGTTTCTGGCACTAACACGCGCGCACCGTTGCTATTTGCTGAGTGATGTAAACTCATTCGTCAGAGGGCGCCGCTAGATGAAGTTTTGTAGCTCCACGCACGAAAGAATTATCAGCCAAAAACCCTGCTAGTGGTTGCATTCAAATAAAGCACAAACATTCTTATTTTGCAGAAATTTGTTCTGCTTTTATTTCCAGTGTGAGGTGCGACGTCATTTGTGACGGCTGTTGTAAACATCAGCATCGCGTGGTAGGCTATTTGCTGCGACAGCAGGGCCGTGTGCGCTCTTGTTTCACATTTATATGCATTCACATAGCAACCAATGGACATAACGCGGTGCGCCGCTTTATTTTGACAAATATACGACAAGCGTAGTGGGGCCACTGTACCGCTATCAATATTTGATAAACAGATGACACGGTTGTAGGATAATGTTGACTATAGTACTCGATGCTGTGCTGGTATAATGTAAATTGGTTGAATTCGCTTGTTGATGAATAAAGTTGATATATGGCAAACAATGCAATACATTGCGACACAATGTAGCGCAAATATCGGACATGCACCGGATCCCCTTGCCGGGCAGTACAGGTAAACATAAGCGTTTTTGTAACAATTTTACAATAACTCATATGTTCATGGAAGCAATGGGAGCGAAAAAACGTCCACAAATACCGGTAGGCCTACTGAGAAACTCCATCAAAACATACAAGAGCACAGTTGGAGGCAAAAGCAATAGCGGAAGAGATTATTATAAACCTGACATTCTCCTGTAAAAGATACCTTTCAGTCGTTTAACCAAAACGATGAGAAAATAATTAATAATTAATGCAGTTAGCGTTCGCTGACAGCTGACAACATTTTTCTTGCAAAACTTCGGCGGACGGGAATTTCACGAAGATTCTTGGTGGTTTTCGTTAAAAATTCAAAATCTGTACGCATAGACTTTGCATTTTGGACATTTTTTTGCATTCAAAACTCTGACATTATAAAAATGTTAAAGTGTAACTAATTGTGATTTTAAAAAATACACAAAAAACCTGAAAAATTCTGAGTGTGAAGTTTTTTCGTGGCCTAGTAAATTTAGCCAAATTAATTTTTTTCTCGAAATTTAGTTTTTAGTTGAACCGCATTTGGAACAAAGTTAATTCGTTCATGCTATCGTTGATTATCTGCGATATAAGTTAAATAACACAACAAAATTTGAAATGTACAATAACGAAAAGTGTAGATGAACACTTGTTTTAAAATCCACCAAATCTGGAAATCCGGACAAAAATTTTGCCAGAAATTGCCGAAATCCAGCATATTGTTCCAGAAAAAAATTTTCCATATAAGAGTTTTATCGGGCGGCAAAACCCACAGACATCGCCGGATGATTTATAGTTAGTCTAACAATGTGCGCAGTGGATATGTCATAATGTTCGACACCCGCGTCAATAAATAAAATACTCATCAACACGCGATGGTGGTAGCCAGTATAATGAGTGGTTCGTAAAAACTCGTGCTGTAAACGTACTGGCAGTTTAATACAAATTACGTGTATATTGCATTTGCAGTTGTTATTGTTTGTACTGCGTGTGCACCTTTGGCATACCTACTAAAAGTTATACTGTAATTCACTATTTCACTTAATCTAAAGCTGGCTATATTTCACAGAAAATTTTATGCGCTTGGGGTGTGATGGGTTCTTTAATTATTGCGTATACGTTTGATCACGATCTATGCGAGTGTATAACGAAGCATAAGCATAAACTCTAGACTATATTGAACTAGAAAGCAGTCAGAGCCCGCACACCTCCGCCAAGGCAATGTTGTTTGCTAGGTGGCAGCACCATCTTCGGTTTTGCAGCGGTTTCCCTTATGCCCCATTGAAAGCAATGGTAACGAAAATTTCAAATTCCTTCCGGATCACCTTCAAAATTGAATCACTGGTAGCTTTTGCCATTCCCGACATATGCTCAAAATTTCAGAAAGATCCGTCCATAACTTTTCGAGTTATCTTGCTAACAGACAGACAGAGAGACAAAGAAACAAACAAAGTCTGGCAAAAACATTACCTCCTTGGCTGAGGTAAAAATACTTATGTCATGACCCTCGTCGACTGGGTGTTTTGCGTGAGACGTGCGTGTAATAAACAGACCCCAGACGCGTTTCAATCGTCGCGCTTGACTGGACTGCGATTATGGGCGGGTATAACACTGTGTTGAGAGATAAGAGGACGCAACGATAGGTCATGAAATAATAATTATTTCCGCCAAAGAGGTAATGTTTTTGCCGGTTTTTGTTTGTTTGTCTGTCTGTCTGTGAGTCAGCAAAATAACTCAAAAAGTTATAAACGGATCTTTCTGAAATTTTGAGGGTATGTCGGGCATGGCACAAACTACTAGTGATTCAATTTTGAGGGTGATTTGGCAGGAATCCTCGATTCTGGATCACTTTGAAATTTTCGTTAGCATGAGCCTTAAAGGAAACTGCCGTTGTCGCTATGGTGCTGGCACCTGGCGAACAACATGGAGTTGAATCAAGGTTTTTAGGTCACATAGAACTAGGTCAATGTAGAAAATGCAGCTATAGTTTGAAACGCACTCAAAACTTCCGCTTGCTTAATTTCGTCGGACAAGCTGTGTCGGAACAACATGGCCTTGGCGGAGGTCTGCGGGCTATGACTGCTTTCTAGTTTTTATTGTGCCACAGTGTAGCCTATAATGTTGACAACGGCCAGCGATCGAGTGACCAACCGACCGGCTTATTGTTCGCCCCTCGGCAGTTAACCGCTTGTACTGTGCTGTGCTTGCATTTGTTCACGAAATAGAAACATTTCTTAAATGTTTTATTATGCGGCCATCCTGAGGCCGCATTGTCGATCTCAGCCGTCTGTCGATCCGTCCGTTCGTCCGTTCCTAACCCGCTCCTACGCAGAAAAGAAAAAAAACGGCATAGAAAAGCGTTTCTCTGGATATGTGAACGTTTTTCTATGCCACAGTAACTATAACTGGTATAACAATTGAGATCATAAAAAGCTTACCGATGTCATAAAACGCAAGATCAAGAGGTCGTGGTTTTGACTAACAGTCAGGGCGAAATTAAATGGTCATTATCTCGATGAGTGAATCACTGTGGATAGTTAAACTTGTTTCAGATTTTAGATGACAGGCAACACCGTGTAATCCCACATGGCTGGTAACGCTCCGTAGCTTTGACTTGGGTTACCATTCACAGCTATAGACAATCTGTTCAAAGTCAGCGGCCGACTACAGACACGCCTTCGGTTGAGAAAAATCCCCTCACTTATCGGCACGAATTTTTCTCACCAAAAATTAGAAAAGTGAAGCTATCTTACGGTGAAAACTCTAAATTTCTTTCTTACCTGAATTTATCTGGGCTTAGGGCCTAAATCGTTATCGGGTTGTGAAGAACGGACAGACACACGCACTAGGTGCTGTCGCGCGTAAAAACGGCAAATTTGTATCGATCAAGGCGACTGCAAAGACTACTAGTAACACAATGTTCGATTTGTCAAAAAAGCAGTGAGGGTCGCCAGCTAGCGAGCGTCAAAGGGTTGAAGCGCTGCAAGCATTATGTTCTCATCCAGTGGGGGGTCAACCCCTCCCCCTTACCCAAACCCTTCCTCCTTTTTCCTTCCCCTCGAACCCTCCCCGGCAAATTGAACTCTGCAACAATAGCTAGGCCCAAAACTAAATCAGATCTAAACGTATTTTGGCGCCGGACAGCAAAATAACACACAAACTGGGCCAGAGCGACCAGGCCACGCGGGGGTGAAGGAATGTACGCTAATAGCCAGTGTGTCGCCGCTGTGTATGTATACCATGCAGTAGCCGACACCGGCGAACGACGAGCACAAACTGCTGCGAAGCTCTCGACAGTTAGGTTTGCAGCATGGACTTCGCGTGCTAACATTGTGATTGACATCTGTGTATATGTAAATGTAGGCTACTGTAGATGTATGTGTATGATCTACGTACGCGTGCTGGTTTTTAGACTGATTGATTAGCGATTAGCGAGTTTAGGTCGGTAGAAACATAGGCCTACACAGAAATAATAATTGCGTCGAGTCGGCCTATCACGTGGAAAATGCAGCAGCTGCAGTAAACAGCGGCGCCGAGGCAGCAGGAGAATCTGCCCCATCCCCTCGAAATTTTAGCTTGTCGGATTTTTTTAAAATAAACAATATTTGGAGCTGAAAATTCTCCATTTGAAAAATTCAGGCGCAAAATTAAATTTTTGACCATCCGCCATCTCCTCTGTCGTGAATTTGCAGTTGTCTGTCGGAAAATGGCAATTTCATGTCTCGCTCCACTTTTAGACCCACGACGCTGCTGCCGGCAAAGCTGTATAATAATTTCACGTTTAGCAGCAGCACAGCGAAGAAAAACAAGAAATTTGAGCAAAGCTCATAAGACGCGCGAAAGCCTATAGCAGTTCCTGTTCGCAGGTAATCGTAGTCTATCTCCATCCATTTCGTCGCAATTCACTCTTTTGC
>Ga0209367_1010915_pt1 | contig 12115 bp, 9 predicted proteins | sample WorMetLIZISLAND2_FD_187412 | JGI IMG/M metagenome (GOLD analysis project Ga0209367, IMG submission 187412) | Marine gutless worms symbiont microbial communities from Max Planck institute for Marine Microbiology, Germany - Olavius geniculatus... ... | reverse complement strand
TTGGTTAGAAATAATATGACCCAAATACCGGAATTCTGACACAAACTGCAATGGCTGGCCACATAAGACAAAGTTAGGGAAAATATCCGATACAATTCTAGACTTATTACATGGTGCAAAAACCATACGTACAGTTTTCTTAGTGTTACAAGTTAAATCAAGTTGTATACAACAAGCTTCTAAAACAGAGATTAAATGTTGTAAAGCACGCCAGGAGGGAGCAAGAACAATGTCTTCAGCGTATGCAAGTACGTTGATAACAGTATCAGCAACAGTACAGCTGACACGGCTATTAGACACAGCAAGCAGCACCGGCCTAATGTATCTTGTAAACAGATATGGAGACAGAACTCCACCTTGTTTGGTGCCATTGGCAACGTAAAAAGTGCCAGAGCTAGAATTTATCCATATTATAGATGCCTCTTGGTTACAATACCAGTAAGCTAACAGCTGAACCAAAATACAGTCAACACCATCATCCAACTGGAAGTTAGTAGGCAACTCGGTGTTAAACCGTTGATTATTGGTATAGTATATATTTGAAATACGTTAAGGTTGATGGGTTATGGGAAACTAGTCAGAGAGCTACAGAGCTGACGACATTGTTCTTGCTCCCTCCTGGCGTGCTTTACAACATTTAATCTCTGCCATATGCCATATGTGATTACATCCCCTGCCTTGACCTCTGCCAGGCAGGCTGTCAGGCTCATGCCAGTTACCTTCCATGGAGCGATGGAAGCTAGTTATCTACGCCATGTCCCAAAATTAGTCACACCCCTACAGATGAGTTCTTTTGTGTAAAATTGTTGATATCTGACAGATTCTTACAAAATTTGCAACATTCATTTTGGCAATCATTTTGAACTAGTTTTTAAAGTTTGTGCTCATAGTCTTTGGTCTCAACACAAGCTCTTCGGTGGGTGCGCCACTGCTTGATTGTTTTGTCAATAACAATGTAACCCTAATATAAACAAACTCTGATGTCATAATGACATTACACTGAGCACACACAGCACGATGCAGACTTCACAATAAGTATGATGGTAACTAATGTTAAGTCGTGCAGTGTATGATACTTCATTGAAATCCATGAACTACAAACTGAATTAGGTGTGTTTAAAGCAAGGGCTGTCAATAATTTTGGGACTTGATGTAAATGTTATCTAGTACTCCTGAACTATTTACAGTTTTTATGTGCGACAGCATGTAATGCTTAGCATGTCTTAGCCATCGTCCAGGCATCTGTCTATCCGTCTGTCTGTCCATCTGTCCGTCCATCACACTCTGCAATTGTATTAAAATTGTGCAAGCTAGGATCATGAAATCTTCACTGTGGGCTGCCGCAAGGACCCTAGTTTATTTGTGATGAAATTTTGTACCCCTAGGTGAGGGGGTTCTCCTTGAATGAGGGCGTCAAAGAGAGGTATCTCTAAAAAGTTAGTATTTTACCGCTATTGGCTTGCCCAGCATAAAACAGTTGCAGATAAACAGAGACACGCTGCTTGTCATAACAAGCATTTGGGACAAGGTTTTTAGACGTATTAATATCGATGACCTTGAACGACCTTGAACTCCCAAAATCTGGGTGTTCGGTGAATTTTTGCGATTTCGTGCTGCAACACACATTTTAAGAGTGAATTGCGCCGGAATGGCTGGAAGATAGACCAAGACAACCTGCACATGAAATTTTCAGCATCAAATGCAGATTTCATAAGTCCAAGTGCCGACCCCCTAAACTCGAGGAGGTTTGCACACACGAGCATCAAAGAGGGGTACCCCTCTAAAAGTGGTTATTTTACCGATATTGGCTCGTCTAGCATGAAAACAGTTGCAGATAGGCATAGACATGCTGCTTATCATAACAAGCACCGGTAACAAGCTTTTTATCTCTATTAACATTGATGACCTCGAATGACCTTAAACCCCGAAAATGAGGGGTTTAAGTATTTTTTGCAATTTTTGGCTGGGGTGCACACTTCAAGGGTAAATTGCGATGAAATGGCTGGAAATAAAGCAAGACAATCTGTGAACAGGAACTGCTGAGGCTGTCGCGTGTCTCATGAGCTTTGCTCAAATTACTTGTTCTTTATGTGATGATGTTTTTTGTTAGTTTCGTGTATTTTATTGAGTATTTTATTTTTTGGAAGCCAGTGTGTGTTTGCATTGTTTGCTGTTTGTTTTAAAAATAGGAGTTACGACAGTCAGTTGTTCAATTTTCTTTTCCTATGTCCAAATCTTTTGCAAGGTATTTACAGTTGTTGTGGTGTTATTTTTATATGTATAGAATAATCATCTAGCATGAAGTTAGAAGTACAGACGATCATATGTTGCAATGCATAATTAGAAGTAATCACTGTAGCACAAACGATTTTGCCTGTGCCTACCCATTTCTCTGTTGCATGGTCTGTCTGTCATCTGTCACATTTGAGTACCTTGCTTAAACTACTTGATGGATCTGCATGCCATTTGGCGGGTACACTTGCAGGGTCCAGTGACACACTGGGCGACTCCACTTTTTGACTTAGACTTTTGCTGAGACTTTCGCCGAGCCTAAACTTCGGACTAAGTACTTACTTAAGTCAAAAAGTGAAGTGATTTCGCTGAGCAAAAACATGGCAACTAACATGGATAGATTAGTAAATTAAAACAGTCTGGTACCAAAAATAAATGCCATAATGGCTACACAATGACGTATGATGTTACGTAATTACGTCATTTTTGTGTGCAGCGCAATTAAATAAGCAAGTCCAAGCATAAATGGTTGATTTATTTCCTGTTAGGTTTACCAGTTTTCTGCCATTTTTAATCGTTTAGTTGAACTTTGGTCTAAGTACAGACTTTCGTGTTCAGCTTCAGCTTTGGCTCAGCGAAAAGGCTCAACGAAAGTCTATTAAGTCAAAAAAGCGAAGTCGCCCATTGTGTTAGATGTGTGTCTTTGACCCACCACCTGAATGGGAGATTTAGAGATTGAACGCCCTTAGCCAGACTTATCTGCTTATCGTTCTGACATGTGATTGTTCGTTTGCTAATTGTAGCGTGTCTGTGGAACATTTTGCATTTACTCTGACTGACATCACGGGTCAGTTCCGATTTGGATTTTGTCGTCTCTCAGCTGGTTCTCAACGCTGCCTGTGTATTGTCAGGTCAGTCGCTGATGCACTGTAGTATTGGTGCAGTAGTTGTGTGAGGTTGTGTGTCCATAATTTGAAGGTTTGATACTTCGAAGGTTCGATAGTCTGAAGGAGGTGTATATACAACATGCATTTTCACTAACTCTAACTTACACCGTAACCCTAACCATACTTTTAGTTAATAGGAAATGTGGAGATTGAGTCAACGTCTGTAGATGTGTATAAGAAAGATTCCTAAAACTTTTGGTCTACTGAACCTTCAGATTATCGTGCTGCTGCCATTCTGTGGTACTGTATTAAAGTCTAATTTTACTTTGGAATGAAAATCAGTTTGTGCCAACTATTATGTCAAACGTTAAATGTTAAACTTTGTTCTATTTCACTCGCCTCATTTTCTTCCTTATTATTGTAGTTGTTGATCTTGTTCTCGCTAACATTCTTGAGATGTTCTGGCCTTATTAAAATCCCGGTTACTTATTTTTGTGCATTTATGTGGCTACAGCTATTTTCCATGGTTCGAAGTCTTCTACCGTCTGTTGAATCACATTGCAGAGCTGCTCAACAGAGGCCAGTCAGTTGCAGTGCAGTCGTTGCTAGTTAAGATGTATGAGTCAATGGTACCATTGCAAGGCATGCTCGTTGAGCTACAGGTTAGTACTAGTAGTAGTTGTTGCAATTTTTGTAGTAGTCGTATTAGTAGTTGTTGCTGTTGTAGTTGCATTGCAGTCATTGCTAGCCAGGTTGTATGAGTCAACAATACCATTGCAAGGCACAAGGCATACTGGTTGGTGGCGTGGCGTAGTTGGTAACTCGTTTCGGCTGAAATGAAGTTACTCTACGCCGGGCCCAGTTAGTACTGCGATGGGTGACTGCCTGTGGGCAGGTAAACCATCTCGATGCGAAGCCTGCCAGCTAGGTCGACTCAGCCTTCTACCCTCCATGGGACGGTAAAATGAGTAGTAACTCATTTACATGGGTTACGGAAGGTGGGGACTTTGGTACAGCTGACTGGGGTTGCCTAGCCGGCCTCTGCGCCAGCCTGTGTCTGCAGGCTGCACACGTTGGCCGTGCGGCAGGCAGCTCTGGTTAGTGACGAAAGCGCATTAGAGGCGTGTTTGCGACGATGCACTATACAAATTGACTACCTTTACCTTTTTGACCTTTACTAGTTGAGCTACAGGTCAGTAGTTAGTAGTTGTTGTAGTTGTAGTTGTACTTAGTAGTTGTTGTAGCAATAGTAGTAGCAGTCTACACTTAGGCTACAGTAGTTGGTCTAGATGAGAATTACGTGTTAAGTATTGCACTTTAAAGGTGGCAGCTTTGTACTGTAGATAATACATTTAATAAGTTAATCAACGCCAAGCATACTTGCTCACTCGGATGGGGGACCATTGGCCGGTGGGTAAATCATCTCGGTATGTAACCAACCATCCAATCGCCTGGCCATCGTTTCCTGGGTAGTTGCAATGAGTATCGTACCATCGAAAGCTGGGGCATGAACAGGCACACTGTGCGATGCAGCATAACAAATTCAGTGTGGGATGGTAATGACGTGTGATTTTTACGCACGAATGCAGCTACTGCTTTCAGTGCATCTTAGCCATCGCAATTCTGTCTGTCCGTCTGTCTGTCCATCTGTCACACGGGTGGATCAGTCAAAAATCGTGCAAGGTAAGATTACGAAATCTTTATCATCGGCTGCCTGGAAGACTCTAGTTTCAGGAACCATAAAGCTTTTCCATGAATTCGAAGGGGGTCACCCCGAACGAAGGCACTAAATGAGAGGGGTGTGGGAAAAATTTTCGAGTTTTAGCCAGTAAGTCGCTGTGTCTCAATAACGGTGCGAGATAGGGCCTAGGTTACTATTAATCACTAATAGGAAGTCATACACTGGCTTTCGATTGCCACTGAGATCAATAACCTCGGATGATCTTGAACATCAAAATAGGGTTTTTAGTGTACTTTTTGGCGATTTTGGGCTGCGACACAAGTCAATATCCTTCACAGTGTGGCGCTACGGAACTATCGTTATGCGATCCAGATAGGGAATTTGGTATTTGTATATTAACTTAGCGTGAACACCCCAATTTTCAGCTAAACTACTTAACAGAAACTGCTATAGGCTTTCGCACGTCTCGTGAGCATTAGCTCAAATTTCTTCTTGCTTGTGGTAGATTGACAGTTAGAATTGCATGTGAAAGAATGCAGAAGTTACGCTGTGTGCATGTATTGTGCTTTTTTTTGTTTTAGGATTTTTCATTTACTTGTCCGCCAAATGATGACTTACCGAGCATACCTGAAAGTGTATGTGTATTGATGCAATTTTATATCAGCATTTTTCTTGCCACATTGTTTAAGCTGTTTTTTTTTGGTTGAGGGATGCTTTGATGTTCTCGTAATCTACTGTTGATAAAATGTGGCCCTTACAAGTTTCAAATACAGCTGAGTATATGCCGCATGAGTTTGCAGGCATAAAGGCATGTACAAAGTGACAGAAGTGAATTGGACTGAACTCGTTTAGTTCACTTTGTGAAATGAACTGAAACAGAATGCACTGAGCTGACATATTTGACTGGCATATTGCACTTTAGCTTACTTCAGTTCTGTTGATTAGACGCAACTGAACTAGCATTTAGGTTCAGTTTATTACTGTTGCTTTGTATCTTCTGTCCTCCAATAGACAGCTGAGATTGATGACTGTCTGGAGGATAACAGGGAACTTCTATTATTGGAACTTCTATTTTTTCTACATGTGCACAATTGTAATTGGCAGTTCTTACGATTTTAGGTTTAGGTCGTTTTTTTTGTGTTTTGTGTTTCATAAGGTTAAACTTTCTGTAAAGGTTAAACTGTTTGTTTTGTTATTATGTGTATGTGCAATTTTGCCTGCAAAGGCCATCCCCGAAATGATCTATACAGTGTCAGGCGGGACGTTAAACCCTATTCACTCACTTTGTAGATATTATTTGGTGATGTGTGAGCAGTTTGGTTTAGTGTATTTGCATTGGGCATATGAATGAAGTTGCTCTGCATTAAGCCAGCCAGTGTCGTCATGGTAGGGTGCACGTGCGCTATTTCCCCCATAAGTTTTAGTCTGTCCGAAAATTTTTATTTTGTCTGACAAATTTCTTTCAAAAATAGAAAAAATTGTATATGCAAATCACCCTTTTGGCGTCTTGAAATTTTGATCATTTGTAAGCACTCTGTCGGAGATTTGTAAATTTCGAAAATTGTTTTGCCCTGTGCACTTTTTTTAGTTCGTGACATGTTCGGAATAAACCTACAGTCTTCCGTGAATAACATTAACAAATTTGAACGTATTCTGACTTATTTACAGATACAGTGTATATGCTGGTATAATATACTTTTTTTTGTACTTAAGCAGCTAGCCAATCCCGTTGAACTTAGTAGTGTTACTAACTTCTTGGTCACTTTTGTTTGATCATGTTGTTTTTTGGTACGATATTTTTGCAGAGAAATCTAACAGAATATTGCAATGCAGTCAACTTGCGAAACATGGTTGCCGTATTTGCTAGGTAAGAAGTGCTTAAACAGCTGTACTAAGTAGATATATTTTTAGTACTTGGTGTGTTTCATTTATTATACGTGGCCACTAGGCTTCTGACAATGGGCGACTTCACTTTTTGACTTAGACTTTCGCTGAGCCTTTTCGCAGAGCCAAAGCTAAAGCTGAACACTAAAGTCTGTACTTAGACCAAAGTTTAACTAAACGATTAAAAATGGCAGAAAACCGGTAAACCTAACAGAAAATGAATCAACCAGTTACGCTTGGACTTGCTTATTTAATTGCACCGCGCACGCAAATGACGTAATTATGTAACATCTTACATTTTTGTGTAGCCATTACGGTGTTTATTTTTGGTACCAGACTGTTTGAATTTACTGAACTATACGTGTTAGTCGCCATGTTTTCGCTCAGCAAAATCACGTCACTTTTTGTCTTAAGTAGGTACTTACACGGTGTTTCATAAAAAAGGACCCCTTTTTGTTTTTTTTATAATTCACCCAAATGATGAGCAATTTACATGAAATTTTTACCAGTTGTAGGTGAATAAATACTAATTCGAAATGTTTTAACAAAACATGGCACTTGATTAAATATTCTTTGCTAGTTGTGATATAATGCTGACATTATAATGTGTCACGGGTACAAACAGTCTAATCCCAATTGGTGCTGGCAGTTGCTACCCTGCTTCAGTGGTGAAAAATCTGGTTCATTGGTGTCAAATATTTGAAGTTTTACTGTTGCAGCCCAAAAACATGCAAAGTGATCAAATTTATGTGTCTGTGGGGATAGTTGGTTTTTCACATGTTCAAACAAGACAGTGCACTATCACAACAAGCTTGCAAGATGTTGAGTTTTTGAATCACAGGATGCCCTATTTCATGTTTCCATGTTGCTCAGTGCTGACATGATAAGCATTTTTCATTAGCGAACCAGATTAAGTTCACTATCGAAGCAGGGTAGCAACTGGCAGCACCAATTGGGATTAGCCTGTTTGTACCTGTGAGACATTTTGACATCAGCATTACATCACGACTAGCAAAGAATATTAATCAACTGCCATATTTTGTTCAAATATTTCGAATAAGTATTTCTTCAGCTACAACTGGTGAAAAGTTCACGTAAATTGCTCATAATTTGAGTAAATTATGAAAAAAAACAAAAAGGGGTTCTTTTTTATAAAACACCATGTAGATCGAAGTTTAGGCTCAGCGAAAGTCTTAAGTCGAAAAGTGAAGTCGCCCAGCGTGTGTGTACGTCATGGTTTTGGAAATAATGCTGTCTATGTGATGATGATGATGATAATGATGATTTGTAGCATTTGATTTGTAGCATGCTGACGTCATGTATTACAACTACACTGCTGCTACTTCTACTGCCAATACTACTTCTACTTCTACTACTACATCTGTGTATGTGTAGCATGCTAATGGAGCAGCGTATAATACATGTGGTAACAAGCAGTCGTTTAAGTACACCATTACTACTGCTAGCACCACAACTATTGCTATGACTATCACTACCACAGCTGCTACTATCTGTGTTGTAGTATATTGATGGAGCGCCGTATCATAGTGACCAGCAGACGTTTGAGTCGACTGACGTCATGTATCCACGCTGCTGTTGCGCTCATTCATCCCATGAATTGGTTGGTAGATACTCTGAACCATCGGCTGTGATGGTAGAACCGTACTGGGCTTTAGCTGTGAACCATTGGCTGTGCTGGCACGGTGTATTTAGTAGTCTTTTATTGCAGATTTTCAACAGAGTGCACCGGTGAAAAAATCTTTGAAATCGGTGAATATTTCGAAAAGATAGGGACAAAAGTATGGTGTCTCACGTTTTTTATGGCCCACGGTGTAGATATGTATTGTTTCAAAATCACAGGAAAACAAGACAGCGATCACTTTGTGTATGCGATACTCAGTGTCATGATGGCTGATTGTTGTTTATGTTTACAGTGGCGTCAGTTGAAGGGTACAGTACAAGTTCAAGTGTAATTCTACTTTGCATTGCCATAGTAAAAACACAGATTCTGCAGACAGAAATTATTCCTATTTGCCGTTGAACGTACTTGACTGGCTAATTGTTGTTTTAATTTACTTGTTCCAGCAAAATAAGTAAACAGTTGGCTGTCCTTGAATGCATGCTCTGGGCTGTTGAGCCAAAGCGCTCCCGAGACTCCTCAGACCCTTGGCCTGTTTGAGGGGGCCCGTACAGCAGGAAAAGGGAAATGGATAGAAACGAAGGAAGGGGAGGGAAAAGAAAAGGGAAGGGAAACAAAAGGCAGCAGTGGAAGGATTAACATGGAAGGGAAGAAGGGAAAGCAGAGGAATTTTGTAGCTGGAGACAAAAAGAAAAGTTATAAAACTTATAATGCTGCCCATGCTCATTACAGTTATTAGCTTGGTGGCGTAGGAGTTATTATCGCAGTGTCATGATTTTTAACTCTCAGTCCGGTTGTTAGTTACTACTTGGAATAGTGACTGTTTGCAGAGAAGGGTAACCACCCACTAGCTCAACTCAACTTTCATTTTAAGCGAGATGTAAAACACTTGTCACTCACTCAGTAATAGGTCTGGAGTTTTAGTGTGTGCTAAATGTGCGCGTGTGTATGATGCAGGCAGCATCTGTACATTCCTGCTTTACCGGCACATCTACTCGAATACTGCAGGTCAGTTACTACACTGTGTCTCAAAAAAAACTGGACCCCTGCTACCTTTTGCAATAACTCCAACAGTCCTGGTTCAATAGCAATATATTGTGACAAAAATAATCGTTAGAGAATCAGCACTTAATAGCATGTGTTACTTTGCGAGAAGTTTCAAGAACAGAGTACCAGCTGAGGTTTTCCTGTGGCACCAACAGTAGGGGCAACTGCACTGCGTCGTCTGCTGTCTTATACAGTTTATAAATGGCGCTCTCTGGTTACCATGGAAATAACCTAAGCAGGTACCCCGTTTTATGAAATATCGTAAGCCCGTAACGCACTACGATATTGAGTACCTTTTGACGATTTTCTCAGCTAATCATTATTATTATTAGGCACAGTTTGTTGGAGTTATTTCAAAACGTAATAGGGGTCTGGTTTTTTTTGAGACACAGTGTACTTATCAAATTTACACTACAGTACTGCTGCATCAAGTAGTAGTACTATAGTGTCCAGTGTGGCATGGTGGTCTAATGGTAGCGTGCCGGACTGGTGACTGCCACAGTTGCTGGTTCGACTCTCACCCAATGCACTGCCAGGTAATGACTCTGGGCAGTTTGTTCACACACATGTGCCTCTGTTCACCAAGCAGTATAATTTGGTTTTGGTCAAAAGACGGTGACGCTCTTTGGCTGGGAAGGTAACCGCAGGCACTGTGGAAAGTAATGGCAGCCTACCACTGAGTTTATGATTACATCATTTGCAGGCTGACTGTCTAGAAATCTATATCAGCTCCTATCTTATGGCATTATGCTTGTGTCGATTATGGCTTACATTTACCTGTTTACTATTACATGACTATTACACCATTACTTCATCTGTACATCTGCCAGTGCATCTATTCAAATAGTGCAGGTTGCTTATTACTGGTACCTCATGCTTCAGCTAGTTGTATGATGTGTATGTACCGTATTGCTAATGTGATCACGCTTAAGATTGCATTTGTTTACTGATGTTTTTCTCGAGGCACATCGTACGAAATGACTAAACGACTAATAGCGAAATGACAGTAAGATTGTTTTTTTACAAACACTTGTGTTATATTTCGCTGTATTCTGTGTTGTTCAGTGCTCCAATGCCATATCTGATTGGAGTGCATTCTTCACTAATGCATGTGAGTTGAAGCTTATACTGTAGAACTTCTAATAAACACCAGCCCCGGGACAGTATGCATAACAAAGGCGTAAAGCTAAGGCCTTAACGGCTGGTCTGAAGCCTTAGCGGCTGGCTTAGCAGTTTAAACCGCTAAGCCATTAAGCTAGCGGCAGTCTGGACCGCTAAGCTTTAGCGGCAGCTTAGCAGTTCGAACCGCTAAGACGTCTGTCACTGTCAGGCCCATCGAAAGAGGGGTGGAAGTGGGGTAAGTTATTCTTATCCCGCAACGTTTGGGCGCCCTGCTGTCGCTGAAAAATATAAATACAGCAGAATGCGCTGTATTAAAAAGCAAAATTCTAAAATTCTCCCTAGATGGACCCCTCCAGAATGTTTTCCTTGGGCCCCGCTGTGGCTTAGTTTGGATAAAACCTGTTTTAGTGTCTTTGGTGTTCGTGATGATAATGCTCGTTGTAAAGTTGAATTAAGGCCTGGTAATGTGATTCTTAAACAGGTCAGCTGTTGTAATTATTTGGGGATTATAATTGACAATAATCTTACTTGGTCTGAACATATTAATTACATTTATAACAAAATCCTTAAATTTACTAGTATTTTTATAAGATACGCCACATTTTGCCTGTTAAAGTTTTGATAAATATATACATTGCTATTGTACACTCACATTTGCTATATGGCATAGAAATCTATGGGAATACCTACCATGCTTACTTAAATAGATTAATGGTATTAAACAATAAACTGTTGAAAATTCTTCAGAGTGCCCCACGTAAGGCTCTTGTTTTGGATTTATATGAAAATTTTAACACGCTTAACATTCCTGATCTTCATAATTTCCAACTTCTTGTCTTAATTCACAAATTCTTTTATCATAAAGAAAAGTTACCTGTTATATTTACTTCGTACCTTAATGCAAATTTTTTGTTTCATAATCATGATACATGCAATAGGGATAATTTATTTCTTGTTGGTGTAAAACTTCTTATGGTCTAAAGTGTATAAAATATAAAGGTGGTAATCTTTGGAATCAACTTCCTTCTGAGTTAAAGTTAACTACTTCCATCAATTCTTTCAAATGTAAGTAAAAAATTATGTTAAGGCATTGTCATAAATAATCACATCTAATATCAAACTAACCCAGTTTTCTTTATGATTTGCAATATCTGCTTTGTGCACTTTTTAGTAATCATTTTGGTTGCATTATTTGTCTGTCTTTTTGTTTGTTAGTCCGCCTTGACGCGGCTCTAGGTTGGGGTGATAACGCACGTACAACTTTTGGGGGCACCGCCCTGCCCCTTAAAATTTGGGAGGGCACAAAACGTCCAAAATTTAGTACGTTTTACGACAACTTTCGAATTTGAGCGCAAATATCTCTGGAACTGATGAAGATAGCGACAAAATCTAAACGGCTTTGACGAGTACGATCCTTTTGGCGTTGAACAAAAAAATTTTTGTGAAGTTCGGTCCACTACGGACAAAGTTATAGGCGCTCATGTTGACCTACCCTAAGTCGACAATGCGCGTTCAGCGTATGCCAATGCATTTGATTTCGGGCCACGTGACTTTGATGCCGGGGAAAATTTTACCCCCCCCCCTCTAATTTCCCCCAATCGGACTTAGGGCGCCGGGCGGACT
>Ga0209367_1010914_pt1 | contig 12116 bp, 8 predicted proteins | sample WorMetLIZISLAND2_FD_187412 | JGI IMG/M metagenome (GOLD analysis project Ga0209367, IMG submission 187412) | Marine gutless worms symbiont microbial communities from Max Planck institute for Marine Microbiology, Germany - Olavius geniculatus... ... | reverse complement strand
TCGCGCGGTGTGCCTGTTTACGTCCCAGCGGTGAAGCCGGTACCAAATTATACTGCTTGGTGACAGAGGCACATGTGTGTGAACAACTTGCCTAAGGTCGTTACCCGGCAGTGTCCCGGTGCGGAGTCGAACCTGTGCCTCTGAGTGACCTCAGGATTACAAGTCCGACACGTTACCGTTAGATAGACTACCGAGCCATACCTACCAGTATTCCAGTAAAATCACGAGTGACTTCTTGTCTGTGAACCTACTTCACTGCAGAAACCTATTAGATGAGAAATCTCTACGATCAACATCCAGCAGTATCAGCTCAGGCAACACTGGCTGACCCAAGCAGGCGATTTACACTTCCAATTTGAGCGAGAACAACTCTCAAACTGCTTCTTCGCACCACCCCGTCCAGACGCCCACTGACCTACAGCGAGTTCAGAAACTGACTTTACATGCAAACAAGTGCTGACATTATATGCGGCTTAACTCCTCAAATTCGTCAGTGTCAAACCTTGGCTACCTTCAGACGTCACTTAAAGACCCACTACTTTCAGTCAGCCTTTTCTGCCACCTAGCGTCCATCATCCTATGCGCCCTGATTCTTTCTGAGACTTTGGCGCTTTATAAACCATTTACTTACTTACTTACTTAACCACGTGTGACAGAAAGCGTGGCATTCGCGGCTGTCTAACCAGTAACCACATTGACTCAACATCAGCAGCTTCGAGTTCATTGAGACGTCGGCACGGCATGGCAGATCTTGTTTCACCAGCACAGTGGCTGCCTCGCCGCCTCGCCGTCCGTCACGCCGGTCGTTACGCTGCAAAACATAGGGCTCCAGGAATGTTCACGACTGCAGCTGTTGGCATTCGGTCTTTTAGCCACGTCTCTGTAACGCACGCTATACGTCGACGCACTTTTCCTGAATCACAGCTTGTAATTCGTCAACTTTCTGGGCAAATCCACCTCTGATATTAGCAGTAAATACGCTTGGCACGAACTGTTGAGTGAGTTTAATACGTGTCAGCTGTGAGGGACGATCAGATTTATGGAGTCGCATTGTAAGTGATTGACATCTGGTTAATATAACTGGAATTTGCTGCACGTATCTGAGCGCTGTACGGTCAGCTGGCGGTCTCAGTTGGATGGGGATTTCCTTGCCGGCAGCGCGTGACGTCACGACGCGGCTGGCCTGGGTAAGTTTATAGCGACGGCCAGCGCGGAATCCCCGGCGTCGTAGACCGAGTCTGGTTCCGACTGTCTCGTGTATAACAGTTGACCCACATCGTGTCCGTGTAGGCCAAACTGAAGTAGGGCTTCACGTGACCACTGCTGCATCCAATGACAGATCGCCGTATTCATTTCGAAACAGGTTGAAAAAGACGACAAAATACAGCGTCAGGCGTTCGACGTTGAGACAGAATCGTAGTGTAATCCAGTGCGGAAGATCGATTCCAAACTATGTTCTGTTAATCAATACGGTATCTTCGATAAAACTCTTTAAGTTTACAAAATTACAACACCAAAACAACTACATTGCAGCCACATCTGGCACAACAATTTAACAATTGATTTTAGTGCCTTATTTCACTTTTTTGTGTGTCAGATTTGGCAGGCTTCTTGCCAGCACTGTGCACTGTATAAAGTTACTTACTTAGCTAATGTTGCAATGGTGGCAGCAATCCAGACCAAGCCAGGTGGCGAGTCGCGAGTGCCAACCGATTTGTGGTCTGGATGTGGTTTCTCACGCTCCATGCCTGATGCTGACTTACGACTGAGACTCAACCACAGAATATACCAACCTGCTCATGCCAATGGCACGATACCATTTAAGGTGATGACAGTTTCTGTGCTATGTCTGATGTGACAGAAGTTACGTAACGTTGTATTTGCAGTCATCTTATAAACTTATAGTTAGCCTTTTGTATCAGTGCCCCCTGTCCTCCAATAGACAGCATTATCACACTGATGTCTGTCTGCAGGATAACAGGGAAGATTATTAGAACTGCCGTTATGTTAATTACATATGCACGCGTATAATGGAGTTCTTACAATTTTGGATTTAGCTTGTTTTTTGTGCTTTGTGTTTCGGTAACTTAGGCTGAACTTACTGTTCCATTATTATGTGTCTGCGTGCATTCCGCCTGGAAAGGCCGTCCCCGAAATGACCTATACTGTGTCGGGTGGGACGTTAAACCCTACTCACTCACTCACTCACTTTTGTATCAGTCTAAAAAGTTCGATCATCAGTATTGATCAACTTGTGGAGTAAGGAAAGTTGTATGATATACGTCATGGTAGGTGGTAAATGGATACTTTGTCAAAGAGAGTTTGTTTTCTGCTTGTTCCGGTCACACTTACTCTGTTTGCCAGACAGTGTGAACTTACTGCAGTCAAAAACATGAGGAAATGATGAACAGTCGAAACGTTTCCGATTGCTTATAATTGATGTAAATACCAAAAGAAAACCTTCTGTTTGCTACTCTTTGCTGTAACTCTGACCGCGTCGTTGACATAAAGTATTGTGACATTGTAACACATAAAGTTGAAAAAATATACTGGCTCAGTGTTGACTTATTTGGTTGGTGGCATGGCGTAGTTAGTAACGCATCTCGGATGAGACAAAGTTACTCTATGCTGGGCCCGGTTAGTACTTAGATGGATGACTGTCTACAGTACGGAGCCAGCCAACTAGGTCTACTCAGCCTTCTACCCTCTGTGGGATGGTAAAATGAGTACTGGCGGTGGTCAAGCTGCCATCGCTAGGGAAGAAATGGCGAGTTCTGCGCAACAGTAGGCCCTGTGGCCAGGACTGCAAGTATACCGATCCAGTCGGTTAACCCGGTCGACTTGGGCTGTATGCTAGCTTAATTGGGCTTCGCCCTCGCCGGCTCAAAGTGCCGTCAAGGGGATGAGCTCCCTCGCAATGGATCTAGCTGTCTATGCGGAATCTTCTTCTTCTTCGTTGACTTATTGTGCAGCCATTTGCCTACAGCTCCCAGCATTGCATTCGACGTCTTCAACTGAAGATTTGCACAACAGTTAATCCTGCCACTGGTGGTTGGTGGCGTGGCGTAGTTGGTAACGCGTTTCGGCTGAAACGAAGTTACTCTACGCCGGGCCCGGTTAGTACTGCGATGGGTGACTGCCTGCAGGTGCGAAGCCTGCCAGCTAGGTCGACTCAGCCTACTACCCTCCGTGGGATGGTAAAATGAGTAGTAACTCATTTACATGGGTTACGGAAGGTGGGGACCTTGGTACAGCTGACTGGGGTTGCCTAGCCGGTCGCTGCGCCAGCCTGTGTCTGCAGGCTGCACACGGTGGCCGAGCGGCAGGCGGCTCTGGTTAGTGACGAAAGCGCATTAGAGGCGTGTTTGCGACGATGTGCTATACAAATTGACAACCTTTACCTTTTACCTTTACTTTTCGCTGAGGAATGTTCTCGACATTTTTGGTTTTTCTCCACATTTTGGTTTTCAAATTAGCAGCCTAAGCAGGATATATGGACGGTTGAGAGTGACTTGTATTGCAGTTTGCGAGGTCGGCCACATAACCAAATGTTATTACTGTATAACGTCCACCCCGTAATTGGTATCGGCTAGCTTGGCATTTTACATACACAATGCTAGAATCTCGTTTGCTAAACAGTGTTCTACCTCCAGTAATTGTCTTATTCAGTAGCCTACTTGTCTCAGCTTATGTCATATGCTGGTTTTTAATGCATTTCTTACTGTTCACACTACATTTTTTTTCTTTTATGTGTATTTCTTTTATGTGTGTGTTTTTGTGTTTTTATGTGTTGTTTGCTGTGTGTGTCAATGGTCCCTTGTGGACTGATTTTCAAATAAATGGAATGGAATGGAATTTTAACTGTGTGGGTCGGTATGGAGTGGAGTTATAGATGATAGGTCGCAGTCGTCGACTGGCACTGACGGGCGACCATGGTGTTGGGGGTCCTCTCGGGGACTGGCTGTTATCGCCGACGTCAATCAAACTATCCATTATAAGTATTCTGTAATGCAGTCAAACAGTTACAACAGTTACAGCAGTGCACTGTGCCAATTAAACGTAATTCGTATCAGTCAATAGAATGCAAGTAGACTACAGTTTGTGTGCAGTCCCTCAGTGCAGCACGACTGGTATGGTGCGACGCAATGTCCAGTGCCACAGTCTTGCACGGTGCGAGGTCATCATCATCATCATCGACAACCGTGGGCTCAACGCCCGTTGGTGTCTGACGCCATTGTTACAATCGCTGCCCACCGCTGCCTATCTAGGGCAGCGTGGCTTAACTCCTGCAGGGTTGCCCCACACCACTGCTCAATGTCATCTGACCATTTTCGGTGAGGTCGTCCTCTTTTGTTTGAACCATCCATCATTCCGAACACCAGGGTCTTTTTCTTTCTGCTGTCGTTCATTCTGCAGATATGGCCGAAGAGGCGCAGCTTTCTCTGTATCACTTTCTGCAGTAGGATTTCTGCCAGTTGAATCTTTCTCTACAATTCTTCGTTAGTGACATTTACAGTGACATTTATGGGGCGAGGTACCGTGCAGAATATTGTCATGCCAGAACGAATACCGTGCAGAGTTCCGTGTTGTGCGACAGACGTCCACCAGTCCGGCAGTTATAACGTCCAACTGCGGAGACTGTGCCGAACACTTGAGCTGCGAGTCCCGTGACGCGTGCCGGACTCTGTGCCGTGCAGCGATCCACCAGTGATACGGGTCACCGTGCCGTGCGACGTCCACCAGTGCTGCAGGTCTTCGTGCCGTGCCGGACTTCGTGCCGATCCACCAGTGCTGCACGCCTCCAGGTGTCGTCGTTGACCTCGCCGTAGACTCGTCAATGCAAGCACGTCGGCTGACCGTGCTTCGAAGTGACTCAAGTGCTCGAGTGGCTCCCAAGTGACAAAACACTGACTGCGACGCTGCTTATAAAGCAGCAAAGTGCCGCTTGCTGGATGATGCAATGCCACGCGGCGTGACGTGGCATGGGCGACGCCGCGGCAGTAACGTAACGTCATAAAAATAGTACACAATATACAATAGGCTATATTATATATATTATATATAGTAGATGGCTAGCATCAGACGTCACTACACCAATATCCATACTGCGCATTGTGCACAGTCTATTATAATTTATAAGCCACCATGATCTGGCACAAACGTGCTTTTCCTTTAGAGGCCATCATCCTATGCGCCCTGATTCTTTCTGAGACTTTGGCTCTTTATAAATCATTTACTTACTTACTTACTTATGAAATTTCAATTTCGTTACAACTATATTACTGATGGCATAGCATTGAGGATGTCGTGTGTGTTTGCTAAGGTGTGTTGGTATTGTCTCTGTTTGTGGGTGTAGAGCTCCGAGGCTGAATTGGCTGGCGACGTGTGGACTAACTCGCTGACTAGTAGCGCTGAGATGATTGAGTCAGCTGCGTCGCAGTGGACTGGTAATTCACTGGTGGCTGCTAATGCTGAGCATGTTCTGCCAACTTCACCGCAGCTAACTATCGCGTGCTTGTCGTCACATTCAGGAGGTGCGTCTGAATCTTCCTAGCTTAGAGCTGCGTTGATTGTATCTGGATCTTATTTTGTGCTATAAGATTGTGTTTGGTCTGGTCTGTGTCAACTTCGATGATTTTTTCACGTTTAGTCCCTCCTCTCAGACGAGAGGGCATTCATACAAATTATATAAACCTAGATGTACAAACTCAGTTCGTCAAAACTTTTTTGCTGAAAGAGTCATTGATGTCTGGAACTGTTTACCACCCACAGTCAGCTTTTCTTCTCTATCCTCATTCAAGAGATCACTGAAGAATACTGATTTTACGCCCTATATGAAATACTTCGTGTAGGCCTGCTGCTATTTTTGTGTGTTTTTATTGATTTTATGATTTGATTTGATTTTAACTTGTCTCAGTTGCCGTGCTACTCACGTGTTTGTGTATTTAGCTTAGGAAGGCTACCGTACGTGCTCTGTGAGCCTGGTATGTCTTGCCAACTGTATTTTTGTGTCAACCTTGTGCACTATGTTTTGCTTTTGCTGGCAAATAAATGATGAGAATCAGCAACTTTACCACATGCCAGATGTATGCCAGTCAACTGCTTGTCAGTTGTCGTTGTTTAATTGACCGGTGACGGCCTGCCATAGCCAGGGGCCGCCATAGCCACAGTCCCATAGCCAACCAGGGCCGCCACAGTTAGGGTTACGATTAGGGTTAGGACCCCACATTCCTATAGGCTTCCCATGGAATCCCCGCTTGAGGAAAGGGGTGGTCGTAGGGGGTCGCCGATGGTACGGATGGCTAGCTCCGCCACACTTTCCTATAGGCTACTAGGGTTAGGGTTAGGGTCAGGGCTAGTGGGGTCCTAACCCTAACCGTAACCCTAACTATGGTGGCCCATGGCTATGGCTATGTCATTGTGGCTATGGCAGCCGTTGGCTATGGTGGGCCACAATCAATTGACCATACTTTATGCGCCCTGATTCTTTCTGAGACTTTGGCGCTTTATAAATCATTTACTTACTTACTTACTTACTATGCAGCATTCCTAGTAGGTCATTCGATCCAGTTTACGTTTGGTTCTGGTTGCATTTGGTTGGCAGACACTGCACGACGAGCACATTAGATTGGTCACAATCTAACACATTTCTTTCTACCTCAGTCGAAACTTTCTGTTTTGTAACTTAATTATTGAACGAACCTTGTAGTACTGAGCTTTAGTATAATGTAGTGTATATTATGTACCCGGTACATTGTTGTGTTAGTTTTGAAGTTACCGTTTGTGCTGGTAGCAAGGAAAAGCACGTTTGTGCCAGATCATGGTGGCTTATGAATTAATAGACCAGTGTTTTTCAACCGTTTTGTTGCCGCGGAACCCTACACAAGCATGAAGGTCACTCACGGAACCCCATGAATTGATCCGTGATTCCAGTGACGTACGCAAGGTTGAAGCTACAGGGTGTCTACGGATTCATTTTCCTAGGAGAGCAGAGCCCCTGTGAGGACGACAAAGCAAGCAAAGATGACCAATATTAAATTTGACCACATTAACAGGTAGCAGTTCGTTATTGTATTTAACGTAACACGACGGGCGAGGCGGTCGTCGACGGCCGCTTAGCCCCCGCCATACCAACTGCAAAAAAATTATCATGTGGACGTTCTCGTTAAAGATACGTGTCTTTTTAATTTTGCTTAGCATAAAATAGACTATGCATAATGCGCAGTATGGATATTGGTGTGACTATTTGCTGTAGTGTCGCAGCAGTACAGTGCTGCATTAGTGACGTCTGATGCTAGCCATGTACTCGGACCAGCAGTCATCGCAGCTGGGCTTGGCTGCAGCAGCGGTTGTCATGACAACGCATCAGTCAGCTCTGTTGACAGCTACGGCTCTGTGACAGCTGCTGCTGCTGACGTGTGGGGTTCCGTGGGGCATCAGTCCAACATGGCTGCTCAGGCCAAGCCACACGACGCTTGGCAGTCGGCTGGCCCAGGCGATTTACAGCAAGACCTGGCTCAACTTTTCAGTCAGATTGGACTTGGCAAATATACCGACATCTTCCAGCAACAGGAGGTTAGTTAGATCTTTCTTTGTCGTATTGGCAGTTTGCGGTTCTTGTCTGTTGCGTGTTATTTTGGAGCTGCTGCAGTAATTGTTTTTATTTCGCTGACCTTGTCAACAGCATGTGCATTCTCAACTGTGGATCTACATACTGCCTTACCTTACCTTACCTCCGGGGTGGACAGGCTCTTACACCTGCCTAGCGCTAAGGCCATATCAGCTCGGCCCAATGCGCGTCCTCGAATGTAACCAGAAGGTTACAGGTAGCGGCCATAAAGCCGTAACGGCTGCGAAGCCGTAAATAGACGGCTGTAAAGCCGTAAGTAGATGGCTATGGAGCCATAGTCGGCTGTGAAGTCGAAACCAGCACAAGAGCACTGGTGTCATGTAGCAATCTGCATACACGAATTTGGTCAGCTCTTAGTTGCACCTCGCCTCCAGATTTTAGAAATCTTTCGGGTCATCGGTGCTGAGCCCCACCACCACGTCAAGGTGGCTGACCGTGGTGGGGATCTACATACTGCATGCTAAGCTAGACTTTTAAACAAGTAAATAAACAAAGAAGAAAAATGCCGGAGGCAGGCTGGCGCAGGTTTGCCTGCCTGAGTAGTCATTAATATGATGTAACTGTATAGTGAAAGTGAAACTTGAGATTTTTGACGGCATATATTTGTTGACAAACACACAAATGTTAATCTTGTGAGATTTTTAACTGATATACGAGTTGTGTGGTCGTTTTGTTGTTGCCTTCACATCAGATTGACCTGTCAACATTCCTGACACTGACGGATCAAGACCTCAAAGATCTCGGTATTTCGACGTTTGGCGCACGACGCAAGATGTTGACTGCTATCGCTGGTTTGTGACGTCGTTTGCTTCACCTATCTGAGCAGTTTCCAACACTGTTTATAGGTTTATGATGTCAACGGCTGAATATTTCTGAGAAAAGAGCATTTAGTAGTTGAGACAAGGGCACATACGTCGTAGGTTTTTAATGCTAGCTGTACTATCAGTCTGTCAGTCACACACGTGCAAAGCTGTTGTAACTAGAACGCAGTCAGAGACCGCAGACCTCTGCCAACGCCATGTTGTTCGCCAGGTGGCGTCACCATATTCGGTTTGGCAGCGGTTTCTCTTATGCCCTCTTTGAAGCAATGTTAACGAAAATTTCAAAGTGATCCAGAATCCAGGATTTCTTCCGGATCACCCCCAAAATTGAATCGCTGGTAGTTTTTGCCATTCCCGACATTCCCTGAAAATTTCAGAAAGATTCGTCTATAACTTTTTGAGTTATCTTGCTAACAGACAGACAGACAAACAAACTCTGGCAAAAACATAATCTCCTTGGCGGAGGTAACTAAGAATCTGGTGCATTAGGCGGCTGACATAAGTGCTGCATGTGGCATGCACCTTTGTGTGTATCTGGCAAACGATGCAGCTGTAGACAGCAGTAACTCATTATTGCACTGTGTGACTTACACAGAGTCATTGACACGTCTTGTCTCCTGCAAATGATACACTGTTTTATTGTATCACGTCGGCTGAATTCAGAGAATTTTTAATTAATTTTCAAATAATTGTACGTAGAGCTGTCACAGTTGACACGTTAATTAACGCGTTAATGCGTTAATAAATTAACGCGCATTAAAAAATTTAACGTGCATTTAAAAAATTAACGCACATGCGTAAATTTATTTCATTCAGTTACTAAATTCTGTGCAGCAAAAGTTCGGATATTCCATTAAACTGCGGTTATATGACAATCAAATGAAATCAAATAACTAAACTAGTTTTCGTTTCATCACTACTGTAAATAAACAATTACTTATTTATTAGTTACTTTATTAAAGTTTATTACATTTTTAAATCTTTATTTATTCACCAATCACAAATGAACAGACAGACAGACAGATATACAAACATACGCACGAAACTGACAAAAGACAGTAAGCAAGCAATTCGCGTAAGCGTAACCCAATAGAGTCCATCACAAAATGATGGACTCTATGATGGACAAGAGATGATATACAAAATGAAAATACTGTAATAGTTAAATAGTTAATAGTCTAAATACGTTTAAAAAAAATAAAAATTATATGTGTTTTTGAAACTTTTTTTCATTTTTCTAACTTTCTATTTTCTACAGGCGGGTCCCATAAATGTCTCGGGCTCGGGTAGTTTACCTCCTACTCTCCATCGACGGGACTGGGTGCGTTAACTTACGCATTAATTAATGCATTAAAAAAATTAACGCCTTGACAGCTCTAATTGTACGGCATAAACAATGAGTGTTGTATAGCAGTTGTTAATAAAAAGTTAATAAATAGCCAATGTGTTATGTGTGTGCTGGAACTGAGAGAAAGTGATTGCTTGCATGTTTGTGTTAGATGTAAACAAGCATCGTACATTGCTGCAGCGTCAACTTCCAAACACTTTGAGCGGCAGCGTTGGCTCTGCGATTGTTGGACGCCACGACTTGGCCAGTCAGAGTGGTCACTGGTAACATGCGCCCACTGCACACTTGTGGCCGCACAGTCTTATCGCAGCACGTTCTCTCGGCCAGTTTTACGCTGCTTCCGGTTGCAGTCTGGCGAAAAAAGACTGATGGCGAGAATAATTTTTGTGTATTTCATGACCACCCAACAGCTTATAAAAAGCATGGTGACACACACCGTAGTAGAACGGTAGTAGAAGTAAAAACTATAGTAGAAATACTGCAGCATAATAGACTACATGCAAAATTTTTTGTCTCGGCAAACACAAAACAGCACCAGTATTTTTGAAGGCCAGTAAAAATCTAGTGATGGGGGTTTTTAGGGACCAATGACATCCAAAAGCAGAGGAATTTTGTTATGCATTACTGTCGGAAGGTGCCTTCAGTTAATAGTTTCATGAAATGTCTCTCATTTTTCTGAGTTTCTAGCATTATTTTTGTGTCATTGTGCTGAGTTTAGTAGAGCACTGCTGAAATGATATTTTTTTCAATTTGCTCGTGTTTCCAGTCTTAGCAATAGCAGGTCAGCTAATAAGAAGCTCCCGTACAGTGCTGGATTAAGACCAAATCGGATCCGATGCTGTTCTTTAAAGAAGTCTGTTTTTGTCATTCGAAATCAACCAACGTTTGTCTTTGTGTTGTCTGTGCCTATCTGCAACCATTTTCACGTTAGACGAGCCCATGGCAGTAAAATAATGCGTTTTTAAGGGGGGCGCTCCTTTTTCGCCCCCTCGTTTGTAATGACCCCCTTCACCCAGTGGCATGAAATTTTGTCACAAAGTACTATAGACTCTAAGCAATCACACGGTGAAAACCCGAAGTCTCTATCTCACCTGGTCTCCAAACGGTACCCCTTAATTAGTCTGCCCGTAAGCGATAGCTTGCGGAGCGGGCTTATGTTTTAGCCCAGATGTTTTATTTTTTTCTCCACTCGCGAAATCTCCGAGATGCGTGGGCCGACCGGCGTGAAATTTTGCACGATGGTCAGTACTAGGCACTATTTTATAATGCCGGTCCAAAATTTCGGGGGCCTTCCCCAAAAAAATTTCAGGGGCCAAAAACATGCAAAATTTGGCCCAATTTCGGACGACTTCGAAGTTCGGCGGTGAATATCTCCGAAACAGATGAAGATATTCAAAATCGGATAAATATGCTTTCTACCGCGATTCCTCCCGTGTTAGGCGAAACAAGTCCGGTGAAGTTTTATCCAGTAACCTTGGAGATCTAGATGTGGAATTGTACCCACCGAAAGCGCATTTTTCGAAAGACCATATTTCGGTCCCTAGGGGGTGCTGCGCCCCCAAATTTTTACACGCGCTAGAGCATGACCAAGTCTTACTAGCGCACCCCCCATCGGGGGCGGGGGCCCCCCTTACAACTTTTTTCAAAGAGGAGTCAAAAATTGGCTTAAAATGCAATAAATGAGCACTTATAACTTCGGAGTTAGGAGATGTAGCCCGACGAAACTTTGGCACTTGACGCGGCTCTAGGTTGGGGTGTTAACGCAGGTACGAAATTTGGGGGCACCGCCCCCTTAAAATTTTGGAGATCAAAAAATGTCCAAAATTCAGTACGTTTTACGACAACTTTCGAGTTTGACCACGAATATCTTTGAAACCGATGAAGATAGTGACAAAATCTAAACGGCGTTGACAAGGATGATCCTTTCGGTGTTGAACAAAAAACAATTTTGTGAAATTCCGTCTACTACGAATAAAGTTATAGGCGCTCATGTTGACATACCCTAAGCGCATTTTTCGGAAGAACATATTTCGGCCCCTAGGGGGTGCTGCGCCCCCAAATTTTTACACGCGCTAGAGAATGACCAAGTCTTACTAGAGCACCCCCCACCGGTAGGGACCAACCAAATTCACGGGAAAAAATGCATGATTTCACGGCAGAATTTTTAAAATGTGTCAAATTTCACAGAAAATTCACGGGAAGAGTTTCGGAAATTCATGGGAAATTCACGGGCCCCACAGACGTTATTTCAAGGTGCTGTGCTAAAGCAAACGAAGAAATTTCAGAAAAACGAATATTTACTACACTAAGTCAAGAC
>Ga0209367_1010912_pt1 | contig 12117 bp, 6 predicted proteins | sample WorMetLIZISLAND2_FD_187412 | JGI IMG/M metagenome (GOLD analysis project Ga0209367, IMG submission 187412) | Marine gutless worms symbiont microbial communities from Max Planck institute for Marine Microbiology, Germany - Olavius geniculatus... ... | reverse complement strand
GAGTTGTATCGTGCATTATAAACGGTTTGATGAATATCGATGTGATTAACATTTTGTTTGCACGTGTATTGTATTATGATGCACTGTCCTCGTTGATTAACAAGCTCGTACGATGCATCTTTTGCGGGATGGAGGTAATGTCACGTTTGAGTAGCAAGTGCGTACTAGGTCTGTTTTTAGTTGCTGCTGTGGTCGCGCGTGTGTAGGCCCAGTGAGCGAGTCTGTCAGTCGCGCTCGTCACGAGCGGACGTGTTTGATTTGTTGATTGTGTTTATTCGTCATATTTGCCTTGTTATATGTTCTTATGCATAAAATACACAAAAAAATCGATGCTTGTGTTTCCCTCTTGTATAACGTAATCATAGTAGCCGTCTCACAGACCTGGAGTTGACATTGTGGACGGTCTACAGTCAATTGACAGTTTGACACTAATTTGAGTTGGGCAAGAGGAAGAGGGCTGCCCCCACTGCCAGGCAGACACCTGTGATGTGCCTGGGGCATTCACACCACAGCAGCTGCGGCGCCGGGCGTCACCTTAGCAGATACGCTAAGGTCCGTTGAATACTCGTCGAGTCTCGGGAAAAGAAATTTTCCTATCAAGAAATAAAATTCTCGAAAAACATCCCTAGTTGTCCCCATTACCACGGGTATACTGCAAATTCTATCCCCATTCTCACGGTATTACTGTGGCTTTTATCTCCATTCCCGCGGGAATACCACCGTTATTGTCCCCATTACTGCGGTAATTACCACAGTTACCGCGGTATTACCGCCGTCCCCATCTCCATGTTACTCTTTAGCATCAATGTGCTAAATGGCGTGGTGTAGTTGGTAGCGCATTTCGGCTGAAAAGAAGTTACTCTATGCCGCGCCCAGTTAGTACTGCGATGGGTGACTGCCTGCGGGCAGGTAAAGCATCTCGGTGTGAAGCCTGCCAGCTAGGTCGACTCAGCCTTCTACCCTCCGTGGGACAGTAAAATGAGTAGTAACTCATTTAACTGGGTTACGGAAGGTGGGGACCTTGGTACAGCTGACTGAGGTTGCCTAGCCGGCCGCTGTGCTAGCCTGTGTCTGCAGGCTGCACACGGTGGCCGTGCGGCAGGCGGCTCTGGTTAGTGACGAAAGTGCATTAGAGGCGTGTTTGCGATGATGCGCTATACAAATTGACGACCTTTACCTTTTTTTATCTTTAACTGGCAGTTTGGTTAAACATAACGCATCTAGCAAACTATGTTTCTAACCATCTTTTACCGCAAAATAACAGTCAAACAAAACAATTTGTCTGCCGCAGCCGTCAAGGTCAAGGTCGCGAAGTCAGAATTATTGTCATGCTGTTGAAAGCGACGAGTTTCTGAGTAGTAAATAGGTGTTGGAAAGTGAACCAAACAGAATTTCCGACTTGGGAGGTCGTACTTATGGTATTTACGACCACTGCCGAACGCAGCATTAGCACCTACAGTGATATTTTAGCCTTGGCATTATCAGCTGCTTATCCACCTACCTAATGCAGCACGATCAATTTTTTTCAATTATCTCTTGTTTTCAAATGGCAAGATGCACTACATGTAATGGTTTGTAATGGTAATGTGCAGACAGCTAGCTGTGTGACTAGCATTGTTTGTACTAATGCCATGAGTCTATCACGTGTACACAGACTGTGATCTAGTTGCTATGGAAGTGAAGACAGTGATCCTGATGATGTTCTGGAGTGGCTCTTTACGCACTATGCTCAACTGCAACAGCGTATGTGATATTCACCATCACAAATAGTATCTATCTTAGTTTCATGGTTGAATTGACTGATAGCTAATCTGAGTATATTACGACAGATTGGCAGCAGTTGTGTGCACAGCTGCTCTGTTCTCATTGCGCTTACATCAGGCCGCTGATTGGTCGAGGCTGATGTGATGTCATTGTGGCTTACTCGGTGCATGCAGTGCAAACGATTTTGCAATGTTTATTAAATTAGTGAGGGTTGAAGTAAGATTTAGCATCAGTGTTCAGGTTGTAGCCAGTGCTAGTGGCAGGTCTAGGGCTAGAGACTGTATTAGGTTGAGTGATGGGGTTTGCATGATCTGTCGGCTGTATATCTGCAGTAGCTGCGGTGAGTATTGGAAGCATGTGGTACTTGACATTTGTTGTACGTCAGTCACTATATCTATAACCATGTACGGTGAGACCTGAGCAATTCTTATTTTTCCAGTTGCCATTCATCCCTAGTGAATACCTGCATCCCTGAAATTTTTCTTGGACCCTTAAAATATCTGTGTACTTCTTAGTTTGTTTTCAAGTTTTTGCTGAAAAAATGGTTTGCTTTTAGTCTGTAATGTTGCATATCTTTACTTTAGATCTCACAAGTACAAAATATTTTGGTGTGTCAGTTTGTTTTTATGAGTTGTTGTGTAATATTACATGAAATGTCATGATGTAAAAACTCAAATGAAAAATACTTTCTATTTCCCATCTCCGCTTTTTTGCTAGCTGCAACCATACCACAGTATTTTATAGGTTTAATGAATAGTACAGCTTGCATTGAGCTGATGTGAGCACTAGGGTGGTTCAAAAGTGCATCAAAAAATATTTTTTCTTTAATCTTTCCTCCCACCATTTCATCTGATACCTATATCGACAAAACTTAAAGGTGTCATTTTGTCACAAGATCAGAGTCATTTGGGGTATGCTCATGTCAAATAAAAATACTAGCAATAATGCTATAGCAACTACACAAGACTTGCCAGATTCTACGTGTTTTACTGTTCTTCAATTATATTAAACTTCTAATTTTTTATTTACTGTATGCTATCAACTATAATTTACTGCAGAAATTGAAAGTATTCTCAAAACTGTTCAATACAGTCAGATCTATGAATTGTAATATTGTAACAAAAAGTGCACTTTCAAATGGAATTCGCTCGTCAATTTATGTAGATAAGTTAGCAACATCACCTGTTACCATATCCATTTAACAAAACAACATATATGCTACAAATAATCTGGTATGATTTTTCATGCCCATCTCATCAATGTGCAGAGCACATAACTTGTATGATTATTTCATATGCATTTGCATTGTTTGCTGACTGTTTTGAGTGATGGTATCAAACCATCATTGAGTTAGCCTGCCACTGCCATCAAGTGATGTCAAGTAGCCATGTATTGTTCATGGACATGCAAGGCCTACTAGTAAGCTGTAGGGCTGTAACAGTACAAAGAGTGATGGATAATTATTTCTGGCATTGTCTTCACTGAACTGTCTTAAAATGTCTTTCACATTTGCTGGATACGACATTCAGATGAATATTTGTCCGTACTTCCAAAGTTTCTGTTTTTGTGGGCAATACCTGAAAGTTTGTGAGTTGTCGTAGCAAACCAGTAACTTTGCCATGCAGTTGCCTTTCTCTTTTATAATGTGTAATGTGTAACTTGTCTGTGTGCCAAGCCTGCACGTGACTAGGTGGTTCTAACGAACCTGTGAACTTTCATGTTTACTGATGGTAGTCGTCTTTGACATAATAGTTAAACACCCATACATTGTCAGGTGTATCTGACGCTGTTAAATTGCATACAGGCGGTTTATAGTAATGTTAGCATGCCTAAGTTATATTGTTAAGACTAGCAAGACAGAAAAAGCCAGCTGGGTCAGTAAGTAAGCCATCTACATCAAGTCATGGCTCCATCTGTTAACTGTAGCCTCAGCAAATGCCTGCAGCTGTTGAAACTTTCACATTATTTGCATTACCACCATCTGTAGACATGCTCTGAAGAAGCTGTGTGGATAGCTGTGGTATTTGAGTGAAGCGCTGGTTTTATTTGCTTTTTTGACCTAAAAGTAGATGCAGTTAAGAAGAAGGCCATGGTTAAAGCACCTGGCAAAAAGAAACTGGAAATCTACCAAATTAAAACATACTACTTTAGATGCAGTCTGAAATCTCCAACAAGCAGCTCCACGGCTTAGCTACACAGAAAACAAAAAGCTGTCATATTTTGTCCATTTCAAACTGTTGTCTGGCAAAAGATCTAGTGACATGGGCAAGCAATAAGGATTGCTTAGATGCCAAGCAATAGTCAGAGAACTTTGTGTTGTCACACTGCTAAACGTGAGAACCCTAATGCTTCTTACAAAAGATAAAAAATGAATGCAGTTTGCCATGCAGGCAGTCAGAGAGCACTGCAAGTCTCTTAGTGACTCAAATGAGTCAACACTTTTACAGTGGTGAGCTGCTGCTAGCATTAATGCACATAAACTGCCAGTTTGCAGTAGCACAATCTGAAATATAAGTAATACCTGGACTTAGTTATAACTTGTGACTAATATAAGATAACAATTATGTATAACAGTGCATGCTCTAATTAATACAAACGTTTTCTGGGTGCATCTGGGTATCCATAACATAAATATCCCTGAGCAATTTTAGGTATCTGTCATGGCCTGAATCTATTATATGTATGAAATTTATATAAAAACCTATTCAGTTTATAATACGGTGTAAGGGTGACATCTTGGTTGTAGATATAAAACAGCACAAATCACAATTTAAGAATTCAAACTTTACCATTACACAGTCAGCAAAGTTCTTCTGACAGTCATAAAATCCTTATACTGCACAAAAAGAATGCAGTTAACTGTTTTTTAAAAAATTTTTTGAACAGTTTTTTTACATAAATATTTACAGTTTTGTTGCCATTGGAAGTAATCTGGAGCTGAATAAAATCTGGCAGTAGAATAACCACTACAACTACTACCACAACTACTGCTACTCCTATTTCTACTTCGACTATAAGTAACCCTATTACCATACTCTACCCCTACCATAACTTATCTTACCCCTATTGCTACCATAACCTAACGCCTAAAATACCACTATCCTACCCCTATCCTTGCTACTAGCCTACTAGTCTGCTTCTACTACTAGTACTACTTTGATGGAAGTCACATTTTTGACAAACCACAATAATAAATTAAATTGACCCAACACTAGCACCAGCGTTGTCTACTGGCGTCGTCATGGATACTATCAAATTTCACTAAATTTAGCGACTAAAAAGCCGTATGTTTTGTCTCCAAACTCTACATTTTGCCAGTACTTTATACTTTATACTTTATTTATTTTTTGTGCATAAAGTAAAACTAAAATTGTAATTGTCTTGGAATACAGGCTACTTTGCATAGTTCTATGGATTTTCTATCAATTTACGTTACTTTAAAGTGGACGGATGTCTCTCGCTTTTAAGTAGCTTTCGAATTAGGCGATTCTGTCGATAACTTTTTGAATGTCGTGCTAATCTGACGTCTGATTAGTTAATTATTGCAATGTTAGAAAATGTAAAAAAATGTTTTTGTTGCTAAATAACAACGATTTTTCGTATATTTAACATATGATTTTTTTCTGCCCATACCAAAATAGCCCGCCAACGACCCCCCCCCATCTGACGCAAAGATCTTTGATATATTTCTCACAAAAGCCTAGTTCTAACCCATTTTGTCCTAAATTTAGTTGCCATTGCAATGAGTGTCACTCAGGGAAAAATTTGGTTGGCAGCATTTGATGGCCCATTTCTGAAAACCCCATATAGGCGCAAAAGTCTTGCAGATATCTCTTACACAAACCAAGTTATAGCCAATTTGGTGCCAAATTTCGTTGCCATGGCAACGGGGGTCAAACGAGGGTAAATATAAATGACGCCGTTAAATTGGCCAATCCCGAAAAACATACCATAGAACCAAACATTACGACTCTATCTTATACATAGCCGGAGTTATGACGGTTTAAAGCATTGATTAATTTTCCCCTAGGTGCAGTTGTAATTTTTCATCTTTTTGTGTAAAAATAGGTTAAAATGTTGAATTTAAATTTTGCAACCCCCAAAAGGCACTTCCTTGCGTGAAACCGCATCATATGAGCTATTGTTCGTTAAAGTCAGTTCAGTCGTTTTTCCTGTAGAGGATGGCAATAAAAAGAAAAGGAAAGGGAAGGAAAGGCACAAAAAGTCACTCAAGCATTATATTTCACCTATTCGTCTAGAAGCCCCCCCGTGAACGGATTTTCACCAAATTTTGCACATCAGGAGATCTGCTGGACGTAATCATTTGTGCAAATTTTGGTGTGGAAAAATTAAGGGGTTTGGGAAATACGAGGGGTCAAATTTTGGAGTCTCCCATTGAAATGGCTAGTCACCCTTACAACGGTGCTTCGCTACCGCGCAGCCTGTGATTTCACAAGCGTTGAGCATACACTAAATATTGAGCAATTTGGAAAATTTTTCTCCCACACTGTTAACTTTCTTGGTAGATCAAAGTAATATGCTGAGAGGCAACTAGAAAAATAAGAATTTTTCAGGTCTTACCGTACATTGTTATAGACATAGTGACTGACGTATAACAAATGTCAAGTGAGCACTAACATAAGTTGTGTATTGACAGGTGAGAGTTCAATGGGGACAAGGACAGAAGCTGATAGTTTTGATATCACTGAGTGTTCACATGATGACAAGCACAGTACAGGTGTGTTGGGTTTGATGACATCTGACAAGGGATCATCAGGCATTATGTGGTGTTCAGACAAAAGAAGGCACCAATTTCTTTCTTTCGTTATATTCAGTCAAATGACAAACGATTTACACTAAATTTTCAAAATTGCTGTAGCCGAAAAAATACAGATTCAAAATATATGAACAAAATCTGACCATTATTTGAAAAAAAAATTATTGCTAGTCGGTAGATTATCATCCATAGTAACTAAAAAATGAACCTGGGGAAAAGGGTAATTGCCATTAATTTGTACCTTATTAATTTAGTGAATTTACACACTTGCATTAATTTTTGTAACTCCGTTAATTTTGTTAACGCACGTTAATTTATTGACATGTTAACACGTTAATTTGACAGATCCAATTTTAATTATTTACTGACAATCAAGTGACCAAATTTAGTGCAGTTCTAACGTGTGTTTATGTCTTGTCTGGGAGATTGGGGGAGGGGCTGCCGGTCTTGCTTCCTTGTCTGCACCATTGTCAGTAACGTGGTCGGTAGCATCAACAAAGTTACTCAACGCTGAGCCAGGTTAGTACTTGGATGGGTGACTGTTTGCAGGTATACCATCTTTGCAACATAGCTGCCCACCACCATGGTCAACTCAGCTTGGCCATTTTTCCATGGGTAGGCAAAATGAGTACTGGCGAGGGCTGCAGCCATCACTGGGGAAGAAACGGCGGCGAGTTGTGCATGACAATAGACCCTGTTACCAGGACTGGTGGCATACTGACCCAGTCCAGTCGGCTAAACTACGCACTGGCTGTTAACAGAGCCGGACATTCCATTGGGAGAAGGGAGGAAGGGAAAGGAGAAGTTTCAGCCTTAAAGTTGCACTGGAAAAACCCTGTCTGTTGCTGGATGTAAGTTACACATGAGTGGGCACTAGCTTGTACAATGTCAGATCACAGCTACTGCAAGTCAGCACCTGACTGTGAGTCCGATCACGTGATAATGTCTTCATTCACATCAGCTGCTGATGCTGCTTCAAACTCCAGCACAGGTGATTGTAGACTAATTTAGCAATCCTTGCTGTCTTGTTGCTCACTGGCTGACTTTGTTGTTGACTACGGGTCCATTGTTACGTGCAAGGGTTAGGGTTAACTTGGGAAAGTACTCAGGTTAACTCGTGGCGTGTTGTTCACGCCAAAACTTGGAGTGGAGCAATGTGTTTAAAGAGTTAAAAGACAACCTCTGGTTAGCAAACCATTTAGTTAACAATGGCATAAAACAGTCAACCCTTAGTCTTTCACTGAGTCAATTTTTTGTAAAAGCACGTACAGAGTGATGTAACTGAACTAAACTGAACTGAATTGACACGGTTTAGTTTTGGACGAACTGATCAATGGGCAGGCAGTAATGCATTACAGCAGTCACCTTTTGCCAGCGTCAGTGACTACATGACTCTACTCACGTGCGCATTAACCAATGACCAATGGGCTCACCCTGCTTGCCTATTTTTCAGTTCATCAAAAAGTCAGCCAGGTCAGTTAAGTTCATTTCAGTTCAGTTACATCACTCTATACACATGTGCCTTTTCCATTTTGTTAACCCATTTTACTGTAAGACAAAAAAAGTTCAAAAAGTTACTAGCAATTTGTTGACACAGCTAACCAAAGTAATTATGTACATCTCATTTTGTTACTTTTTGATTGTCTCCTGCAACTGAAGTGCATTTTGGTCCTGTGTTTCTCCATAGATCGTATTCCACTATAGAAGAATTGTTGATCTTGGACTTCATACCTGAAATTTGCCATTTCCAACCATCACCATTTTCCATGTGGAAGATCACAGTGTAGCATGGTAGTGCGTAACACTGTTGTAAGGGCGACTATCAAAGTCAATGGGAAACCCCAGATTTTGGGCACCCATAGCCCTCAAACCCCTGAATCAATAGACTTAAAATTTGGCTCGGATGATTACGTCTGCGGTCTGATCTTAGGTGCCAAAAATGGTACAAATCGGCCCAGCGGGGTCGGCGGGGCAAAGGGGTGAAATAGAATGGTCAATTGGGCTGTTTTTTCGTTCTTTTTTTACTTTTCATTTAGTCCCCCCAAAACCGCAAATTTTAGGCCCATTTTCGGACATAGAAAAATTACAACTGAAAATGCTTAACAATGGAGATGCTCATCTACAAACTACCCTTAATCGTCATCGTAGCCCCACCAAAGTGGCATAATGAATTATCAATGTGGCCTCGGGAATTCCAAATATGCAGTTATTTTGGACCCACTGCCTACAGGTCCCATGATGCGGCACATGCGCAATGAACTTTTAGCCTTTAACATGGGCAAATGCAAGGTTGAGGGTTTATATCTCCCTAACGGTCCAAGGTAGACGCATGGTTACAACGAACCACCAATAGGAAGTCACCCACCACTAGCCAAATGTTCACGTGATTGGTTTGGGTCACATGATTGCTTTTAACTCACAAATTCACAGTTAAATTTGCTAACAAAACAGCAAATATTAATTATAAAAAATTAACAGTTTACACTACTGTGTAAGGGCGACAAGTCACACATCCAAAACCGCAGAAATCATGTTACTAGGACACAGAGTGGCTGGTATGGTGCTTGGTTATGCTAGCAACATACAAAGAAAATTATTATTTTTTTTCTTTTCAAAAGTGCAGTTTGTCAATTAGTCGCATTGTGTTTATTTATGATTGTGCTGTATTATGATGGTAGTTATTAGTAATGATGCAGTTTTAGGCAGTTTAGTTTGAACTCTAATTACGTTATCAAGCCCACGTTTATACTAATCATTGGTCGTTTCTCAATATTATGCAAAATTTCGTGAAATTCTGCGGCAATATCAAAATTCCGCGGAAAAGGGCAAATTCCACGGCTCAGCTTGAAATTTCTTGGCCCATGGAAAACTGTGGGCTCTAATGATCAGTTTTGCTGTTGAACATAGAGCAAAAATATTTTTTCAGCAATGGTGGGCCCCCAAACGTCATGGGGCCTGAGGAAACTTTTTCGCCTTTCACCCTATTTTGACGGTCCTGTATTCCACTAGCTCTTTACTTTGCCCATGTTGCTGCTAGGGAAGTCATCACTGTCATTCAATCACCACGTAACTAATCGTAGCACTTACATGCAGGAAAAAATTTACCAATATTTGGCAAACATATGGAGAGATGTAGCAGTGGTATGAATTGGGGGCCTGGCCTGCACTCCTTTTCCTTTTCCTCCTGTTCTCTCCCCTCCTTTTCCTTTTTTTTATTTCCCCTTTTCCTTCGCTGTTTTTGCTTAGAAGTAGAACCCCTGAATTGCTACTATTGAGTCTGGGGAGCACTGTGAGCTTCCCCAATCGGGTCTGGGGTGGAGCCATAGCTGAAATCAAATTTGATGCATTATAGCTTTAAAATATGCAATCTGGTGGCAACGATTTAATTATTTTTTTCAGTTCATAGTATTTTTTAAACAAAAAGTTGAAATTGGGGAGCCTGGACTCCTATGCCGCTCTTGTCTATGCCACTGAGGTACTAGAGAGTATACTTTACAATCGATTTTGACATAAATTGTTTATTATTAAATACATTCGTGCACAGTATTCACGGGAAATTCGCTGAGTCTGTTTTCTCGTTAGCGTTTTTTTGGGATGGCTTAAATTTGTGCTAGAATATTTGGTTTGTCTGTTTTCAGTTTGCTTGTGTTTGGCCTTTCGTTGTTTGCCTGTTGGCTGAATTCTTAAGTTTACAGTGCAATCTGTATTAGCTGAGTTATCAACAGTAACAACTTGGCTTTGGGGTGGAGGCTTGTTACTTGTGGATATATTTGATAGTCATATCCACTGCTGATATAACTTGATGTTTGGTGTGAATCTGTACAAGTTTGTTGTGTATATACAGGAATGACCTTTGAGGTGAAGATTGAAGCTGATAGTAATGATATCACTGAGCATCCACATGATGACAAGTCAAGACCATATTTGTGTACAGTTTGAAACAGCACAAACAACTGCATAATGCACAGAAGTTGTATTCGTGTACTCAGTGTGATAAACGTTTCCTCACTCAGTATAACTTGAGCTCACATATGAATGTTCACAGCGTTAAATACAAGTGCACTGAATGTGGAAAGTGTTTCAGTAGCAATGGATACTTAACAGTACACCGACGATTTCATTCTGGAGAGAAACCGTTTGAATGTACGGTTTGTAGCAAATGATTCACACGATTAGGTGACCTTGCTAGACACAGCAGAATTCACCGTGGAGAGAAACCACGCAAATGTCCTGAGTTTGACAAGGCATTTAGTCAGTCTGGAAGTTTAACTCAACACATGAGAGTCCATACGGGAGACAAACCGTACAAATGTTCACTGTGTGACAAAAGTTTCAGGCAGTTAGCCCAGATGCAGAGTCATAAACGTCATATACACAGCAACAGCAGACCTTATGACTGTCGTTACTGTGGGAAACGGTTTGCAAGTAGCCAGTAGCTGAAGCATCATGCTCACACTGGTGCAAAGCCATACTCATGTAGACACTGTTCAGACTGTTTCAGACATCACTACCAACTCAAGACACATCTGCTGAAGTCACACAATGAAGGTATTTGGTTCACATGTCACATATGTGAGAAGAAGTTCAGCCTCAAGGATCACCTTAAGACACATTTGCTTCGTCATGAAGGTGTGAAGCCGTATGTTTGTGATGATTGTTCAAAGAGTTTCGTTACAGCAAGCAATATGAAACAACATTAACTGAAACACTCAGACTTTAGACAGTTTTGTTGTGGTTCATGTGGTAAATATTACAAATACAAACAATATGTAGTAAGTCACTTCAACAGATGTTCTGTTAAACTGGGATACGTCCATATCTTTGCCAGGCAAAATTGAGACAGAGAACAAACAATCTGTGGACTATTGCTTGTTGGACAGAGTTGCCACCGTGACTCAAAACTTGTCAGTGAGATTCTGTGTACAACAGACTGTGTCATGCTGCTTTTGTAATCTACACTGTGAGGTATAAAAACACACCAAATTCAGCTTACGTAAGATATATATCGAAGATCTTTGCGTCAGATGGGGTGTTTTCACAATTATTCGAAAGCACACATACGCACTCACGCAAAAATCATACGTTAAATATACCAAAAATCGTTGTTATCTACCAACAAAAAACATTTGTACATTTTCTAACATTGCTATAATTAATTAATCAGACGTTAGATTAGTGTGACATTCTAAAAGTTAACGACAGAATCTTCTAATTCGAGAGCTGCTTAAAGCGAGATAGGACACCCGTCCGCTTTGAACGTAAATTGATAGTAAACTCATAGAACTAAGCGAAGTAGGTCATATTCCAAAATAAACCCAATTTGAAATTTACTTTGCGCACAATAAAATAAATAAAATACTGGCAAAAAATAGAGTTTGGAGACAAAACAGACGGATTTTGAGTCGTTAAATTTAGCAGAAGTTGATAGTATTTGTGACGACGCCAGCAGACAACGTGGGTGCTAGTGTTGGGTCAATTTAAATGAGAGGAATGGAAATTGGGAAACTTTGGGCTACTTTTTGCCATTGGTTGGTGTTAAAATTAATGATGTCACATGACGTTATTCATCTGCTTTT
>Ga0209367_1010911_pt1 | contig 12117 bp, 5 predicted proteins | sample WorMetLIZISLAND2_FD_187412 | JGI IMG/M metagenome (GOLD analysis project Ga0209367, IMG submission 187412) | Marine gutless worms symbiont microbial communities from Max Planck institute for Marine Microbiology, Germany - Olavius geniculatus... ... | reverse complement strand
TGTGCAACTCAGAGATATGAACTCTAAGGGCAAGATAGAGCAAAGCCCAAAATCATTTTGAATCATCTGTCCAGAAAATCAAAGAGGGACCATAACCACTAACCAGAAGAAACACAATCACAATGATTACGACTACTACGACTACTATTGCTACTACTACAACATTTCAAATGCATTTACAACTGAAAATGCAGTGTATTTTAGAGATCTGGCACTTGGTGCAATTATGTGCAACTCAGAGATATGAACTCTAAGGGCAAGATAGAGCAAAGCCCAAAATCATTTTGAATCATCTGTCCAGAAAATCAAAGAGGGACCATAACCACTAACCAGAAGAAACACAATCACAATGATGACGACTACTACGACTACTATTGCTACTACTACAACAACTACATTTACATACCTGTGGACGGCAATGCCAGGTTAACGTGTGGTGTGTTGGCCACGTTGATCAACTGTCCTCCCGCCGTTGCCAACAACTGCATCTGTCCCATGGCCGTTGCAGCAGCACCAACAGGCACTGGGACTGAAATCAGCTGTTGAATGCCACCAGCTGCACTTGAGACACTTGTACCAGCTGAAACTGGGATGAGCAGCTGCTGTAGTGGCAACGTACTGGAGCCGGGTTGAGTGCCAGCTGCCAGTACGATCTGCGGCACGGTTGACTGACCATCCACCGACGGTGAGGAATTGCTGCCGAGAACTGCCGGCGAAAAAACACCTGAGAACGACGACACAAAGACATGTGACAATCAACCCAGACACTTTGCTACTAACATGTCATTCATCTATTCGATTTATCTGAATCAAACAACTTGGCAAATACAAACAAACAGAGACAGACAAGACACATAACCTACGTAATACAGAAAGACACAAAAGCACACAAAAAAACTACTACCAACGCAAACTTTCCATAGCTCCAACAATACCACTAAAAAATCCCATCATGATGATAATGGTCACAACAATGAATTTGACAACTACAGCTACTACTACTAGCACTAACCACTGTTGGCAGTAGACTGCAGATTAACAAAGACATTGTGGTCAGTCAATGACGTCAGCTTGCCTGCGGCAACCGTTGGCATAGCGACACAAGATACAGAGACGAGGCCTGGGGTCGACGCCACCACAAGTGATGACGATGTCTGAGAACTGACCACTCCTGACAGCATCACATCCTGCATCACAGCATTACTAGCATCTTCATTATCATCATCATCAGCAGCAGCAGCACTGTAGCAGCAGTTTGATCATCAACACACAGGCTGCCACAATAATCTGAAGGTACGATAGTCCATTTGGTTTGAAAGTCCGTAAGTTTTAAAGTTTTTCTACACATTTCTACAGATGTCAACTCGATGCCAAATTTTCTCTCAACTAGGGCTAAAATTCGAGTTGAGGTTAGGGTTAGCTGACACCAGTATACCTCAATCAACAAAAACGTCAAATGATGTCAATGAGAATTCATAGCATTACCAGAGCATTACCAGAAACATATGCAAGCTGGACAAAACTGTCAGCTGCTCGAAAGACTAAACACAACACCAGCAAACACACGAAGTCACAAACACACTTTGCAAACAAGCAGCAGCTAAGAGAAAGTGTGTCAAAACTGTTCAGTGGAAAGTAACTTTACTCTAGCTGGTTAACTAGAATTATCATGACCTTGTTGATGATGGCTGTCTGTAGGTCATCAGGTTTGACAACTCCATTCAGCGCAAGTTCTCCGGCATGAATACCAGACACTGAATCATTTGTGTCACCATCCATTGATATCAGTAGGTTTCTTCAATTACCTGCCAGCAACACAACTGACTAACTATAGGGACAATGGTAAAAAGCGGATCGGCAGATGTGCAGATGTTATGTCAGGGTTAGAGCTACTTAATGATAGGGTTAAGATTAGCATTAAGATTAGGGTTAGGGATAAGGATAGGATTAGGAATAGTGTTTGGAGATCGTTGAACTAATAAATTACAGCTTAATTACAGCATTATCTGTTGCAACATCTACAGATCCGCACATCCGCAATCCGCTTTTTACCCGTAGCCTAACTATAGTCAAAAGGCCAGCATATTTCAGTCACTTGCGTTGTGCATTCGGTTACTGAGTAACATGCCTGCTTGTTCATGTCAGTGCAATACTACATAGCAATGTCACATGTAATATATTTTATGACAAATGATTGACTGATTAACTGATTGACTGATTGATTGAATGACATGAGTATTAGTGTCTACATATAGGCAGTGTATAAATCTTGGTTTTTTAATGAAAACGCTTTATCACTTCATTTCTATGAGCAAAATATCATCTTCACGTGGACAGTGAGAGAGACTAATCATCATTCGCACGAGATGCGCTTGTTCAGCATAATGTATATGTCATAATGATACATGAATACTGCATCTAATTAGCGTGTACATTACATAGAGCCACCCTGGGCAGAGCAACCGGCCACCAGATCATTGATTATGATAATTAGCAACGTGGAAAGAAGACCTTATTTCAAGCAAACAAATTTCCGATGAATAAATTTCACAGTTTTCGAATACGAGTATTTTATGGATTAGAAAATGTAAAATACCGCATGAAAAACGAACAGCGGGACAGCACGGCTACTGCAGCAATGGCTGCAGGCGAACGGCATTAGCGTCAGTAATGCGCTGTCGTCTGAAGATAAATTATAATAAATAACGATGCTGATTCAGCTACATAACATACATAATATGAGCATAATGACATGACTTAACCGACTTACAGTCTGCTATCGTGAATCTTGTCAAAACGTTAGGATTTTACGAAAATCAAACACTAAACAACCACCATCACCTCCAACATCAACAACTACTGACCCGATAACAAAGAATGCTGCAATGTTTCTGCTACTGCGATGCATACATTATGATAATATCAGCCTATTATGCTAATGCATCGTAATAATGAGCAGCCAAAGAGCCAATTTTAGAACGGCGGAATTTCCACAGCCACTATAGGGCTGCTACGAGTACTCATGGCTCGCATATAAATTATTCATTAGTACTCGATATTTTTTTAGTATTTCTACATGTGAATACATGTCCCCGTCTGTTCACTCTGTTGTTTTACTCGCTACGCAATTTCGTGTTGAGTTAAAGCAGTTAAAGCTCTTAAAGCTAATCGAGTTTTTTCCAACTGTTATTTATATTGTTAGCTGATCTGCACTCACGCTGGTCGTTAGATAGAACACTTTTACAAAACTTATTATTAACGCTAGGCTTAGTTTTCTTGAGAAAAATGAAAATCGAGTCTTGAAATTTTAAACGTCTACACTACAGAGATGAGGGCCTACTACGGTATACATTTGGTGGCGCTAGTTATACGGTCGCACTATGTTGTGTCCGTCTGTCTGCATGTAGCCTATCGATGTAGGCTATTGTTTAATTTGTTTCTAAACGGGAGATCTTCTTGAAAAAAACTGTCTGAAAAACAACTAGGCTTAATACCCGACTATTACTCAACCCCCAGCTCAAAAAACGCATTTTGCCAGGCAGTACGGTCGGCTATCCTAGGCTCCTGGCGACAGCTGCAGGGGTTTGATTCTGTTTTCTCGTTTTAAGCACACTGCAGTGCATCGACTAGCCTAGTAGTAAAAAGTAAAAGTTAGCCTTTGTGCCCTCCGTACTGGAGCCCGGACCGAAAGTGCATTGCAAATGTCAAAACAAGTAATTTGAGCAAAGCTCAAGTGACGCGCGACAGTAGCGGTCTTGCCACATAGGCAATCAGTGTTCAGCGTAGGCCTACAATAAAATAACAGTGCGTCTTGAAGGAGTACCCAAATTTGATCGATACCTCTGTACGGAAGATTTCTTGAATTCAGGAGGTCAAACTTGAGATGGTTACAATGTAGGTCATACGACTCTACGTTCTATGCTAAAAATTTTATATGCAGCTTGTTCAGGGATATCTCCAGCCATTTCGGCGCATTTCACTCTTAAAATGTGCGACGCAGCCGAAAATTGCAAAAACACACTAAAACCCTTTATTTTGGGGGTTTAAGGTCATTCATGGTCACTGATGTTGGCACCTTCAAAATGCTCGTCACTAGTGCTTGTTATGATAAGCAGCATTGTCTGTGCATATCTGCAACTGTTTTCATACTAGACGAGCCAATAGCGGTAAATAACCACTTTTTAGGGGGTAGGTCTATCCTTCTTTGACGCCCGTCTGCGCAGGCCTCCTAGGGGTCGGAAATTGGACTGCTAAAATCTGCGTTTAATGCCGAAAATGTCATGTGCAAGGTGTCTTAGCCTATATCCAGCCATTTTGTCGCAATTCACACTTAAAATGTGCGATGCAGCCAAAAATTGCGAAAAATTCGAAAACCCCCGATTTTGGGGATTCAAGGTCGTTTAAGGTCATCGATGTCGATAAATCTAAAAAGCCTGTTACCATTGCTTGGTTTTGTGATAAGCAGGGATGTACTCGTATGTACCTATCTGCACTGTTACCAGTGGCGTCATTTCACTAAATCCTTGGGGGTCCACTCTCTCCCCCTTCCTTTCCCCCTCCCTTCCCTCCTTTCCTCCTTCCTCTCTTTTCCCTTCTCCTCTCCCCTTTTCCCCTCTCTCCTTTCCCCTTTTTTGCCTTCCCCTTAGAAGTAGGCCCCAGCTTAAATCCAGCTAAGGGGCCTGGGGGATCGCTGTAAGCTCCCCCAGCGGGGTCTGGGGCGAAGCCCCAGCCGAAATCGAATTTGGTGCATTTTCAGCCTTAAAATGTGACATCTCGTGGCAACAATTTGAATGACTTTTCTGAGAATCAGTTGACCAAATTTCATGCAGTTTACACAGTAAATGTACATAACAGTCATTAACAGACCAACAAATCTAACGTTTCTCCACTCTAGCAACCTTGCACGTTCTATAACACACTTGAACTGACAAAATTATACTCAACTGATGAGTGCAACTTCTAAGATAATAAATGTTTCTTTACTCGCCTACGTATACATAAGTATATTATGCTTAGTTTACGTTTTGCCATTTAAATTAATCAACCAAAGTCTATTGCAAGCACAAATGTCCTATGTCTCATTAGAAAACCATTGCATATCACAAATTTGACATTTTAGCTGTTTCACGTTTAATCAAAGGTACAATTTACAGAGAAAAAACTGAAATCATAAATCCTCGGGGGGTCCGTAGACCCCCCAGTCCCTCCCCGCTAAATGATGCCCCTGGCTTTTACACTAGACAAGCCAATAACAGCAAAATAACGTCTTTTAGGGGATACTCTTTTTGACGCCCTCGTTTGAAGGGTACGCCATCACCCAGGAGCTCAAAATTTTGTCACCAAAAATTTCGTGATCGTAGCTTGCACCGTTTTGATTGGGCCGCAGAATGTGACGTACAGACAGACGGACAGACGCCTAAGCCATGGCTATGACGCGCAAAGCATTCTGCTGTCGCGCGTAATTAACAAGTAATTTAAACAAAGCTCACGTGACGCGCGACAGCATCGGTCCTGTCACATGCATGGGCAAGCTGCGTGTACCCAGCGTGCAATAAGATAATAATGCGTCTTGAAGCAATACCCAAATTTGAGGTTTCCGTACAGAAGACTCTTTGAACCTAAAAAGTCGAAACTCAGAAGGTTAGAAATGTATTTTTACCAAACATTTTATACGCAAGTTGTTTCAGTCTATTTCTGGTTATTGTGTTGCAGTTCACTTTTGAAATGTGCGTCGAAGCCGAAAATGGTACATTCTGGCGTACTTTGTATTTCTGGCCGACGGCGGAGCCCCCAAATGTCGCTGGGTCCGGGGTAGCTTACCCCTACCTCACCTTCTCGACGGGCCTGATTTCAGCGCCCCTGTTGAAGTTACGCAAATGTACAGTAACAGAGGGATTTACTTGTGTAACCCCATATTGGTAACGGAGATATTTTGTTACCGATATTCAACAGCAAACTAGTTATCTGTGTATTTGTACTTGTATGTTTCAAGGCAAATTACAATACATACATACACATACATACAACAACAAATAACTCCAATTTTAAGAAATAATGTTTTACAACAAACTTTGGTGATCGGTTTAGCAATTTATTAGAAACTGAGTGCACAAAATTTTATTTAGATTTGCTTAGATTTGACATTTCTATTGTACGATGTCTAGGGGACACAGTGTATATTCAGTGTGTGAACTTGTTTATTATTAGTTGTTGTACGAGTATATAAACGTTTCATCACGGTCTAGAGTGTAAGGGTATTAAGATTTCACAAGTCACAGCGCATTGAGTAAAATGAGCTTTACCTTCTCCGAATTGTAAAATTAAAAAAAGAATTGGTTTTTATTTTGAAAATTTTATAATACTATATTTTACACTTCATATTTTACCCACCATAATAAAAAAGAGTTTTTCTCCACATATTCTATTCTGCAGATTACTCACCGCATTCCACAATTTCACGAATTATGTATAACAAATTATAACTTTGAAATTATGAGGCTAGCTGACCGGCGCAGAATGGCCCAGCTTATCGGCGCATAGGGGCCAGCTGACCGGACTAAGACGCGTTCACAGCGACGTAACGGAAGTGAACTAAACTGAAATGGCATAACGTCTCAGTTCAGTTCAGTTAAGTTAAGTCGCTCTGTACGCGCCTTAACGAAGCATAATCAATTAATTATGAACTCCAGACCGTGTTGAAACGTACTTATTTTATGTGATCGACGGTGTGTTCTGCGTGGGACATGCGTGTGATAAACGGACACGAGACGCGTTTCAATCGTCACGCACGCTTGACCGGAGTGAGATTACATTCTGTTGCACGTTTCTGTTTTACGGTCAAAGACTAGCCTTCATTATTCGTCGAATTGCGGTTGGTTCTGTTGGTTTCGTATTCGTGCGCATTTCTGGCGCAGAGAATGCGGATGTTGTAGTCAAAGTTATGTCTATGGTGTATAGAGTTTACAGCGACGACATCGGCAGGCGGTGACGATCACGTTTGGAATTGCGGCCAGGTGCAGTGATCCGCTGACATCATAGTGCACGACGTACAACGACCTCTTCTCACTCGCCACGCAACAGCGACTCTGCAAAATGAACACATCATGTTATCATCACTGTTATAATTCACCGTCCACGCCATGTTCATCTTTTTTTCACCGCCTTCACGGGTGCACGGAATAAATCGCCTTAGGCGATTTATTCCGTGCACCCGAAAATGCAAAATCACGGGTTCAAGGTCAAATCTAATGTTCAAGGTCGTCCATGTTGAAAGCTGCGATTAGCGAAGACTACTAAACTAATTATTATTCGTCTAATTGTACTTTCAAAGTAACGGCCTCTATCATTAACGTTAACGACGGACAGACAGACAGACAGACAGACAACAGCTACTGTGGCAACTTGCAATAACCGCGCTCTGCACTAAATGGATATAACCGGTCGCGTAGTGAAAATTCTACATTTTATAGTGAATAGCTTATTACAAAAATGCAGTACTCTCAACGCAGCCGAACGCAGGGTTCTCTATTTCGCGTAAGATTTCTGTCCGCCGCACTGTAAATAAAAATTCGCCAGAGGGGAACGACGATAATCATCAGGATCAAAACTTATGACCGTTACTTTTGGCTGAAAAGGGGCAAGTCAAAGGCCAAAAACAAAACAAATTTTACTTAGGTTAAAATAGGAAAATTCACTAAGCCGAGTAGACTTTATCGAGTATTAAGCAACCTGTGGGCTTTTGATGCGAGTGTCGTTACGACGTCGAGCTGGACACTGGCCGACACAGAACGCCGTCTCGATCAGCATCAACCAACCTTAGCACTAACTACTAGTAACTCTAACTGTAACTCTAATTTTAAGTCTATCCGTATGTCTCGATCAGCTTCGGCTGAACAATCCATTCGTCCCAACCGCGATCTCTCAGCCACACACACACAATCACACAGAGTCTAATTCACGTGGATTACACAGAGCGGTGCGGGGGCGCTGAATTTGCAAAAAATGGAATTTGCAAAAAAAGGAAATAGAAATTGCAAGAAAAAAAATTTCAAGGAAAGGCCCCAAGATTTGCATCTTTGTGAATTTGCAAGGAATGAACTTAGCAAGGAATGCGTGTTCATAGGCGGATTAAGGGGGGGGAGCAAACAGCAAAGAGGCCATGCCCCCCAAGATGCCAAAGTCGCCTTTTTTGTCTAGCATATGCAGTGCATTTCTGCAGTAAAACTGATAAAATTTATACTCAATGTATGCATTTTAGGGGGTTTCATGCCAAAAAAATCGTTTGCTTCCGGGGCTGTGACCCGGCGACAGGCTTTCCCCAAGAAGTCCACCTTTGTTTTTGGCTTTCGGCCACAATCTTTGGCCCTTGGGGGCTAGTTTGCTTTTTGTGACTCCAATTTCTGGCTATGCCTACGCAAAAGTAAATAACAATAAACAATAACGCCAGGGGAGTTTATATCATATAAACCTAATTGAAGCAAACGCTCTACAAAAAAAAACAGGAAAAGTTTTTTTCTGAAAAATTAGGGGGGAGTTGAATATTATTATTATTTTGCATTTGTCATAATATTTAGTTTGCCTTTTGTGACTCCAATTTCTGGCTATGCCTACGTCAGAGTAAATAACAATAAACCATCAATAACGCCAGGGGAGTTTAAACCATAGGCTATAAACCTAATTGAAGCAAATTATAGCACGAGCGTATCTTAATTATAATACTGCAAAAGAAAAGCAGTAAAAACTGTCAAACAGGTGTTTTCTCATCATTTTCCATAAAAGTGTGACATAACAATGTTTGAAGAATGGAAATTAATTCGAAAACAGTAGGCCTAAGCAATTTTTGCTTTAATGACTTTCAGCAAAATTTTCACAGGAAATTTCATTTGAAAAAAAACAGTAAAGTGTTTCGTTTGTATTAGCAACGACAAACCGTGAAAAGAGACGTGGACGGGATGTGGAATACACCGGTTCCAGGTGACATTCCATGACGTGGAAAATCCGCGATTCCGTCGCGTAACGTCAGACACCCCGGTTGCCGGCAAGCTGGTGTTGGCTACTGGCGATGTCGGATATTTTGCAGACTGCAATACTTTCACTTCTTTCGTCACTCGTTCACTGCCAATGCAACAACAGCGACCGTTCAACATTCATTCGGTTCAGCATTTCGCTGCATTGTGTCAAAACGATGCAAGCTAGGATCGCGAAATCTTTATTGTCTGCTCTGCGAAAAATTCTAGTATTAAAATTTTAAAGGGTTTTACCGAAATTCAAACGGGTACGTTACCCCAATCGAGGACGTTAAATGAAAGAAGGTAAGGAAATATTGTCCGTTTCAACCGATAGCGAGTAGACGCATCTCCCAATTTCGAAACGATGCTATTTAAAAAACAAGCGTTTTCGATTGCTATCGAAATTAACGACTGTAAATAACTTTAAAAGACCGCACCGCACTCTAGTGCACAAATGAGTTTAATGATAGATACAAAAAGCAACTGACACTGACCGTAGCATGCCTTGAATCTGTTGAGCGCTGATACCAAGTCTTGGAGCACCTGCATGTTTCTCAGTTACGTGACAGATCACGTGGTAAAGCGTGTTCTGATGTGATAATGATAGCAGCAATAACAATAACTTCAGACCGAGCCGCATCTTTCCTCGAGTCACACCTACAACGCTGTAGGGTGCGGGCTTTATGCTTCATGGCCAATCAACTGCCGCTAGAGACACACTGCTCGCAAATTCACGTTGCATGCCGCCCACATTAACTAAAGACGTGATTACACTTGCGTCTGAAGAGATAAATCTGTTGTTCGTCGTAGGAGAAACAGCTAGGTTCTATAGGTATTTTTTTCAGTAAGAGAGTGCATAATATACGTTTGAAATCAAAACAGCGTTTTGGCGGTTTTAGGCCTGTCCGAAACTGCGCTAGAGTGCCTAAACATAATGGCGTGCGGATTTTAGTTTAGTTTAAAGTATAGTTTTAGCTTTATATATAGGCACCTTTAGACAAAATGCGCGAATGTTTTAGCAATGCGTGAAAATTAATCTTTTGTGTACAAACAGCTTGAGGTCGCAGCATTTTAGGATATTCTGCGGAACATAAATGCATTGAATTATTAAAGAAAACTTAATGCACTAGCGAGGAGAAGAATGTCTTTTATACGCCTATACGTCGGCTACGGTAATAGTCTAATGGAATGGCTCTAGCGTTTTGGCCTACAATACGAACTTAACCCTGGCATCATTAATTTTATTTTACGTATATTTTTACGATCGCCTATTATGATTGGAAGTAGAAATCACCGCAAACGTTTGACTATAGAACGATGTGCTTTTTTGTTTTCAACACCAAACGTGGAAGAAATTGACAATTTCAAAGGCGTGCAGTGCACTGATTTCGGACGAGCGACCGCGGCTGTCATCAATATAGTCACCCACGTGGTGTCACACCTTCTTCTGAAAGCGTCATTTTCGATGACGACATAAACACGTCTACAGTTATTAATTTCTGGCGACGCACAAACCGTCATATGGCCGTCAGCCGTTGCCCATCAGAAAAAAATGTTTACTAATTATTGTTCACAATATAAGCTTACGGAAATTTTGATTAATTTTTGACGCGCTACAGCTTTGCTGTCGTTTGTTCGTCTGTATGTTGTCTGTCTGTCTCTCCGTATGTAACGAATGTATTCTAGCTAACGGGTAGGTTTTAGGGGAACACTTTTACACATATAGTTAGCTCTGTGCCAAGGCTCTCAACGTACAAAATTTGGGAAATGCAGTGCAAATAAAACATTTTTAAATTTGGGGTAAAAAATGTGCGTTTTCAATGGAAAAATGGCCATAGGCCCTATCTCGGAAACGATGGGAGATATAGGGCCAAGATTGCTATTGATCACTAATAGAAAATCGCATACGCTTTTAAGGATAAAATGAAAATCATCGAAGTCATGACGTTAAAGGTCAGTACTGCAACATGAACTACAATGTAGGCTGACTGACTGAGAGACATAAATGCGGGGGTTGGCCAAAAAGTTAGCTATCTGTTATATAAACCTACAGAATTTTAGCTTATGATTCAACATCTGCACATTGTTACAGTAGGTCCCTAAGTTTTATAGCCAGATTTCAGCGGGAGCCTGCGTAAGCATTGCTAAGCACAATAAATCTGAATTAGGTCTATTTAATGTGGACACCAAAACGAGTAGGCCCTACAGAATGTATACAAACTTGCATGTGGTTTGTCTCTATTAGTATTAAGTATAAGCTTGTGTAAAAACATCGCACGGCGCCCTACTGAAAAGCCACTGGTAGGCGTGAGCCTACAATGAGACTGTTATTTGAAGTTGGTTAATAAAGCGATCAATTCATCAACTAATTATAATGCGAGACTGAAGTGTAGCGGTTGCAACCTACGCCACTGAAAACTGCAGTCATGCATCTTTTGTCAAACGTATATACGCTGTGTCTCAAAAAAGTTCACCCTTTTTATTTTTGTGATATTTTTGTGAGATTCCGTCTGATTTTGCTAATTTTTGGCAAAAAAAACTTAGCCCAGAGAATTTGAAACAACACGTGTACACGAACTCTTCACATCTTGTTTTGTATATACGTACTTTACCTTGTAAAAATTAGCGACGCATAAGAACCCACACTGCGACGTCGGCCGATCCCGTTTATCGTCACTGAACCGGAACCTCGCAACTTTGTAAAAAGCTTATTTCAAGTTTTAACATTCTAACGTTTAACAGTACATTTACAAATAAACTTTTGGCTTTGTAAAACCTACAAGTTTACATACATTTTCTATCAAAATGCGAACTTAGCGGTGCTCTGATAACAGAAACGTTACTTGATAGTTATTTGATGTGACATATTCACTTTTTGTTGAAAATTCATTAGATGTTATAGGCTTACTGTATGTCATATAAATCGCTGCTAAATTTTACAAGGTACAGTATCGGTACGTACATATAAAACGAAATGTAATGGGCTGTTTACTTGTGTTTGTTGCAAATTTCTTGGGTATGTCCCTGCCAAAAATTAGCAAAATCAGACGAAATCTGACAAATATATCGCAAAAAACAGTAAACTGTTTTGAGACACAGTGTACAATAA
>Ga0209367_1010910_pt1 | contig 12118 bp, 5 predicted proteins | sample WorMetLIZISLAND2_FD_187412 | JGI IMG/M metagenome (GOLD analysis project Ga0209367, IMG submission 187412) | Marine gutless worms symbiont microbial communities from Max Planck institute for Marine Microbiology, Germany - Olavius geniculatus... ... | reverse complement strand
ATCGCTGATAGGCAGCGGTGGGCAGCGATAGTAAGAATGGCGTCAGACACCAACGGGCATTGAGCCCACGGTTGTCGATGATGATGATGATGATGATGGTAGTCTAACGGTAACGTGCCGGACTTGTAATCCTGAGGTCACTCAAAGGCGCAGGTTCGACTCCGCACCAGGACACTGTCAGGTAACGACCTTAGGCAAGTTGTTCACACACATGCGCCTCTGTCACCAAGCAGTATAATTTGGTACCGGTCAAAGGGCGGTGACGCTCTTTGGCTGGGAAGGTAACCGCTGGCCTCGTGGAAAGATCGCAGCCTACCACCGGGTTTATGACTATGTCACCCGCGGGCTGACTGCTTACCGGGATCAGCTCCGACCCTACGCTCAGTACTGAGTACCGAGACTACCGAGCCACACAATTACACATAAAACTGTATTATAAAACTAAAAGGGCACTCGGATAGTGCAAACCTCCGCCATCGTTATATCATCTTTCCGTTGTTTTCGCTAGGTAACAGCACTATATTTGGCAGAGGTTTGCCCTATGTCTGGCATGGTGAAGTATTTTTTATTAGTGACTTGAACCCAGATGCTGATCCGGATTACCGCCAAAATCTTACCACCTCACAAATAATGCAACCAGTCCGCTATAATTTAAGCATGTCTGTGGAAGTATGCCCGTTAAAAAAATCTGACCTCAAAGGTTTAGACTTTGTTGTCACAGACAGATTCTTTATGAAATTATTTTAGACGAACAATATCGAAGCAATTAGGCATGCACAGTGTATGTTTAACTTTATGCTACCTAGTGTTTTGATAGAAAAACTTTGTTATAAATTTAGACCGGTCAATTAAAAATGGACGTTTGATCACTCAGTATTTGTCACTTTATTGATATGTGTTTTTTCTTCTTTTTTTCTCTGTTTGTTTGTATTGTAAATATGTTGTAATTGCTACCGTCTGTTGTGGTGAATAAAAGTTTTATATAACTTATAAGCGTGCATGTCGTGTACACTATTTATATTATTATAATCTCAAGGCGACGAATACACGTGATACATCGCGAATTGGCAATCAGAAACGGCTATAGTCTGTCAGTGTCTTGAGGCGTTGTCGTGCCTGTATTGTATACAGCGTGGCGCAGAAAAACTGGAATGTGTGCATGCTTTACGTCAGTGGTGCAATTGGACAGTTTCATGCAGACACAATTTGTCTCGATCATTGCAGTGAATGGTGTTCATGTTGAACTCGTGTTCAGATGTTCAACGTGATTACATTGTACTGCAATGATCAAGGCTAGTCGTTTTCAAAACAGACAGTCTAATTGTTGGATTTACATTAAGAAAATGCTCTTGGTTTTATTGTACCATTCTGTGCAAACTAATACGCGTTTAGCTACGGCGGCCTCCGGCGCTGGTCACGGTTTCTATAGCATGTTGTTTACGTGACTGCAGTCGATAATTTGTCGCTAGAGGTCATTGCAAGGTCATGATAACAATGTCGCTCTGGTGATAGTTTCGGCATCTTTTGAACAAAAAAGACCAGAAACATTCTTTAAGATTTTGCACAGAGTACTAAATTACTATGTTACCCGTAATAGTAGTAGGCATAGTATCGCACGCTATTTAAGTTGACCGACTTCGATATGTTAGCTTTGGAATACACATAAATAGCTTATTACTGGTAATGAAAAAGAAAGACTAAACAACTAAGTTAAACGCGGAACTGCTGACGGGTGCTGCCACCTGGTGAATCATAAATAAACAATTTGCAAGGTTTGGCTAAGGTTCGACCCTCAAAATCTTTCCTTCCCCTGGAGGGGGGGGGGTTAAAGACTCCCATCTGACACAATGTGTCTTTGGACTCTACAAGTGTACCTGACAAATGACATCGAAATCCGCTTGACGATTTAAACAGGGTACACGAATATAGGCCTAACAGACGACGCCAACAGATACTATTTGTATCTAGTGTCTGATTCTTGCTTGTCTTTTTCTTGTTGATTTTTTTCTGTCGTCGTTGAATGACGAACTGAAATTAAATACAAATTCGTTTAGGGGCCTAATAGGCGGAATCGCTTACGCCAGAGCGACTCTGTCTAATAATAAGGAATAATAAAAACAACGACAACTATTATCTCTTTTACAGTTCGTCAATCTCGTGCTCATTAATTACTAATGACAATGGTGCTCGCTGGTCTGTAGATGAGGATTACTATGATGATGATGACTGGGATGAGGATGCTGATAATGGTGACTCTGAGAATGAGGACAGACCCCGCAGGCCCGACGACCGACAGCCGCCCTCCAGAGGCCAAGACGGTCAGTTATATTTATTTACTGTCTGTTATAGCCGCTTCATCCAGAGGCGTCATTTACGGGGGCTGGGGTCTACGGGCCCATCGATGATTTATGATGTTAATTTTTCCCTGTGAATCGTACTTTTGATTGAAACAGTGTTACTGCTGCAAGAACAATTCATTACGTAGACTGAGACGTTAAATGATTTACTGAAATGACACCACTGGCCTCACCATAGTAAGAACAGCGTTGTAGTCTTCGTGACCTAGCTAGGTCTTGAGGCGCAGAGAGCATCGTTGCTAAGTTTCTTGTTTGTTTTTTCTCTGCTTACACGGTAACTCATGGACCGCTGCATTTGGCATGATGAAGTTTCGCACGAACAATAAGAACAGCAAGAACGCTGTTCAATTTCAGGTCAAAGTCAAGGTCAGAAGACTGGATTTTGCAGATACTTTACCATTGCGACATAAGACATTGCTGCTACTAGCTGCTGCTAGACAGGGCCATCTAGGCCGATAGCTATTGACCGACGCTGAAATCATCGCTATAAGTATCGCAGCATATCACGACGGCCACCGCGGACAGCCTTAGCCATGCGCAAGGCTTGGCAGTTTAGTTAACGCTGATTGCAATGTTGCTCATCAAACGCTGCATTTAGCTTGATGAAATTTTACACGAACATGTGTCCCCGACAACCGCAAGAATCATATTGAACTTCATAGTCATAGGTCATAGGTCAAGGTCACAGGACCGGATTTTTGGATACTTTACCGCGGACAGATTTAGCCTTGCCCAAGGCTAGTTAACGACGTTGATTGTACTGTAGCTCGCGTGGCAGCGCCGTCTCGGCCGGAGATCAGCCCAGTCAGTGACACATCGGTGCTGGTACGCTGGACGGTGGCTCCACCTAGCGGCAGTCTGTCGGTCGTCACGTTTAAGCTCCAGTACCGTGACGTGCTGGAGCGTACCGCAGTGCTCGGCTGGCAAACGGTCGACGACGATATACCCGCTTCACAGAGAGCCTTCGAAGTCACCCGGCTCAGACCTGGTAATATACGCGCTTTATTCGTATAAGTAGTAACAAATAGCGGGTTCTAAAACCATCATTTATTTTTGACGAGTTAAGGTTATGGTCAAAGTCGGCCATTTTACATGTTTATTTAAGCTTTTGACCGCTTAGTACTTATCTACTGTGATCATGACCTTGAGTCCTTGACCTCGACTTTGAGCTGTACAAAATCACTGATTGTCTGAGAACCTGCTGTTTGTTTCTACTGATGTGCTCTTGTGACCATCATTTGATGTCAAGGGAGTTTAGTAATCAATGCCGTTGTCTTTAGAGTATGATTTCACAATGAATACTTTGGTTTGAGTTTTGAGATACCGTAGCGTCGTGACAGTGCATCAGAGGGAGGGGGCAGTGTCCCACTTCTCTTATCTTATTGTTTATTAAATTTTAACCAGTTGGATAATTCTCACCAAAAAATTCAAAATTGTGAGCTGAAAATCCCCATTTTGGGAAACTTAAAGGCAAAATTGAAATTTTGAGCACCTGTAATCTCCACTGTGGGATATTCGCAGCTGTGTTTGTTGAAAAATTGCAACTTTTCATCTCTTTTCGACTTTTTTTTATCAACGACGCCGCTGCACGGTTGAACCTGCCTTATACCCCGTTTACACGATGGAGCAAACGTCGAGCAAACATCAAGCAGGCTTGGCTCAAATGTAGGTCTATAGGCTTAGCCCACAGCTGATCACGTGTTATATAGGCCTTCCAGTTCCAACCCACCCGCCCTCCTAATTAGCATGCTAATTACCATAGCTCGTCGAGCTAGCTGAATGAATGCTAGCAAACATCGAGCAGACGTCGAGCAATTAGCACGTGTATTTCGAATACATTTGCTCGACGTTTGCTCGATGTTTGTTCGATCGCGTAAACCGGGTATTACATTAACTCTTTCCTAAGCTATGATAAGTGATATTTTCTATGCAATTGTGACAATGTATAGAGAAGAGTCGTGCACTTGTGTTTATCTAAGGTGTGACTTATCGGTTCCGTGTGGTGGCCATCTACTCTAACAACGACAACCGGCACGGGCCGAGCTCAAAGCGAGTGACTCTAGGCTCAGCGACCGACCACTGGACCAAGGTGCTTGTACCAGGACCAGTGATTGTGGAGGCTCGACCTTTGTCTTCCAGCGAAATCTTCATCGGCTGGCAGGTCTATTTGCTACAACAACAACAACAACAACAACAACAACAACAACAACAACAACTACTACTACTACTACTACTACTACTACTACTACTACTACTACTACTGCGTACTACTACTTAGAGCTGCACAAATAAACGATTAATCACACGAATTATCGTTAAACAATAATTATATCGACTAATCAGCGATTTTGCTTGTTAAAATTTCAATAAAGTCACGTCATTAAAGCATTATAAAGTAGATGCAGTAACATCATGACAAAGCATATGAAGTATAAGACGTAGAGACCTTCGAGCGCTTTCTCTTCATATCCCCCCTCCCGGTATTGACAATAGCGGTGATTAGGATGCTGCTTTGGAGTCTTTCTGGCAGTTTTGATTGGCTGTTTAACCTGTTTCTTGTTATGCTACTGCAAATGTTGCTGCTAAACTAATAAATAAGTAAATTATGAACGTGCAGCAGCCGGACACGGACCAGTGGGCGATCGAAGGCTTCTACATCTACTACGGTCCGTTCGACGACCAGCGCATCGACTACGAGCGTCAGATGGTTCTCGGTTCTACTGTGAGGCACGCTGTGTTGGCCCAGCTTGACGCTAGTCTGGCCTACAGCATTCGCATGCAGAGCTACACCGCTGCAGGAACGCTCAGCCAGTTCAGCAACACTGTCGTCAAGCGAACGCTGGGTAAGATTAATTATCAATCCCATACTGCACTAGTTGCAAAGAATTTTTGTTCTTCCGGTCGCGGTCCATCCCCAAAAAGCTTCACTACACTAACATTTTTATTGGACTCTCAAACGACTTGGGTCCGCTATTCCAAAGGTCCATTATTCCCGCTAACTCTAACTCCAACCTGAACCCTAGCACTGTGGCGCGTATCTGCACAGTGGACCTTCATAATAGGCCTAATGTAGGCCTACCTTCAGAACAGCGGGTCCCCTCAAAGTTTAAACAGCGTGGTATTTGTAATGCAAACCAGTGGGGGAGACACCAAATCAGCGGCACTTGGTGATCCCAGTGGGGTGCACTGCCAAAGCCTTGTGGTAGAGACTTGGGGGTTTTGAAGCTGAAATTTTTAGATAATTTTAAACACCTTGTTTCACAGTTTCTGCAATCTAAAATTGGTTTTGTTTGTCATTTTAGCATATTGAAGCCATCGTTATATAACTTTTCAGAACACGTGAATTAATCAGTCAGATAGCCCTGTTAGGCCTATGGATTTTAGATTCAGTGGCGTAGCAGTGATTTGAAAATTGTTTGTTAACCAGAAGACGATTTGCCAAAAAGGGCCGGGATTCCGTGGCAACATGGACTAAAATTGCCACCTACCAGATTGTCGTGCTCTGACTGTTATCGATGTTGGTAAATTTGTGAGTAAATAGTCATATTTATTTGCTCGTTCTGTGCAGAGAGCGACGAAGCAGACGACGACGACGGCGTCGGATCTAGGTCAAACATGAGGTCAGTGCCGGGTCAGTCTGACTCAGATAGGTCACGTGACGATGGCGCCTCACAGCGAACTAGCGGCGAAATGTTGTCGGTACGTCGCGACGACTCGCCAGGGGTCGCCAGTGATGATCAGAGGTCACTCATCTATATCATACCGGCCATTCTAGCCGGTCTGGTGCTCATCATTGCTGGAGCCGTGGCCGTCATGTATGTGTGGAAACGGCGACATCAGCGACGTAATCTCGGTAAAGACACTCTTTCCTCCTTCTCAGTTTTATGGTCAGTTCACACCTACCACGCTGACTCAACTCAACTCAACTGCTAGCAAACAACGCGTGGTCTGTGCACAGCAGAGTGACGTCATAATGCTAATGACGTCATTGCGTTATCGCCAACAGTCACAACAGTTGAGTTGAGTTGCATTGTAGGTGTGAATTGGACATCAAGTTTTGATTGCATAACTTGTTATGACTTTATAGCAGAATAGCTTAATTCTTGCAGTGTAATTGATTCCACGTACAGTTTTTTGTGCATTTTTTCACATCTTGGTCCGCCAGTCTGTCCGTCTGTCGTCTGTCACTCTCGACAGACTACGCTGTGGAGAAGCATGTAGGAATAGGCGCAATCGTTTGTGCTGCCAGAGTGATTTCACAGAAAATAGTGTTAAAACTTGTGTTTGCAAACATCTATGCAGCGGCTGCCAAGGAGCAAAATCACATCGACCAATCAACGGCCTTCCTCGCCGCAGCCCGACATAAACCCGGGCCCGGGGTCACGGAGGTCATGGAGTACAAGTTCAAGGTGAACGGAAGTCACGTGCCTGGCTGCGGTGGCGGCTGCAGCGTGGCCAGCAATGGAGGCGCAGGGTTTGGTACCAGCTTCGACGCACCTGCTTCCGGTCTACAGCAACAGAGAACCGCCCCGGCCGTACTGAAGAAGGTATGGAACACATTGTCGGCATACTACGAGAATAACAGTGCAAGTTAGTAAGTAGATAGGTACAGTAAGTAAGAAAACGTAAACGTGGACAAATATAGAGTCTTTCCCGAGCCGGTTCACTGGGCAGCGCTGATCTCCGTTTTCTTAGTCCTCGGCCATGGAGACCTCAACTTACACTGTAAGACCCGATACGCATTGCGCCTACCCATGGTGGGATGGCCAGGCTGAGTTAGCTTGGGAAGTAATTAGAAACTGGCTTTGTAATGCCTGTATTGGTTGGTTGGTTTTATGGCAAACTGTTCTTAGTCAAGCGCTATATAAACAGGGATTAGCTACGCCTAAGGTTATTATAAAAGACAGGATATAGTCAAGTCCAAAATCACGTGTGTTTATTACCTATTCATATTTGTTGTATTTGTTGTTTAATTTCCATGTAATATCTGTGTGATTGCCGTTTGTTTATTAAAGGCAACTCACTTAATTATGTATTTAAAGGTTAAAGGGCCGTACCCCCACATTCTGTTAGGCTGGGTGCTCAAGGTTCTTGAGCCTACATTTAGATAGACCCTAAAGTCTGACGCATGGCCGGTGCGACGCCAGTGCGTTTACCTTCCCTGCCGCAGAGCGTCACCGCCCTTTGACCGGGGCCAAATTATACTGCTTGGTGACACAAGCGCATTGCGTGTGAACAACATGCCCGGAGTAGTTACCGGGCAGCGGTAGTTGAACTCGCGACCTCTAGATCACGAATCCAACACACTAACCACTGAGCCACAACGCCACCCGCTTGCTCGTTTAGTTAGATAATGAATGGTGAAGAAGTCTGAGATGATAAACTAGCGGATGATGTGATGAAATGCTGTGTACTGCAGAGCGGTGCGCCGGAGCTGATGTTACCTCCGCCGCCACCTCTACCTGATCTGCCTCCCACCGCGTCAGTCTACAGCGCCGCCGACTTACAGCGCCAGCCAGGTACAGTTAATCACGTCGCCATTAGACGTTGAACATTTTGAACTATTAATACAAAACTTTTGATCGTTAAAATTTCTATCAAGTAGTAGAGGTCATTTCAAGTAAAACATCATGAAGTAGACACAATGACATCTTGACAAGCATCCAAAATCATCTTAATCATGTTTTCTTGTTAGAGTTTGGTGTTTGAAGGTGGACCCGTGGCATAACGGTTAGGATGCTGGACTTGCGATCAAAATGTTACGGGTTCAACTCCATCAGGTGGCTAATGCTCGGATGGGTGACTGCCTGCAAACGGGTAAACACCATCACAGTATGTGAACCACCACCAAGGTCAACTCAGTGTTTCATCCCTCCAGGGTAGGTAAATCGAGTACCGGCTTATCTGGCTGGGGTAAAGCCGGGTCACGTTCACCTCTGTCAGACGGCAGACACAACACTGTGATCTCACATGGCAGTTGACGCTTTGTAGCTCTGAGATGGATTACACCCAGGAGCTATAGACAGCTTTTAACTTTTTAGCATTATCAGGCATATTAAGCATTATTTTACCTTAAGGCTCTATAGAGTGGTTACTGGTTATAGTAGGGCTACTACCTGCATGGATGACTGTCTGCAGATAGGTGAACTGTCTCAGTATGTAACTAATCACTAAGGCTTTTCTAAAGCATTTGCAGTCAGATGAGTGTGTGCTGTGTATGTTGATACTGAAGGGTCAGGTCGGTCTCAGCACGTGCCCACCAGTGCCTCGGTCGTGTCATCGAACTATTGCAATCCTCACAGCAGTCCGATCTACAGCAAACTGCTCGATGACTCCATGTCTTCCTACGACGATTCTCCACACTGTGTCATCAACGGTGCTCTGCAGGGACCACACCCGGGCTCACTACAGACCCCGGCTAGTGCCCCCGCGGGGGCGGTGCCCAGGGGACCCCCGTACGACCCCCCGCCAGCGTCAGATCACATTCCGCGTCTGCACGAGGCGCACCCGTACTGGGTACTGGAGCAGCAGCAGCAGCAGCAGCCGCTAGCTCATCCTCATCATCTTTATCATCACCCGGCTGCTTCAGCATCGTCTAGTGGCGTTCATCTGCCTGCGTCACTGCCCCCGTCGTCAGCATGCTGGCGACCGCTGCTTCCGCCTCACGGTACGTACGCTAATTAGTCGTTCAGTTTGTAGGTTTATTGAGCCCCTTAAATAAAGTTTTCAGAGAGGTGCCTGTAAGCAAGCTCAAAACAAGGGGCGCGTTAGTTACTCAGCGCCATAGATGTAAAAAACGTTTTTTACGTTTTTTTTATTTTTTTTAACGTTTTTAAAAATTTTTTCAAACGTTCATTAAAATTTGAAAATTCTACCGAGAACGTCGAGAAGGGCTTTTAAAGCCACACAAACGAATTAATAGGCCATAGTGGTGGTAGTTTACTTACCTAGTCTAGTGATACGTGGTCTTATGACTACAGGGTTAAAATGAAATTGAATAAAATTTTATCTCTTTCTTTAGTTCTAGCTGTACTGCAATTACAGCATTAGGTTTTAGGCAAGAAGTCAAACAAATTAAGGCTAACGTTTTTTATCAACGTTTTTAAACGTTTTTTTTATTTTTGCCACTTTTTTACGTTTTTAACGTTTTTTAAAAAATTTTCTGGAACGTTTTTTTTTACATCTGTGTTTAGTCAGCGCTGAGTAACTTAACGCGTTCAAGAGCTATGCAAGCGGAGAGCTAGGAAAACCTCACCATGCGCGTCTGTGCAGCATACGTAAGAGGTTTACTGTAGTTAACGTTAATTGAGATTTGGTTAAGTGAGCTTCTCTCTATTTTCTCATCTGTTTTTCTGCCGTCATATCGTGCCGAATGAACAATTTCATTTTGTGCGTGTTGTGTGGTCATTCGGTAGTTGGCGTGCCTGCGGCTAGTGCGTCTGTCAGTCGGCAGGGGGCCGCCGAGTACTTCGAGGACGACAGCGCCACGACGGTGACGTCACCTGCAGGCAGCAGCTGCGGCTCTCTGACGGAATCCGACGTCTTTAAACCCTCCTCCAGACATAGCAGAGACATATTGGACTCCGCCGAGGAGAACAACACGCTGAAATATTCGTCAGACTACGCCGATCAGCCTGCTCCTCGTGCCAGACCAAGCACCGAGGAAGACAGCTGGAAGGCTCTGACGCAGCACGTGATTGGCGGAGGCTACCAGATCAGACCGCCGCCGCCGCCCCCGCAACGACTTCGTGAATATTCACCGTCCGACGTCGACGACTATCGATAGCCTGCAATATCCGGCGTGCGAAATAAAATTTTTAATTTGTTTGCTCTTGCTGACACAGGCGTAGCCATGATCCACACAAATGGTGGAGTATGGGAAAAGGTTTAAGAAAGGGGCTGTGCGCCCTTCTCAGAAAATGTTGAGATTTTTACGCGCGAAAGCAGCTACTGCTTTCATCGCGTCTTTGCCATCGCAATTCTGTCCGTCCGTCTGTCCGTCCGTTTGTCACAAGGGTGGATCAGTCAAAAACGGTGCAAGCTAGGATCATCAAATCTTCACCATCGGCTGCCTGGAAGAGTCTAGTTTTAGGAACCATAAAGCTTTTCCATAAGTTCGAAAAGGGTCACCCCGAAAGAAGGCGCTAAATGAGAGGGGGTGGGCAAAATTTGCGATTTTTGGCCAATAAGTCGCTGCATCTCAGTAATGATGCGAGATAGGGCCTAGGTTACTATTAATCACTAATAAGAAGTCGTACACTGGCTCTCGATTGGCGCCCAATTCAGTAACCTTCAATGACCTTGAACGCTAAAATAGGCGGTTTTATGGATTTTTGGCGATTTTGCGCTGCGACACAAGTCTATATCATTCACAAGGTGGCGCCACACTACTATCGGTATGCGATCCAGATAGAGAATTTGTATATTAAGTTAGCGTGAACACCCCAATTTTCAACTAAACTATACTGAACCGGAACTGCTATAGGCTTTCGCGCATCTCGTGAGCATTAGCTCAAATTTCTTGATTTTCTGTGAAAATGGTGTGTTGGGGTGTACTTTGGAACTGTTTTTGAGAAAAATTAGCTTAAGTCAGACACTTTAATTAATGATTGTCATTTGTGTTCTCCTAGGTGGCACGTTCTCCCAGTGCCCCCTCTCATACATGGCTACGCTGGTGCTCACTGAGCTAGGCTTGTGAACTGTTTGCCCGGCCCTTCGGTCGGTTCCGTCCGGTAACTGTTAATACTCCTTCTACCATGTCAAATTTTATACATGAATTGCGGCGTTGGTTGTGCAGCAGAATCTGTTTGCAAAAGTTCCTAAAGTTAACTCGGAAGACCTGGCTAATATGGAGTAATTTCGAAAAGGGCTGCAGGTTAAATGCAAATCGAGTTGCGTGCATTTAGGGTCATTATGGCCATTGGCCAACACTGGCATCGTAACACGGAGAGGGGAAAGCTGTTCCTCCTATAATTTTTTGCAGTGATTTGTCGGAGAATTGCTCCACCCAGTTTTTGTAACCGACGCCGCCGCTGATTCCCAATTTTTATGACGGCAATTTATATCGACCGCGTGGAGGGCTGGGAAATTACTAGTCAGTCATTTTACTCATTTTATTATTGTCAAAAATCGTGGATAAGGATTAGCTGCCAATAAACCGTAATAATGAAGTCGTGCAATTAATTGCCTATAATTTAAACCGTCAGCCGTGAGAATGTGTCACGAAATACTGTTTTTGTTAATTTGCCTTGTCGTTTAATTGTTGCAAATTTGAGCGGATGACATTCTTACATGGGCCTAGGTTGCTATTGATCACTAAATAGAAAGTTGCATATTGGCTTTCAAATGACATGAAAATCATTGGCTTGGATGATCTTGAAGGTTAGTACTGCAACAGGAACTGTATAGGCTGTAGCGCGTCTTGCATAGCGATCGCTGGGTTTTCTTGTCTTATTGACTGATGCTTCATCAAAACCCGTTTACGGCCGGAACTGGCGAGTGACGACGCTCCTTAGACTCCCTGATCAGATGATGAGGAAGCACTTTGTATACATCTGCCACCCGACAGAGGTGAACGCGCCTCGCCTTAACCCCAGCCAGCAGGGTCCAGGGGCAGAGCCCCCTCTGAAGCTGAAGCACTTTGGGTTTTTGGACGCTCAATGGAAGCCGCAAATTTGCCCACTTTTCTACAATTTGGAAACGCAAAGAAATGAGATATTTGTGTTATCTTTGCAAAAAATTATGGGTGGCCACAAAAACTG
>Ga0209367_1010909_pt1 | contig 12119 bp, 4 predicted proteins | sample WorMetLIZISLAND2_FD_187412 | JGI IMG/M metagenome (GOLD analysis project Ga0209367, IMG submission 187412) | Marine gutless worms symbiont microbial communities from Max Planck institute for Marine Microbiology, Germany - Olavius geniculatus... ... | reverse complement strand
CAGTATCTCTCATTTCATTTTTCTTTTAAACATTTCAGTTCTTTTTAGTTTATGTGCTAGATTAAACTGACAGTGTGTTTGTCAGTTTTTGAGTGCAAATTTTTCATTGTATTGTATTGTATTGTACGGAAGCAGTTATGTAGAGACTGTCTGACGAGTAGAAGCGATGTCTCAATATGAACATTTCTTTATATTGAATGCTTTTTATTTGTGTTTTGTGTTATTTTATTGTTCGTTTTGAACTGTTTTGTTGTACAGATCGTTTACAGCGTGAGCCATGCACGGTGTCGCCGCCTGGGGAATGTCTACCCGCCTAGTGCCCGCGCCGCAAACGCCTGCTTAGTGCTACATGCTAGAGCTCCGTTTTGAAAAATTATTTTTTTGAATAAATAATTACTGAAGCATTATTAATGAAATTTTATTTCACTCCGCGATAGTGAAGAAACTACTCTACAGTATGTGAAAGGAATTTTGTCAGTAGCTTCAGAAATGTGGTTACTGTAATTAAAAATGTTTTGCGTGTACGTTAAACCTCGTTGCCAGAGGACGCGGGTGAGGTGGTTCAACTAGTTCCTGGAGCTTTTCCAGGATTGTACTCGCTTCGGCGGTACATATACTAAAATTGGAACGATACAGAGAAGATTAGCATGGCCCCTGCGCAAGGATGACACGCAAATTCGTGAAGCGTTCCATATTTTTGGGTTTTGGGGGGTTATTTTTGGGTTTACGAACGTCTACTGTCGTTTTGGTAGGTGTTTCGGGCTGTTTGTCTCGCTAGTTAAGTCAGTAGAGCATTCTCACCGCAGGCCGTTGCATATATTGTTAGTTTCACGTCTTATGTGCTTATCCCCAAAATTTGGGGGGTCAGGGTCGCGTGACCAAAGTTGTAAATTGATGCCCCTTCGTAGTCTTCAACGACGGAGCGTTCACATTTTGCGCTGAACATGCACCAATAAAGAAGTGTAATTTTCGCCATTCTCCTTTTTTCTCTCTTTTCTTCTCATCCCATCTCTTTTCTTGGGATCGTTAGTTATCTCAAAATCTAGCCGATACTTTTGTACGCTCTCTCAGTTGGACTTAAGGCAACCACGCTGGATTTTGGAAACATTGCAGGCCTGTGTGTTAGAAAGGCTAAATTATGTGTGAACGTGCTTGAGAAATTGTTATTTTTGCGTGGAAGTTTAGCAGAAATTCAGGCGACTGGTCTATAATTTTTTTGCCCGAACTACTGAAAAAATTACCCTGCTTCTATAGGGAGCATTTGCTTGAAAGTTTATTTTACGACGTAGACGCCCAAAGGGGGAGGCGCCAAAGGGGAGTTGCCCTTGCTATTGCCCCTCGGTTGCCCCCCCCTTTTCCTCCAGAAATGATGATGGTGATGAAGTGCACTTTGGTAACCATGCACATGCTGATTAAAGTGTGACTTATTAAACGTCATTTTTGTAAACAACACATTTATCTGTGATTTTGCGTTCCCAAATATTAAGAAGCAGGCAAATTTGCGACTTCCGTTGAACGTCCATAAGCTAGAAGTGTTTTAGCTTCAGGGGGCTTCGCTTCCCTTGACCCCCGACCAGGGACTCTGCTCCTGGACCCCGTTACGTCTGTTTGATGCACAGAACAACTGAATAAGGTCGACATTTGGCCCACACAAACAAATATGCCACGTTGGGCCCCAGCTTCAGATTGCTATGTAGACGCCGCTGCGGGGACAGACTGGGTGTTCGTATTTGACCGTGATCTTGTAGGTTGAAATTCTGTTTGTAGACTTGTGTACCGTCACTGGTGGATCGCTGGAAAAGCTGGCTGATACTCTGTGGGTCTACAGTCTGATCATTGAACTGAGCAGCAAGATCAGCAGATCCGTTGAGTCTCAACATTGTCTGGCGCTCGGACTTGTATTCTGCCGGCGTCACAAAATAGCGTCGTCCCCTTGAAATGTCGCCGCGTTGGTAAAATAGAATTGCCCCGGGGCGAGGTTTAGCCAGTATCTGAGTGCGGGGGCACTTGAAGGGTGGAATGTGGGGAAATCTGTCTTCTCCCCACCTGGGGAGAGGTCTGGGAGGGGCAGAAAATTTTCAGATTTTTTTGTGTTAAAATGAAACGTTTGGGTGGTGCATTTTGTTACTGTTTTGAGAGTAACAGATATAGAGTAGGCTGTCGCCGACAGTTGAGTTGCGTCGCGTCGTAGGTGTGAATCGGCCTTAAGGCGTTCGGTTGATTCATGTCTAAGCTTATAGACTATAGAGTCCTTACCGAGACTTTACTACAGTTTACGGTCAGTGACAATTCAGTGCATTGTCATCCGTGTCACAGTGTCAAAATGGAAAGTCAGCATCGAGTCATTCTACTTGGTAGGCCCCTATATTAGCCTTTATATTATAATGTAGGCTATTGTATTGGAAGAAACTGCAGTCGACAGATCTATATGAGGAACAATTTGTTATTTATATGCCGACTGCAGAACAATTATTGTTAATTAAACTAACTGCGTGTTTGTGCATGTGCTTGGAATTGTTGTTTTAGTATTATGTGCTGTCTTCTTGAGGGCTAAATCATATATCTTCGTTAATCTGAGTTCTGAACAGTTGTCATTTAGGCGTAGGCTTACTGGCCCAACACCATTATATGGACTACCGATATGAACATTAATTCGTTGTAGGCCTACCGGTATAGCCTAGGTCTACTGGTGGATAATATTCACTGTACAAGATGGTCCAGAAAATGACACAGTTTTGGTATTAAGTTTCCTCTGTTGTCAGAGGCATTGTTTGCAGTGTTTGTTTAGGCCTACTTGTGTATCGTTTTCATTGAATAACAACGTTCCTTTTTGTTTGTAAATGTAAACGAGTTCTGTTTTTTGTGTTTTTCGTCGGACTATAAGCCTAGATATAGTTTTCTTCTTTAGGCCTATCTGGTGAAACTATAGGCTACCGGCATTTTCAGAGACTTCGCATTTATCCATTTTTTAGGGGGCCTACGGATTTACTAAGGATTGTTTTCTGTATAGGCGTAGCCACTTAGCCGCCTAAACGAGATTCATATAGACCAGACAGTCAAGAATAACAGACCTACGCACTTTATCCGTTGCATATGAACGAAATAAGCTATAAGTATCAACGATATGCAAAACTCAGGTGCACACTGCACAGTAGCCTATTAGTTTTACAAAATGTCGTTTAACAGAGACCCAGATAACAATTTTAGGCCTAAAATTATCTCTAAATAAGTTTTGTGACTCGTCCTCAAGTCGACCTTATTAAAAGAACGATATCCTAGTAAGTCAACAGATAAATGAACAAAAACCTACTCAGACGAGTCTTGTGCTAAAAAGCAGTAGTCGTAAGAATTAGCATTCGTGTTCCAGTCACGGTTATAGCCAGCGGTATATTTCATCATGCCCACAGCGTCAGTGGCGGTTTTAGACCAGGGCCGGGGGGTACAGTCCCCCCAGTTTTGCTCCAGCCCCCCAGTTTCGTGGCACCCATGATGTTTTTTTTGCAAAAATAACATATCTGATTTCTTTGTGTTTGCAAATTGTAGAAAAGTGGGCAATTTGTGGCTTTCATTGAACGTCCAAAAACCAAACGTGCAGAATTAACACTAATATTTTGCAACATTTTTTATTTGCACGAAACAGCGGTTGCTTCACTGTAAATAATTGCAGGTAGGCCGGCATCGAAACGGTCCAGGTAGAAGGCTGCATAAAGGGTTCCGAATATCAGTCGGGAAAACAGGTAAGCAAGTTCGAAGGCAGCTGGACGGCGATTCTCATCAACGACGTTTGGCACTTGACCGACGTTCACTGGTGTTCGACACACGTGACCGGCGTCGACCCGGGCGAATGGATCCTGCTGGATTATAACGGGAAAGGACCGAGAGACGTGAAGAAAAAGAAACGAGAGATTTTCTACGAGTACGACGAAGCGTACTTCCTCACGAATCCGGAACAGTTCATGTACTCACACTTTCCAAAAAAGCCAAAATGGCAGCTGCTGGCTCGGCCGGTCAGCTTGGAAGAGTTTTCGCAAACGGCCCAGCTGGATGCGCATTTCTTCGAGTACCAGCTTCGTCTCAAGAGCCACAAGCGCTGCGTGGAGACTGCACCTGAAGGATTCATCAAGATCGACTTGGGAATCCCGCCTTATGCCGTCTATGAGTTCCTGTATCGTCTGTGGATATCAACGAAAGAAAACGAAAATGCGTTGAAATACAAGAACCAAGAACTGCGGCAGTTTGTCTTCATATGGAGGTCTACGAAAGAACGCTCAGCTGTACCATCGAGTTTCCGGTCTCGGGAAAGTTCAAACTTGAGTTGTTCTGCAACGATAAGATTTTATCTGACACCTATTTTCCCGTTTGTACGTATATCATCAATGCAGAAAAGGCAAAGAATGACGCCGTACTTTATCCCGCTAACTGCAGGCCGCAGTGGGGGCCCAGCCACGACCTGAAAGCAGCTGGTTTGGAACCAATCAGCCACAAACGAGGCATGATTCGGCTGGAAAATGGAGAGATGAAGATGCGATTCAGCACAAAGAAGAATGCCGAAGTTGGGCTAAAAGTGCACAGCAATTCAAGAACGGCAGACAGCATGAACCGTTTCGTTATTCAGTGGGCCGAGGACAGGAAAATCTGTCTCAATATGAAATTTCCCGAGGCGGGCATCTATGCGTTGAATTTGTACGCCAAGGAGAAAGAAAATGGAGAAAGTAATCTTCTGCCGAACGTCTGCAGTTACCTGATAGCAACAGACAAGCCTGCGACAGACGTTTCTCCGTACTTTGTGATGGGCAACGGTCAACTGGGACCCAACGCCAACTTCCACAAGCTCTGCATGAAGGCAGTTTCGCACCAGTCCGCGTACGCCGAAGCGCCGGAAAATGGCGAGATGGATTTCCGGTTCAGTACTCCCATACCGTGCGACATTCTTGTCGATCTATTTCTGTGTCACGATGAAGAGGAAACGAAAATGGAGCATTTTACGTTCGTTGACAGAAAAACTGACCACACAACGGTTAAGGCCCGTTTTCCCGAAAAGGGCCGCTACAAGCTGGAAATATACGGAAAGCAGAAGAGCGACGCCGAAGGCTCGTGTCAGCTGGTGTTTGTTTACTTGGTCGTCGTCCGGCAAGCGATGAGTAAAAATTGCTGCCAGTTTCCAACGGCCTAAAGTCGCTGGACGGACGTCTGCGAACTGCTGCAGCCTGAGCCTGGAAATCCGCTTTACGTGGACAAAACGGTTCCCTTCGCGGCGAAGATACCCGAAGCGGATGACGTGGCGGTGGTGAACACGGTTGGCTACTGGACTCATCTGACTACCGATGACCAGCAGACGTGGAGAGGCAGCGTCGAAACGGGCAGGGAAGCGGGAAAGGACACTGTCCAACTGTCCGCACGCTTCAGCAATGCGACATCACCGGAGTCTTACAGCGTCATGCTGAAATTCAAGGTTTGACAACGCACATGCACCCTATACGTTGTACAACAAAAATGTCAAATCTGAACGCATCTGAATGAAATTTCGTGCCAATAAATCGCCAATAAATTGCTGAAACGAACACCAAATTTCGTTGAAAAATATTATGTCTTAGCAGAGTTATTAATTGCTAAATATCGATAACAAAATATTTCCGTTACCAATATGGCGTTACATAGCCTAACTACGCATTGTATTGTGGATGTGCAGGCAATGAAACCCAGCAGCCAGTCGGGCACAAATCAAACTGGCAAAGAAGAAGACAAAGAACACGTAAAAATTCCCAGCCGTACATGTGCAGTGTTGTGACAGATCAACTTCATAAAAAACATTATATACATATTTTTATTCGCCAAGGCAATTGCTCAAAAACCTGAACTCCGTTTTATTAACTGATCAGCGATTTGCAATTTGAAAAAAATGTTCAATCGAGTCGAAAATTTGTTGAATCGAATCTCAAGTCAACGCGCGCGATGTTTTAAATCAAATCTTCAATCTTCAAAGAAAATCGTCCTTTGTGATTTTGATTCAAACGCGATTTAAATCGAATCGCACTTGGATTTGCCAATCACTGACACACAGGCGTTAGGCCTAGGCAGCGAACATACTGTCAGCATGCCCCCAGACTAAATTCAGCATTTCAGATGTAGAAAGCCCCGGCTGTCCGACACCTCATCGATTTCAACAATAACTGGTCCCTGGCGTTGCTAGCGGATGTGCGGATGACACCAAACCTACGTTGATTAGCCTACAGCGAAACTGCCAAGCCCCTACTATAGACTCGGATCGATGGCCCTGTAGGCTACATACCAGTCGTCAACGCTGTGTATGCTCGTGATTAATAGGCCTTACTTCCCACCTGCAATGTAGAACGCACACTGCGACAAGGAAGTCTTACTAGCGCTATACGCTATTTGTATGTCGTTTGTATTCTGCAACGTTAGAATATTGTCACGTGATAAAATATTGATCTAAGCACCGGAATCGAAGACGACGGTGAACCAGCTACTGAACACTGTGCAACGCGTCGGTTAATTTAGTCAAGATAGCTGGCCTAAAAGTGAAACTAGGCGCGTACAGAGCGCCATGACTGAACTGACATGATTGAGTTTTTGACGAACTGACCGATAGGCAAGCAGTGAAGTATTACAGTAGACACCGTGTGACGGCGTCGGTGGCTTACGTGAATACACTCACGTGCGCGTCAACCAGTGACCAATGGGCTCGCTGTACTCTCACGGTTAGTCAGTTCGTCAAACACTATAGGCCTAAACCGTGCCAGTCAGTTCAGTTCAGTTCAGTTGCGTCGCTCTGTACGCGCCTTAAACTGTGAAACTGTAGCAGCTCCGCCGACTGACGTAACAGTAAAAGATCAAACAAACTGCCTTTATGGATGAACTATTGGTGAATGGATGCCATTTTATGCGCACGTTTTAGTTGTTTTGTCGTTACGTTCAATCAACCGACACTGACAATAGAAGTTGCCATATTAGCCGCTGTTTTTCAGTCTAACTTCATTTGAAAACTGCGAATGGCGGAAGCTTCTGACCTCAGTTGGCGAGCTACGGAAATCTTGACTTGTCAGATGTGTCTGAAAGAATTTAAGAACGCGAAAATGCTGCCGTGTGTTCACTCGTTCTGTCTCGACTGTCTTCAAGGTCACTGCAAGGACAAAGCTCCTGGCGATGACGTGGCTTGTCCCGTGTGCCAAAAAGAGTTCAGGATACCGGACACGGAACTTGAGGCACTACCGCACAATTTCTTCATCCAGAACTTGATAGATGCCAGAGACGACATCAATCGTCTTCAGCAAGAGCTTCGCAGCGCCCTCGATAGCGAGACCAGCTTGCAAAAGCAGCTCGAGCAAAACCAGGCGAAAGAAAAACAGCGAAATTACCGGATGAGAAAAGCCAAATCTGATGCGAAAAAGAAAGAAAAACAAATGCGAGTTAAGTTGAAGCTGGCTTCTGAGACTGAAAGAGACTTACGTCGTCAAGTGACGGAGCTGCAACAGCAGCAGCTGCAGCAAGTCGCAGGCGCACACGAAAGGACGCAAGAAAAGACAGTGAAATCGTTCAATAAGACGGCCGGTCACAGTAAACCAGGTACGTTTCCATCGATGTTATGTTAGTAACAATAAACAATAAAGATGAACTAAACTTATTTTAGACGTTATATGCTGAGCAAACATCTTATGCTGTCATTTTAAAGAACAGCAGAATATGACCGTTATAGGCTGTTACTATTTTATTTAATATATTCTACTATTACGATAAAAAGATGAAAGAAAGAAAGATGAAAAAAGAACAAACGTTTACTAAAACTGCATGAACAATAAGTGAAGAATTGATTGGACAATAACTTTCTGTAGCTTTTTACGCTTATCGATACGACCTAGGCCTTTACTTCTGCACAATATGGATTAAAGTTCACAGGACACTTTTTGGCTACTTTTAAGCATTGTGTTTTGTGATCTTATTGTGTTTTAACACAGAATCGGGTATTGCAGATGCTGCCGATGATGTTCCAACGCCGGAAACATTGCACGAAACCGATGCCGAACACTTGCAAAGCACGACAGTGAAAGATGTGAATGAATATGTCAGGCTGTTTCTTCTGACAGTGAAATCACTGGCGCCAAAGCTGATCAGGTACGTTTAATTAGGCCCCTGCTACATATCTAAAACACTCAATATTTTTTTATTTTTATACTTCTAACGTATACAACGCATTAAGGGCTTTCCTGTGTGGCATTGAAGCGCTAGGCCTATAGAGGGAGGAAACGGTGTTTCATAAAAAGCACTCCTTTTTGTTTCTTTCATAATTCACTCAAATGACGATCAATTTACACAAAATTTGTAATACTTGTAGCTGAAGAAACACTAATTCAAAATATTGCAACAAAATGTGGCAGTTGATTAAATATTCTTTGCTAGTCATGACGTAATGCTGACGTCATAATGCGTCAAAAGTACAAGCTCATGATAGTCTCAACTGGTGCTGTCAGCTCCGACGATGAACTTAATCTGGTTCGCAAATGAAAAATGTTTATCAGTAAGTAAGTAAGTAAGTAAGTAACGTACCAGTAAGTAACATGGGGACATGAAAGCAGGTGTTCTGCGATCCAAAAACGCAACCTTTTTGCAAGCTCGGTTTGCTAGTGCACTGTCTTGCTCGAACATGTGAAAGTTTAACTATCCCCACAGACACGTAAATGCGATCGCTTTGCACGTTTTTTGTGGCTGCAACTGTAAAACTTGAAAAATTTGTCATTAGCGAGCTAAATTTTTTACCATCGGAGCTGGGTAGCAACTAACAGCACCAGTTGAGCCTATCAAGGTTGTACATACACATTATGATGTCAGCGTTACGTCACAACTAGCAAAGAATATTTAACCAACTACCACATTTTGTTGCAATATTTTGAATTTGTTTTTCTTCAGCTACAACTGGTACAAATTTTGTGTAAATTGATCGTCATATGAGTGAATTATGAAAAAAAACAAAAATGGGTCCGTTTATGAAACACCGCGTAAAGTGGCATTTTTCTTATTTCGTCACGTAATTATTTTAAAGAGGATATCGGTAATATTATAATCGTATCATGTAAGCCTATGAAACATTTCGTTAGTGTCAGTTTATTTCAGTCAAGTTTAGTTACGTCGCTCCGTACGCGCCTTAATGATCACTGCGTTCTATTTGAGAGCGCTATGCGCTAAAGAATCATTTTTGCACGTTAGCAGAAATTTCAGTAGCATTATGCTGCAACGATATAGATAAATATTTTATACGAAAGTAATGTTTTTAATACTCATTGTAAGCTAACTTCGTTTCGTCAATGTACAGGTAATGAAACCTGAAGGTGAAATGAAAGAAACGAATCCTGGAAAAGAAAATCCGCCTGTCACACATTCCGAAAGTTCGTGTTTTGATCCTCTACGATACCGGCAACCACTAGACGCTCGCAAAGAAAACAAAGAAGATGCTAAACGACTGGAAAAGGTTAAACAACTGGAAAACGCCGAAAAAAGAAGGCGAAAACACCAGGAGGAAGAAAAGTGGAAAGAGCAGATAACTGAAGATCAAGAAATAATGAAACTTAAACGGGATGAAACTGAAAGACAAATAAGACGGACGAAGTACAATGAAGAACAACGGCGAGAGCAAGAACAGATAACACTACGGCAAAAGAGTATGGAAGATGCACGTCGAGCTCGCAAAGAACGGGAAAAAGATTGGAAAGCAGAGATCCGTGAACAGGAACAAATTAAAACATTCAAAAAGTGGAAATCGCTACGACGGTACGCGATAGCCCGTAGCCTGGCGATACAGAAAACCAAACGTTTGAACATGAGAAAAACTAGTATTATCGTTCACGGAGTTGAGGAGTCCACGGCTACGGATCGTGCGCAACGGAATAAGGAAGACCGTGACTGTATACGAAATATACTCCATGAAATGTCATGTGATACGGTCAACGTAAACCAAGTGATTAGGCTGCAAGGAAAGAGGCCGGCCAAACCGAAACCTATAAAGGTCGTTTTTGAAACAGAGATTTTGAGAAACAAAGTTCTGAGCTGTGCAAAATATTTAAAAAACAAGAAAAAAGGAGAATTTAACAAGATTTTCATGCACGAAAACTTAACACCGAGGGAACTTCGAGCCAGGAAGTTACTGACAGCAGAATTGCGAGACCGCAGAGCAGACGGAGAGCAGAATTTGACAATTTTCAACGGGGAAATTGTGGTGAAACACCGACAGCAATGACGGCATTAGGGATCGGCATTTTGCACAGGGGGTCGTCTCGCGGACGTAATCACCCCTTTCAAATTTTGTGTCGATCGGTTGAGGGGTTTCGGATCTGCGCGGGGTCGAATTTTGCCATTCTCCCTTTACTTAGCCAGTCGACCGCGCGCCTGTGACCAGAACATCGAAATGATTTTCAATGTAGGATGCGTTCGTACCGCGTACTCACTTACCCACTCCAGCAGTGGTTCAACAAAATACATCTCTACAGTAATACCATTTTGGCAAGGCTGCTTATTTTGGAAAAGTTTTTAAGGTTTAAAAGCTCTTCTGAGGTGATAGTGTACAAAGAACTTCAGACACAAAATCAAGCCTCCGGAAGAACATCCTGTTAAAGGTGAAAGGTGGTGATATAGCTCTTAATGGGGAGCGCATCTCAGCTCTACGGAGCGTCACCTGCCGTATGGAATCACAGTGTTAGCTGCCACCCGACACAAGTGAACGCGCCCCGCCTTCACCCCAGGGAGATAGGCTGGCATTCGATTTACCTACCCCGGAGTATTGAAGGCTGAGTTGACCTAGGCGGCTGGTTGCATACCCAGATGCTTACCTGCCCGCAGGCAGTCACCAATCCAAGTACTAACCCAGCCCAGTGTAGACCCATGATATCAATGCAATATGATTTGTATTATAAATTGCATATAATGGTGGTGCGATGTTTTTTTTGGCACTGGAATCACAATTATTATAAATTGTACAGCAAAAGTATCTAAACACCTGAAATTTCGACTTCTGTAGTTATTGAAACGTTTTAATTAAAACGCGTTTGCACAAAGAAAAATGTTCCATATCTTATTCATGGTGATGGTATTAGTTTTCTGCTATTTATTGTGAAAAATGTATACTTGCCACGATATTATCTAACTGTAACGTTGTTAATTTTTTGCTAACTATTTGAAGCTATGTGCATATGGGGGGATTGTTCTAGATGTTGATGATGTATACGCAATACACATATTCTGAGTCTGCACAACGTCAAATAACAAAACCAAAAAGTGCATTTTGGGGCATATTTGACTCCACCGTGACCTTGACCCATGACCTTTTAACCCCAAAAGGAACTTAGTGGGACTAGGCTACATGTTATAGCAAAACTGTGAAATAAGATTAGGCTTAATTGCCTGTAATGACTAATAGCCTGTAAATATGCTAGCAAAAATCAGTTGACGCGCGTTAAACGTAGAATAATTTTTGTGCTTCCAGTTACAGCCAGCTAAACTGTAAAAAAGGGTAGAAAAAAAATTAATTTTTTTATATCATGACACGTCGTGCAATATTACACAACAACTCATAAAAAACAAACTGACACACTAAATAGTATTCATAAAAACTTAAGCAAGGTTGCTGCAGCGTTACAAACTAGATGCAAACAGCATTTTCCAGTAAAACATTAAAAGCAAACTAAAAAGTAAAACTGAGCTTCTAAAAATTCAAAAAAAATTAAGAATGCAGGTTTTTTCTAGGGATGGACAGAAACCGGAAGCACAGTAATTTTTTACGCCTTAGTTACGTACCACGGTATGCAATAATTAATTCGCCAAAGATAACAAAAATAAATACAGTCGTGACAACAGAAGAGCTCAATGCGAAAATCTGTTCAAAGTTTTGAATTAACTTCACCGACGGCGGAATGAACCAAACAAGTAGGCGAAACAGGAAGTTGCAGATTTTCAACAGAAGAAATTGTGTGCTTAAATGTTAATTTTGCCCTTAAATTTCCCCAAAATTGGGGTTAATCAGCCTCAAACTGTGCATTTTTGGACGATAATTTCTGCCCTGAAAAAGATTTTTTGACAATTTTTCCACAGCCAAAAAACTGGGGTGGGCAAATGCC
>Ga0209367_1010908_pt1 | contig 12120 bp, 6 predicted proteins | sample WorMetLIZISLAND2_FD_187412 | JGI IMG/M metagenome (GOLD analysis project Ga0209367, IMG submission 187412) | Marine gutless worms symbiont microbial communities from Max Planck institute for Marine Microbiology, Germany - Olavius geniculatus... ... | reverse complement strand
GCATAACTCAGCACAATGTCACTATGCCAGCCGGCTCTTCAGAAACTAAAGTTTTTGAACAAAATAGAGCTCAGTTTACTTATGAATTGAAGGCCGTGGAAATTGGACGATTTTGCCGCGGTAAGCCACGGAATTTTGCAAACTGGCCTGCAGAATTTGGAAAAATTTACCGCAGAAAACTGTGGGTCATAATTATTGCACTTGCAGTGCAAATATCCATCTATGCCATGTCATTTTTTTCATTACAGCCATGAGCCAATGGAGTTTTTCTTTATTTGCCAATGGTGAACAATTTTTTAAATCCTATTCTGGATGCTGATGCTAAAATCAGATTACCACCAAAGTTTAGTCTCCGTGTTGGCGGGGTCTAATTTTCCTCGAGCATTTCAGCCACATCCACTTGTAATTTGTTGTGTAATCCGCCTAATTTACAAAACATCATAAAACAGTCGTAAAATTGTGGTAAAATATTTGCAAATTAATCATATTTTTGTTGTATATCAACAAGTTATGATGTCGTAAGATTGTCGTAAAAACGTCATATCCGAATTTTGAAAGCTGATTTTACGACTTCATAACTTTTTCACAATTTTGTTGCAACTCCGTAGTGGCTAAAATTAGCCAGCCAATCAACCACCGTTACGTTGACCTCAACCATGACCTCAGCCAATCGCGACGCAGTGTCACTGAGCCTGGCGGCGCACGGCGCTGCATGCCGATCATCTGCTTCCGCCGTTGCCAATGGTTACCAATGTAAACAATAACAAGTGAACTGATTTTACGGCAATTTTGCTGCCTAAGATTACCACAAACAAAATTTATACATATTATAGCATTATGTGAAAAGTATATACTAATGAAAAATGGAAATAATTACTGCATTCGTGCTTGATGCTCTCATTGACAGCTAATGAGCTGTCATACATTTTGTCATAACTTTGTCGTACATTTTTCGGTAAATTGCATTTTGTCGTAAGTCTGTCATAAACCTTATGTATGTCGTAACATTGTCGTAAATTTGTGGTATGACGTTTTGTATATTTGACCCCTGCTACAGACCAACAGATGGATAAGCGTTGGATATTGTAGGATCACACAGTGTTAACGGTCACTTGACACAGTTTAACAGGCCTCACTTTAACCCCAGCCAGACAGGTGGGTATTCAATTTGCCTACCCCAGAAGAATAGAAGGCTGAGTTGACCTTAGTGTTGATTGTGAACCCAGATGGTTTACATGTCCACAGATAGTCACCCGTCCAAGTAGTAACTACTTTCTAGCGACTTGACAGCGAGTTGAACCCACAACCTTTTGATGGTAAATCTTGCACCCTACCATTATTCTCCAAGCTGTCAATCAAGACACACAGCAGTGAAGATTAAAATAAAGAAAGTTGAGAAGATGTGGATTTAGGTCGGTCGGTTGTTTTCAGTGGCTTTTATCCCTATACCTGGTGGGTGCAGCTTGCTCTCAGTGAAAAATAGGGGGTAGTTTTGTTAACGGTGTAGATCAAAACTTCTCCCCCCTGTTTTCACTGGGCATCAACACCCTTAACAAGGAGCCGAAAATGGAGAGGGGGCTTGAGCCGAAAGTAGGGAGAAACTTGCACCAGATTTTAACTCCAGATTCGAGGGGGATAGAAGCCATTAGTCATTTTTTGTCTGTTAGGAAATGATCGAACAATACGTGCATTGGAATGAAGATATTGGCGAATGGCAACTGAAGTGCGTTGCTTACACGGGAAACAACATGCGAAAACAGTCTCCGCAACCTGATAAATCCAAGGTTTACCATCACAGCTGCTGCTACTTAGAACAACGCTTTTGTTGTTGTCAAATGATTAAATGAATTAGTTTATTCATGAAAGCTCTGTCAGGGTTAAATGCATGTTACACTTATGCCAGTATAGCATGCATTTAACCCATTCATGCCCAGCGTTGCCAAAAATGGGACACTCACTTTGACGGTAAATTGTGGATATAAGTCAGGCACTAAAAAGTAGTGGGTCAGGTTTTTACACGAAGCACATTTGCAGTTTTGCTTTCTTTTGCTGAAGAAAAAAGATTATTTTGCGTATTGCAGGAAAACAGATTGAAATGATCTCTGCAGTTCAAGAAATCAAAGTGGTGTTTCTCACAATTACACGGACCGTGTAATTTTGGCTGCACGGCAAAATGTTTGTGTTTGCTATATGCGGTGTCAGATTGGTTGTGAAACTACGTGGTGTTTCATAAAAAGGCGCTCTTTTTTCTTTCTTTCATAATTCAGTCAAATGATGATCAATTTACAGGAAATTTTTACCAGATGTAGATGAAGAAATAGCATTTTAAAATGTTTGGACAAAATGTGGCTGTTAGTTAAATATTCTTTGCTAGTCATGATGTAATGCTGATGTCATAATATGCCGTGAGTACAAACTTGTTTGGCGGAACCCTTGCTGAATAGCTACCCTGCTTTGATGGTGGACTTCATCTGGTTCACTGATGACAAACTGTTGAAGTTTTACCATTGCAGAAACAAAAAGCCCAAAACAATCACTTTCACACACTTGTGGGTATAGCTTGACTTTTACATCTTTCGGCATGACAGTGCATCAGCACACACCGGTTATGAGATTGTTGAGTTTTTGGATTGTGAGACGCTTGATTTCATGTCCCCATGTTGCTTAGTGCTGACACAATGAACATTTTTCATCAGCGAACCAGATTAAGTTCACCATCAAAGCAGGGTAGCAACTGACAGCACCAGTTGAGACAGGCAAGCTTGTACCCATGACACATTATGACGTCAGTGTTACATCATGACTAGCAAAGAATATTTAACTAACAGCCATATTTTGTTGAAATATTGTAAATTAGAATTTCTTCAGCTGCATCTGATAAAAATTTCGTGCAAATTGGTCATCATTTGAGTGAATTATGAAAGAAAGAAAAAGGGTGCTTTTTATGAAACACCGTGTACACTTACAATTGCTGATTAGCTACAGCTATATGACTGTGAATTCAACTGCTATAAAAACTGCTAATTTCTGCATGTAGGTACGTGCTTGTGAAGCAAATAAGTAACTTTTTAAGTAAATAGAATATTTACAGTGCACAATGTCAGCCAATGGCCGAATCTGAGCCAGTTGACACAAGATAGCTAAGCCATATTGCTTTATGCATTAGTCAGTTCAGAGAGTTATTGGGCTACTTGGGCTACAATAGAGGTGTGTTTTGTGTGCTGTAATCAGCTGGCAGATGACAACAACCTCACAAACGTTTACTTGGCATACACAGCCGAAGGTGCAGAGCAGTCCATGAGGCCTCAGACTGCGAAGTCGGGACGACCGAAGACCGCCAGTAAAGGCCGCAGTGCACGCAGGTCTGCGAATATGGTAAATTTGTGCTTAAAGTGGAAATAAGTTTTGAAAACATATTGCCTAAAATTCAAGTACAGATAAATACAAATTTTGTTTATATATTGCTGAAGTTGATGCCAAATCTCTGGTACTTAACTATATTTTGGCACAATGGAAAATGGCGGCTATTGTTTTGCATCCTTAAACATTGCTTTTATTTAAAATCTTTTGTCACTTTAATTGGCGCCACTTAAGTTTATATATTATGTATTTTTATCTTATGCCATGTTGTTTTCAGGGTTTAGTTTCCCTTTTGCCTATTATCTGAAATACTTAGAAAAGTATTAAGACAGTTTTTGCAAAGATTTCCGGGAAGTTTTGTTTGTCTTTCAGTCAACGGGATTATGCCAGAAACATGGCCAGTTATTTTTCTGAAGGAATTTGGCAGTTTCCGGAAAAAAGCAACATTTATAGGTAATTGAGACCTGTGTTCACGGATTGAAAGACCAAAAAATGATAAATTTTTCTTTGATTTCAGAGACGAAAAAGTTTTTATTTCATCACTGCTTATCGTAATTACTGATTGATCTTCTCTTCGGCATTTGTGTGTCCTGCTCAAACAATTTGCTGAAATTTCCGTTTTTATGGGACATGGCATAATCTTTGGTAATTGTGTAGAAATAGGCTGGTGGAATGAAAGTCTAAGTCGATGGTTGTGACGTTTATTATTAGGCAGAATTGCTTTTGCATTGCAAGCGATTTTGCCTATTCCTACACGTTTTTCCTTAGCGTGGTCTGTCTGTCTTGTCACATTCGTGCACTCTGCTTAAACTGTTTGATCGATTTCGATGCTATTTGGCTGGTACGTCTGCGGGGTCCAGTGACACACTGTTAGATAGATGGGGATTCCTGGGTTAGGGTTAGAGTTAGGGTTAGAGGATTTCTGGCCTCGAGGCACTTAGCACTTAGATCCTCCAGTCCTTGACAAGACAATGGGCAGCAAGAGTTCGCCATCTGCTTCTGTTTGTAGCCACAGCCCGACCGCTGTTCCAATCGACTCCTCGGTCCACCAGGTCTTCTTTAAATGCAGACCGCCAATTGTTCGTTGGACGACCTTGTCGTCTGCCACTACCACGAGGGGTTCATGACATGGCGTGATTGGCTGGTCGTCCAGGTGGCATCCTGATGATATGGCTTCCAGGAGAAGGGGAGATTTGCGGGTTGAAAAACCTGTTGCCAAAACATGAAGTGGCAAATTGTAGCCTAACTATGATTCCAATGCTGCCATTTGGCAAATACAAACTAGGAGTTGGAACAATTCCATCCTTCGCCAAATTATTTTGGTGTTTGTTATTATTAGTAATTGCCTTGAATGAAACAAGCTTGGTGTGTGTGTGTGACTTTGCAGGAAAAAGAAGGATCAGTCTATTGATTCGCTGCTGAATTGATCTGTCATAACCAACACTCAGTGTGAAACTGGGTGGTCACAAACTTGGAAAACTCCCGGAATACTCAGGAATTCCCTGAACTTGGAAAACTCCTGGAAAACTCACGGAATTGTGTGCAACTCTAAGGAAAATTGTAGCAAGCAAAATAGTGTCACTGGATGTGGTTTCTTTCCAGTGTGCCACAATGCTCTGAAATATGTTTATGGTCGGGGGCGGGCTCTGTCCGAGACCTTGCTGTTCTCTCTGAGCTTACCATTATGGTATTACGGTTACTTTTTGTTGCGTAATTTATGGAGAAGTTAGTTTATGGCTCTGGAAAAGCCGCGAAAGCTTGGGGAATTTTTTCTCCTATTTTGTGGCCACCCTGGGAAAATAGTATACGTCGCATTATACATTATTATATGGCCATCGTAATAGGCTGCATTACTGGCCTTGCCCGTCTGTTCTCTCTCTGTCCTGTCCTGTTAGCATTAGGTAATCAAAAAGGCGTAGAGAAATTGGTGTGCACATTTTTGGGGTAGAATTAACTGGGGTGCCAATTTTTAGTTCAGGAGCTCAGGCTTGGATGGCCAAACAATGTCAACACTGGGCCGCTATACTTTTGTGCCTAGCGTTTGTAATAAAAAATGTCATGATCACTTTTCGTTTGAACAGTGTGGTCCAACTCGATTTGTGCACAGTCCATTAATCTGCCTTAGATTTTGTATTTTAGTAGGATATTTCAGTAGTTTATTTTCTTCTATTATCTGTGTTTTGTTCATTTTGCAGAAACGTGTGATTATGAGCTAGTCTTTTTATGTTGCTATGCAGTTGTAAATATTTACTTATTTAATGATAGAAATGTATTTATTCCTGGGTAGTGGTGCACCAGTCTGCTGGGTGGTCCATAAAAATAAGCTTTTAACTTTGTTGTGTTGATGGCTACGTAAAATAATAACTGTTTTTCAAAATTTGTCCACAAGCCACGTCAGCAGTAAACTTGAAATATATTATCCGTCACATGGTTCCAATTGCATTTTGCGAAATATGTCAGCCATAGAATGCAATGTACTGAAAGTTACAATTAAGATATTATGCTTATGCTAAAGTTGACTAGATTTCACACTCAGCGTGTTCGGAGTCGAGGGGGGTAATGCCGCACGCCAAAAATTTTAGGGCGTAAGTAGTCCCAGGACCCAGATACGACATATCAGTGCTAAGTTTCGATGTGAGGTAGCTAGAAGTTCAAAAACAAGTTATTGGGTGAGCGATTTTTAAACTTTGGACCCAATTTTCTCGAACTGGTAAACTTTGGTCCACATATTTTGGAACTGTTGGAAAGCCCTCGAAAAGGACTACAAGGCGCCCAAAGTTTGTGGGCTAAAGTTCAAAAACAAAAAAAGTTGTGGGGGGTCGAAATCTGACGATAATTCCGATTTTCTCGAAATTCTCCACATATTTTGACGTTGTTGGAAAGCCCTAAGGAAGGGCCACAGGCCCCCAAAATTATGTGGACCAAAGTCCAGAAACAAAAAAGTTATTGGGTGATAAATTTTTGAACTTCGGTCCCGTTTTCTCGAAACTGGTGTACTTTGGTCCACATATGTCGGCATTTTTGAAAAGCACTAGGGAAGGGCTACAAACCCTCAAAATTTTATGGGCCATAGTTGAGAAACAAGAAAGTTATTGGGTGATCAAATTTTGAACTTTGGTCCCGATTTTCTCGAAACTGGTGAACTTTGGTCCAGATCTTTTGGCATTTGTGGAAAAGCCTTGAAACTTCCTACGAGCCATAAAAATTTTGTGGACCAAAGTTCAAAAACAACAAAGTTATGCATCAAAAACCGAAAAATTTATCATAGTGGGTAACTTTGGGGGGCCCTAGCAAAAAAGTTATCGGATTTTATTTTGATGATTTTTTTAACCATGTATACTACTGTGAGTCACCTATCGAATGACAAAATAAAAAAGGGGGGTCCCAGACTTAGATTTTGAGATTTTTCGGGTTAAAGTGAAAATTACGAAAAAAATTCCCCAAAAATTGGGGGTAAATAGGGGGTCCCCCAATTTCGAAACTAAGGTAGGCCCCTCGGACCCCTATAGGCCCGTGCCAAAATTTGCCCCCAAAACCCCTTGAGGGACGAGATTTTTGGGGTCAAATTTTCGACTTCGGACCCGATTTTCTCAAAATCGGTGAACTTTGGTCCACTTTTTTCAGCATTTTCGGAAAGCCCTGTGGTAGGGCTACAACGTGCCCAAATTTGGTGGGCCTAAGTTTAAAAACCAGAAAGTTGAGGACCTGAGTACATTACGCCTCCCTCTGCCCATAATGCGTTGGATGCGCGGGTCCCAAACCACAAAATCGGAGTCAATCCGATAATACTCCTCAACAAGGTAGTGGTTTCTATCCCCCAAATCTGGAATTTAAGTCAGGTGCAACTTCCCCCCAGTTTTGGGCTCAGGTTTTCCCCAATTTCTGACTCACGTTTTCCTCTCTATTTTAGGTTTTTTCTCTTCTAGGGAGAAAGTTTTGCTTAAGGCTGTAGATTGAAAAATAGGGGGAAGTGAAAAAATAGTGGGGGAAGTTTTGCTAAGGATGTAGTTTACTCAGTGAAAATAGGGGGGGGAAGTTTTGATCTACAACTTTATCAAAACTTTCTCCCCCCCCTATTTTTCACTGGATGCAAGCTGTGCCCACCAGGTATAGGGATAGAAGCCACTGGGCTGTTATGTGATCGTTAGTGAACACGTAATTGCAAATTTGCTGCATTGTATATTGATGAGAAAGGATTTTAAAAAATAGCTCAATATTAATATTTGATGTCGTTGTGAGAAAAATCTTTGGGCTTATTACTTATTGGGCCATTCCAGTGTGGTCTTTGATCTCGCTGTAAGTCTGTATACTTTTCTCAGTAAATGACAGTATTAGGAAAATCGGTTGTGTAAAAGTTTAAATTAGTATTTATAGTATTTGTATTTTTGTATTTTGTAGAGAGCACGGTGTATTTTCTTTGGACTTTTCTGGTAAATTACTAAGAGTGTGCTTTGTTTTGTAATGTTTTTTGTTGTACGTTGCACAGTATTTTATCATCAGATACACACTATCGGAGTTTGTAGAATTGCTTTTGTAATCGATCAGTCATATAAAATACTATGTCATGATCGTCGTCATATTTAGTAAAAGTTAACAAATACAACCTACACAAGATTGATTAAATGTAAGAAATAGATTTCAAATAGGTATGAATTATTAGGTTTGCACAGATGCAAGAAAATAAAAGACACAAAATTAGACACTACATGACACTAAGAACCATCTGAGGCATTAACGTGTTAATATTATAACGTTTTAACAAAAGTTCTACAGATATCAACCACAGATATTACTTCGTTATATCCAGTATAGGCCCACCCTGTACGGTTGAGGGAACGGGAATTGAAACTATCCAAGCTATTCCAGTTCAGATTTGATACTACAGTTAGAAGAAAATAATTTTCTGCAGACAACGTCTAGAGATCAGTCACTGGAATAATCTGTGATGATGTAATTTCGCGTAGGCCTCTCTAGATCCACGCAGACGGCTTCACGTTCAGTATAGTCTACCATGCGAGTTCCGATACATGCGAGACTAAAGTCTAGCCACGTATCGACAGTGCATAACAGCTTTACTCACCATGAAACGTCCGTACATTTCGTAGTAATTAGGCGTCATACATGCTTTGTGTAGCTCCACAGACATGGTACAGATTTTTTTCGTGAATTTCGTTAAGTAGGCTAATTTTTACAGAAGCGTGATTTTAAGCCGACCGTACCTACTTAAGTAACGGTCGAGATATTCGCATGGTTGTCATCTCTGTCCGTATGTCATGGACGTATTGTGGCTAAGCTTTAGGTCGCAGGGAAAACTTTTACACAAATAATTAGTCACGTGTGTTAAACTTGAGCATGCAAAATTTCAGCCATCTAGTGCAAGGGGAACATTTTAAATAGGGGGTTAAATGAAGGGGTATGGGAAATTCAACGGAAAATCGGCCATTACGAAAACGGTGAGAGATACGGCCAAGGTTACTATTAGGAAGTGCCGTACGCCCTGTCAGATAAGATGGAAATCATTGTCTTTGGATGCTCTTGAAGGCCGTTACGCGCTATACGGTGCGAGATAGGGCCTAGGTTGCTATTGATCACCAACACGAAGTGGCAAATTGGCTTTTCAATGACAAGGAAATCATCGAAGGTCACTGACAACCAGTATAGTCGCCTATTCTAGCGACAGCTAGGCTTCTTGTTCACGTGTGTCGCAAACAACAGCGCTTCTGTTTTTCGTCTTACGTCTTACGGCGCTATAGCTTTTAGTTTAAACTTTTACCCAACATACGTATGCTAACGTAACGTAAGACTAGGCACACATCATGTAGGCCTACCCATGCAGTGAAAACACGTACGTCGCTATCACCTTCACCGCTGCAATGACGCAGGACTTTGAAATCTCTCACTTAATGCGACATGTGCGTTCCAAGTGGACCTTGACTTAACGACACAACGTTGTGACTCTCGATGCTGATCCAGCGCAAATTCCACTTTTTCAATTTGTTGTCGAACTTCATGGAGAACGTATGGTTAGGGTGTACGTTGGATTCGTAACCAAGAGGTCCCCGGTTCAACTCTCACACGACTCGATCCGCTACCAATCACAGGCGCGCGGTAGCGCAGCTCTGTGTTAATTACGACCGGCTAAGTCAATGGAGAATGGCAAAATTCGACCCCTCGATCGCAGTTCCGAAACCACTGAACCGATCGACACAAAATTTGAAGCAGGTAGGCCTACGTTCGCCGTGGCGGATTGCGGGAACGGCAGGGCGGCCTGCGATGCCGCCATCGCAATATCTTGACCTATGTCTTGTTAAAACAATGCTGTTGCGTCGATCTATGCTCCTACTCGTATATCAAACATTTAGGCTTACACGGGAGAGGGTATAGAAAAGCGACTATCGGGGGTGGGGTCTGTGGATGGTTTTGCCTCCTCCCTCTGTGACTGTGGGTGAAGTTAATGTTTCCGGAGGCCAGACCGCAAACACGATGCAGTATTATGGATTTATTTTGTCGGAGAAGGGCCGGGGAGCTTCTCGAGTGAGTGAAGTTGTGAAGCATGTACAACATTATTGCATTGAACAGGCCTACATCACGTGGAAGAAACTGAGAGCTCTATGCCCTTTCCCAGCCGACTATATAGCTGTCTGGTGGAGCGTCATAAATGAGCCCCTGGCGAAAGCTAAAAGTTTTTTGTGCATGTTGAGCTTGAGTACAGCGCATTTTTGTGTGTAGCAGTTTGGCATGGTGTCTGTTCGTGCGTTTTGTCTGTTGCTTGTGTCGCGCTTGATGAAAATCAGACTTAATTGCATGGAGTTTAGACGTTAGGTAGACAGAATGTTGACGTTGTTGACTTTACTTAGCCTGCAGACAGAAAACACACGCTACGGCAGCCGAAGTACAGAATAGCATTTGGTTCTAGGGCCCTATACGACATTGTGTGTCTGAATAGAGTCAAGATGACTGCAGTACTTGCGTTACTCTCAGCACTGGGTGCTTTATCTTTCTATTCCTTTGCTTTGGGACAAGAACAAACGGCAAGTTTGCAATCGTGTGGTATTTTAATTAAAATCAAGCTTTTTCACATAAAGTAAAAAAGGAAACTTTAGGGTAGGTTATCTTAAACCGTAAGAACGGTTTTAATTCAGTAAGCGCTATTCCGCAAACATTAAAGGCGCGCACAGAGCGACGTAACTGATCTGAACTGAACGAAACTGACCGATAGGCGAGTTCAGTTCAGTCTATTTTATTATTGTCCCTTTGAACACCTTTTAAGTAAACATTTACGCGATATATTAATTTATATAATGGAGTTACGACGTTCGGTGTGACCTTGCGTTTTACAAACATTTTTAACATTTATGATAATCGTGCGTTAAATTAATCCCACAGTGTGGCATATAATGTCCAGATTCCTCTAAGTCTTCTACAGCAGACGGCCAGCTGCACTTCACCACAGGAATTCATCACCAGATTCATACGACAGTCAGCCCCTGGATCAGGTAAGCCGATGATAGATATTTTTATTTTGCCTCAAGAGCAGCCACAAAAAAACACAATTAAATAGTAACTAGACAAATACACAAAAAAGAGAAACAGATTTAAAAAAATAAAAAAACAACGATCGAACGCAACCAAACATACACACATCCATACACCTACACATAAACATGGCCTGTTTTTTTTATTATAGAGAGAGCTAGAAGCAGGCCTAGGTAAACAGGATATGTGTCGAACTTAGACCTGTCAGAGAGTGGTTGAAAATACTTATTATTATGACATTGAATTAGGCTTACATGTATTATTTTGTAATCGTCTCACAATTAAAAGAAATGGCAAAATGCTTCTCAAGTGGCGAAGGAAGTGCTGGCGGGATCATACCGGATCATACTTTCCCACTCAAATAATAATGCATTGCAAATTGCGGCCAAACCGCTGCTGACAGCGACACGGTTACTGCCCACGGTTACTGTGGATCTCAAGACGAAGCCTCCAAGAGGTGGATCCGACAGCTGGATCCAAACGATGTGGTTGCAAAATCCGTCGACACTCCCCCCCCCCTTTATCCCGCCATTGGCTTTTCGGCTGTGGACCATTCGACTCCGAGGCCCGCGGGTCTGGAAGGCGGGCTACTACAACAACAGCAACACGGTTACTGTTGACAGCCTGTAGCAACTTGCCAACGCCAAGCTATCCAACGCCGCAGTCGCCGACCCCTTACGATGCACCGTTTAGCCACAGTAGGCATACATTTCGTTACAAACGCGACTACTCAAACCCATCATGCGACCACAGTACATTAACGCTAGTGTCACAGACGCCAGACGAACATGGGTTTTGGTCTCGGGCGACCGCTGGACTTGATCTTGGTATTGGCTCCGGCGCCTTAACCTCTATTGTCCAAAAGTATTGAATGTGCTCGGTACAATGAACTTTTGATATTTGTATTATTTTATCCAATGAAACATTAAAACCGTGTTTGTCTGAGTATTTTTCTGGTTTATTAAGCCTACGGTTTGAATAAAATAATTAATCAATTATAAGATAAAGCTGGCTTTTGGTGCACAGTATAAAATGTCATACTACACTGTGTCTCAAAAAAAGCATGTGACTACATTTTTTGAAATAACTTGAACAATAAATGTCCGATTATAATAATTTTTGGCACACTTATTAATGAGACTATATGTCATCGAATGGTGGTTTCATTTCCCACCTCATCTATTTAGTGCAACTGTCTTACCTTGGGAAAATGGCAAAACCTAC
>Ga0209367_1010907_pt1 | contig 12121 bp, 2 predicted proteins | sample WorMetLIZISLAND2_FD_187412 | JGI IMG/M metagenome (GOLD analysis project Ga0209367, IMG submission 187412) | Marine gutless worms symbiont microbial communities from Max Planck institute for Marine Microbiology, Germany - Olavius geniculatus... ... | reverse complement strand
TACTGGCGGGACTACCTGCCAGCCAACTGAATCGACTGCAGTCTGTCCTGCATGCTTCAGCGCGACTGATCTACGGCGCCCGTCGACATGATCACGTCAAGCCACTGCTACAACGACTTCACTGGTTATCCGTTCCTGAACGCGTGGGGTTCAAACTGTGCGTCTTGACGTATCGTTGTCTCCACGGTCTTGGTCCGGACTACCTCTCGAGTGACTTTGTGAGCGTATCCGGCCTGCGTTCAAGACAAAAACTACGCTCAGCGTCTACTGCAGCTTTGGTGGTTCCAGTTACTCGACATTCCACACTTGGCGATCAGGCTTTTCCTGTTATTGCTGCTAAGTTGTGGAACGCACTGCCGGGCGACATCACATCTGCTACACCACTTTTAACTTTTCGACATAAACTGTAAACATTTTTATTTCGTCGATCTTATGGAGAGTGACTGTTTTGATCTGTCTGTGTTTTTGTCTTAGCGTTTTATTTTTTGGTTTTTATTTTTTAATGTTTCTACGTGTTTTTATCGTGTTGTAACGTGTTCTTGAAGTGCAGTTTGCACTTATACCACGCTAATCAGTTCGTAATGATGATGATGATGACATGTGGGTCAGTTGATGCTAATAACATACAGCGACTGTGAAAGTTTAAAATAATTTGTAATGTGGGTATTCATGCAAACTACTTAGTGATGTCAGTGACCACACAAATCCAACGTATTAGCATAACAGTTTTTATACTTATTTAATACCACGTTCACACGACGGAGTTGGCTCGTCGAGCGCACGTCGTGCACTCGTTATGCGATTTTCGAGCCAGCTCGTCGAGCCACCTTTATCGTATGAACGGGGTATAAGCCTATCAAATTTTATCTTAGGAGAACTAGAGCACATTTATCAACGAATTTTGGCTTTGTTTTGTTATTGAATTCTAGACATTGTTAAATTTGTGGATAGTTAAATCTTCGCTTTTAAACTTTGTTTCTAAGGTAAAATGGAGTAGCTAATAAAGAACGTATGAGTAAAGTTTGTGATATACACCGTGTCCCAAAATTAGCGACACTTCTGTTTCAAACACGCCTAATTCAGTTTGTAGATCTAGTTCATGGATTTCAACGAAATATCGTACACTGCACTATCTTGACATTAGTTACGGTCACACCCATTATGACATACACACCTTACCGTGTATGCTCAGTGTAACGTCATTATGTCGTCAGAGTTTGTTTACACTATGATACGTTCAATGCATTGTTATTGACAAAGAGATCAAGCAGCCGTGTATCCGTCTTAGACTAAGAGCTTGCGTCGAAGCCAAAGGCGGTCACTTTAAGCTAAAACTTTAAAGACAAGTTCAGAATGATTGTCTCAATGACTGATTAAAATTTTGTAAAAAATCTATCAGGTATTAACGATTTTACACTAACTTATCTGTAGGGGTGCCGCTAATTTTGGGACACGGTGTACAATATGCAGTTTACGCTGTTCAGGTGCTGGAGGTGTTGAAGCCTAAGATCAAAGAAGAAATGTGTTCTATCGCCACAACTGGCAGCAATGCTACGCGCAACCGGAATTTAACGCCGTTGCCACGTTAGTTCTTGAAAGCTGATTTACTTGTTGATTGCATGATTCTTTAAAAGTTTACTAATATTAGGACTATTAATGAATTGCATATCCTACCTTGTCATAGTATGAGATGATAATTGCAGATGAGACAAAAAATATAATGTCGTTAAACGTAGTGTTATAGACGTCTGTAAACTACACGATGTTTCATAAAAAGACCCGTTTTTGTTATTTTTATAATTCATTCAACTGATGACCAATTTACACAAACGTTTTATCACTTGTAGCTGAAAAATGCTAATTCAAAATATTTTGACAAAATATGGCAGTTGATTAGATATTTTCTTCTAGTCGTGACGTACTGCTGACGTCATAATGCGTCGTAAGTACAAGCTTGCTTGTCTCAACTAGTGCTGTCAGTTGCTACCCTGCTTTGATGGCGAACTTAATCTGGTTTGCTAATGAAAAATGTTGAAATGTTTATCGTGTCAGCACTGAGCAACATGGGGACAAAATCACGCATCTCGCAATCCAGAAATGCAACCATTTTGCAAGACTGGTTTGCATGTGCACTGTCTTGCTCAAACATGTAAAAGTCCAGCTATCTCCACAGACACGTAAATGCGATCTCTTTGCACGTTTTTTTGTGGCTGCAACTGTAAAACTTCAAAAATTTGTCATCAACGAACCAGATTTTTCACTTTCGGAGCTGGGTAGCAACTGATAGCACCAGTTGAGACTAGCAAGCTTGTACCCGTGACATATTATGACGTTAGCGTTACGTCACGACTAGCAAAGAATATTTAAGCAACTGCCGTATTTTGTTAAAATATTTTAAATTATTATTTTTGCAGCAACAACTAATAAAAATTTCATGCAAATTGATCGTCATTTGAGTGAATTATGAAAGAAAGAAAAAGGGGTCTTTTTATGAAACACCGTGTATGCTTGCAGTTATTTTACTCATTATAATATTTTTATAGTTGATTTTCATTGTATTCGTTTAATTTACAAAATGATATGGTTGTTTTTTTCAGTTTTGCGTAAATTTGTAGAGATATTTGTTGTTAATTTGCAGCGGATCACCGTTTGGTTTACTTGCGACCTGTAGATGAAGATGATAACACCTATATAAACGCTGTCTCAGTGAATGTAAGTTTTTAGTCCGCCCGGAAGCGATAGCTTGCGGAGCGGACTTAAGTTTTACTGCAGATGTTATGTTTTTCAACGCGAGATCTCCGAGATGCGTGGGCCGACCGGCGTAAAATTATGCACGGTGGTTTGTATTGAGCCCAATTTTATAATGCCGGTCCAAAATTTCGGGGAGCCCACATCAAAAACAAGAAATTTGAGCAAAGCTCACGAGACGCGCGAAAGCTTATAGCAGTTTTTGTTCGCAGGTAATCTTAGTCTATCTCTATCCATTTCGTCGTAATTCATTCTTTTGCAGCCAAAAATCGCCAAAAAATCACGTTAAATCAGTATTTTCAGGGTTCAAGGTCATTCAAGGTTATCGATGTTGACATTTGTAAGAAGCTCCTCATCAAAGCTTGTTATGATAAGCAGCATGGCTGTGCCTATCTGCAACCATTTACACGCTAGACAAGCCGACAGAGTATAAATAACCATTTTTACAGGGGTACCTCTCGTTGACACCCACATGCGCAGGCTTGCTTGAATCTAGAGGGTCCGGACTTGGACTGCTACATTCCATGCTGAAAATTTCATACGCAGGTTGTCTTGGTCTATCTCCAGCCATTTTGGCGCAATTCACTCTTGAAATGCGTGTCGCAGCGCAAAATTGTGCAAAAAACCCTTTTGGGAAGGCTCAAGGTCATTCAAGGTCATCGATGTTGATACATTTAAAAAGCTTGTCACCAGTGCTTGTTATGATAAGCAGCATATCTGTGCCTATCTGCAACCGTGTTCACGCTACACGTAATAATTGCGGTAAAATAACCACTTTTTAGGGGGGGGTAGCTGTATTTGACGCCCGCCTGCGCCGGCCTTCTTAAACCTAGGGGGTCGGGACTTGAACTGCTAAAATCTACGTTGAATGCTGAAAATTTCGTGTGCAGGTTGGCTTGGTCTATCTTCAGCTATTTAGTCGCAATTCAGTGTTGAAATGTGCGCTGCATCCAAAAATTGCAAAAAATTCACTAAAAACCTCTTTTTGAGGGTTCAAGGTCATTCAAGGTCATCGATGTTCATGAATCCAAAAAGCCTGTCACCGGTGCTTGTTATGATATGCAGCATGTATGTACCTATCTGCAATCGTTTTCACATTATTCGAGCCAATAACGGCAAAATTACGTCTTTTTAGGGGGTACCCCTCTTCGACGCCCTCGTTCGAGGGGAACCCCTGCACCCAGTGGCACGAAATTTTGTCACGATAAACTAGAGACCTTGGGGCAGCCCACAGTACAGATTTCGTAATCCTAGCTTGCACCGTTTTGATACAGCTCACGAGTGTGACAGACAGACAGACGCCCAGACGATGGCAAAGACGCGCGAAGCATTCTGCTTTCGCGCGTAAAAATTAGTGGCCAAACATGCAAAATTTGGCTCGATTTCGGACGACTTCGAAGTTCGGCGGCGAATATCTCGGAAGCAAATAAAGATATTCAAAATCGAATAAATATTTTATCTACCGCGATTCCTCCTGCGTTAGGCGAAGCAAGTCCGGTAAACTTTGGTCCACTAATTACGGAGATCTCGATGTGGAATCATACCCACCCAAATCCACTTCACTGTACAACTTCTATGAGGCTACGATGACGATTAAGGGCCGCTTGTAGATGACAATTTTACATAGGCATGTTTTAAAGGCCAAATCGTTGACTGCGCATGCCCTGTGTCACGTGATCTCTGGCTAGGGGGTCCAAAATGACCACGTGTTTGGAATTCCCGAGGTCATATTGTCTATTTACTATACAACTTTTATGGACCTACGATGACGATTAGGGGCCCATTATAGGTGAAATTTTTATACAGTAGCGTTTTTGGCCGAAAATTTCAGTCCGTTTTTGGGCCCAATTTTCGAATTTGGGGAGATTTTTCAGGGGTTAGATATTAACTTCGAATTTCGGCTCCCGAAAAGGTTTGACCCTTGCGTGAGGCCGCGTTGTCTGAGCCATTGCGCGTGAAAATCCGCCGGGCGGTCTGACATGTAGGTCCGGTCGGTCAACAAAAAAAGTATGTACATACTAGAAAAATATTCGTTATATTCCACCCATTTGCCGAGAAGCTCCCAGTGGACGGATTTGCACAAAATTTTGCACAGGGGGTCTCCTCGCGTTGATCGGTTGAGGGGTTTCGGATCTGCGCGGGGTCAAATTTTGTCATTTTCCATTGACTTAGCCTGTCGCCGTTAACACAGGGCTGCGCTACCGCTCGCCTGTGATATTGTTTGTAATGCTCGTATAAAACAACAGATATTGGGCTGGTATTTGGCTATGTTGTTTGGCTGGTGTTTAGTGTGTGTCTTTTTCGACTGAAATTTGCATCATTCCGTAGTTTGCAGGCTAACACATATAAAGTGAAATCTACATGCTTTGCAAAGATCGAGCAAACAGACAGTTTCAGAAATGATAAGCTTTAACCATTGGAGTAAAGGATGGCTGTGTTAAATACTGTGTTTAACTGTTCAGCATAACCGCTTTTCACTGCAGCGATTGAGGCTAATCTTTTTGCGCCAGTGGGTAACTCAGTAATAAGAGTTAGCGGACAAGGCTGCTGGTGCTGCAGGGTTATCACATGGAACATTTAGCGTACATAGCAACACAGATGCCTCTGCAGTCGACCGCGTCTGATTTCTGGCGGCTGGTGAAAGACAACTCGTGCGTCGCAATCGTTATGCTTAACAGTCTCGACTCCATCAACAGCTCCGAGGTCTGTACATTTAAAGCAAAAATATAACTATAAATATAACTATAAAACTATGTCGGCCCAGTGCCAGCCTGACCTCTGACCTATTGCGCTGAAAATTTGCAAACCGATTACTTCTGCATTGGGAAATGTTTACACTAATTTTGGTTTTTCCGAGCCTGCTAGCTTTCAAATTAAATACTCGTACGAGACGGACGGACGGACGGATATAGGCTACTTGGCGGGCGGACGAGTAAGACCCGTGGCGCGGGCCTAATAATAATAGCAGTAGGAGCAGCAGTGAGCCTAAGAAAAGCAAAAACAGCCATAGAAATAGTGCCATTTCTACATGTGGACAACGGTTTTGAAATTACCGGAAGTCAGTGAAGCTTGTAGTCTATAACATGCGAATAGTACTATCGATTTCGGTCAGCAACAATTTGAACGTCTATGGATTATCTGCGGTGCGCTCTATCCAAGATAGGTCTAATAATTGCAGATTCGCTGTTTCATCTAAACGTCTCTCGGGGGAAATTTTTTTTACAAATGTCCTGTACAGTCCCTCGTGTAGCCAAACATTTGTTTGACATTTGTTATACACAGACTTGAGTTTTCTGTGAGTAGTGGCACAGAAGTGGTCGTACTTCGACGAATGACGAATGATTGGCCGAATGATACGAGTGACTTGTGTACGGGTGATATGTGTCTGTTTGCGTGGATAGCAATACTGGCCAGTCGACGGCGGCAGCCTCGTGGTCGGAAAGTTTACAGTGACGAACATTGGACCTGAGATTTCGTCGGACAACATCGTCGCCACAAACCTCAGCGTGACCTATGAAGGACGACTTAAGGTCGGCGGGTGACGTTTTCTTTTTATGTGATTGGACAGCTCAACTCAGCCTGGTCATTTTTCCGTGAGCATAGGTGCATTTGGTACCAGCGAAAGCTGGGACGTAAGCAGGCACACCGCACGATGCATATAGCCTCGTATCAGTGGTTTGACAGTGTAAAACGGTGTCTGGTTGATAGCTAAAGTAGGATAATACCCCGTTTACACGATGAAGCAAACATGAAGCAAACTTAGAGCACACGTCGAGCACGTGTATATATTGAATACGTTTGCTTTGTCTTTGCTTCATGTTTGCTTCATCGTGTAAACGGGGTATAACTGAGATTAGCGCTGCCCTGTGGGAGGGGCGGGAGTTTGCGTTTTGTTATTTACGTGTTTGAGCATGACTTTGCACTTTTTTACTTCTCGCGCGTTACGTTCCTAACGTAGCGAAGAGGAGTATATGAGATCAGTGTAATATTGAGGACCGACCGACGACCGACCTTTGTTCCTTGAAGAGCCTTCCTGGAAGAAGTTCAAACTTCAAACGGCCATATCTCCATAGCAGTGCTAGATAGACGCATGGTCGCTATGGACCACCCATAGGAAGTCGACCTCCGGGAGTCAAATGGTCACGTGACCGATGACGTCACGTGACCCCAAAAGATCAAGGTCGTGACCCCATTATCTTTGAGGCGCCATGTCTGCGTAACGGTGCCAGATAGACGCATGCGTTGAGGTATAACAAGACAAATGGCAATAGCGTCATCGACCATTATTGGAATTTTTTCCTCTCAGGTCCTAAAGTCGGGCAATATTTTATGAACTTCGGGGAGACAATTTTCAATAACCACCTCGACACCAGTCACTATTAGTATAATATTAAACGGGTCTCAATAGGCGCCGGGTCTCTAATACAAGCTGAAAGGAACGAAAAAGCTCTTAGAAGAATACAAAAAAATGATGCGCGTGAGGAGTACATTAGATTGATCACAATCTAATAATATTTCTTGTTAACACTTAAGTAGCAAACCAATCTCGAACGGACGTGAAGGAAACTCTTTGTGTCCGCCTAAAAAGTCTAAAATAGCTTGCACATGTGCGATGAATTATAACAATAATATAAATTATAACAAGCTATAACAACTGCAAAAACAACTTTTTTTTAATCGCAGAAGTTGCGAACACCTACGATTGAGTACTACTTCTGCAACGTTGCAGCGCTGCGTTTCGTTCTGTGGTTTGTCGACGGCGACCATCTTTAGTTGTTTTGTTTTATTTCAGCACGCATGTCTGCAAGCGCCATAAGAAGAAATGGTTTATTGTATGAGAGACCGACTGAAACAGACATAAGTGGTCTTGTAAGACTGTCAAGACTCGGATAGATTGCCGAACAGTGAGAATCTCAACACAGGGGACCCAATGTCCCAAACTTCCCCACATCGAACACTTTATCCTATGACCGATTACGCCAAATATAACCGGGTGTGTGAAAAGATTAAAAGATTACAATTACTTTTGAGAAGCAATGCACCTGTGAGAACACATGTTGATGGAGCGCCTTACAAATTTGCGTATTGATTGGTTTATTTGGAACTAAAACTACATCACTAAATCTCATGTCAGTGCCTTTGCAACGTCTCTGACTTGACAGTGTCATTTTCTACTTTTTAAAAATAATATCTACGTGTTTACTGTCTGTCGTCAAAATGATTCTGAGGATGGGTTTTTTTGCCGCCGGGTTTTTTCCCGTCCGTTTGCACAGTTATAGTCACATACGTGTTTGACTCTTTAGTGAATACAAGTAGAGCAATGTGTCTGATCTTATTTGTTAAGCGTGAGAAAGACGGACTGAAGCAGTGTGTCTGGTCTGTGGTGTGTAGGGCGGGTTTGACAGAACATCCAGGTCTCAGCGTAACTCGTCGTCGTCAACCGACTCAGAATACGACGAAGACGACGAAGAAAAGTTTCCCGAGTCGCCGAACAACAACGACAACAACGGTGAGAACGAGGAGGACAACGACGACAACGCCCAGCTGTATGCCAACGTGCCGCCGGCCGCCAGTCAGACTCCGTCGACAACGTTTAACGTGCGACACATGCGAGTGTTGGACTGGCCAGCCGGACGCGGCGTTCCGCACGACAAGAAGACTTTGCTCACGCTCTACTTACAGCTTGTCGAGTGCCAGAAGAACCGCGACAAAGATCACTTTCTCATTCACTGCCTGTGAGTAACTGACCGTTGGTCAGACTGTAGCGCTGAGCACGTACTGCAGTCAATGACTGATGGAGTGAAAGTAAACATGGGTTAAAGGATGCGTACAGCTCTTCATAAAAATGGACGGTTTATTTCATATGGCAGCCAGTGGCTTTATTCACACAATATACATGCTTACATACGTAGACAATACACTTAATACATACATTGTATGCAATGCAATAAAGAAAACATGCTAGTCAAAGAATATAACATAGTAGACATAGTCAAAACCATCTCAGAGCTATGGAACATTACCTGCGACATGAGATCACACAATTTTAGCTGCTATTTATCACAGATCAACGTTCCCTGCCCGACCATAAAAAGACCGAAACTGATGTGATTTTTTCTCAGGTCAGGTGTAACATTCAGTTCAAAAATTCAAAAGTCAAGAGTACTAAAAGTCAAAAACCGTTCGAAAATGACGCTCGCGTCATTGTTTACCAGCCAGACCAGGCACATCAGGCACACCAGCTTAGCTAGGCAAATGGACTTTTGATTGATGTTCAAAATAAGTAAGTGCCATCCAATTGCGGGTCGGCTACATAATGTCGGCACTTGGGGCGACGTAGTTTTCTAGTTTGCTGCTTTATGTGATAAGTGACAATTTGTGACAGAAACAACGTGTATAATATGTGGCTGCAGGCACGGAGTGGAGCGGACCGGGCTGTTCTGTGCTGTAATGAACATGATGGATCAGCTGGTTCATGACAATCAGGTCGACGTTTACGACGCCGTTAAACGCGTGCGCCAAGCGCGCCCGGAATTCATCGACAGCATCGTATGTTTTTGCAAAGCTTTGTAAATACACCGTGTCACAAAAAATATGCAACTTTTTGTCCGAACTTTGTTAAATTTCCATCAACTTCGATAATGTTTGGCGTACAGATGGCCACGAGGATAAAAATAAGTAAGGTATGCTCATGTTTGCACCTCACTTAATTTGCGATTTAGCATAGCACTTTTGGTCACGAGTCTGACTCGTGTAGGCAGTGAGTGCTATAGTAAGAACGTTAACTTACGTTTACCTGAAGTTGCCTTTTGTGTGTATGCTGCAGGAACAATACAAATACATATACGAGTTGGCTGCCTATCATCTCGCTTCCAGTAGGCAAGAAGATGACAAACTTGAAGATGGACATGTTTATGCTAATATGAGCCAGCTATGAAAACCGGTCTGCAGTTTGCATTTCGGTTTGCATTGTTACTGACAGTATATACCAGAGCGTAGCCTTGACACCGGTAGAAGCGATATTTCGCCGCTATGCAGCAAAGCTGTTTGTCGCCAACGACTTTCATAATAATAGTAATAATAATAATTGGGCATTTAATGACTAACAGTTTACTAATAGGTTGTTATATTAGCATTGCATGTAAGTAAAAATTCGAAAATTATTGCGTTAGCCTAATTTTTGTTAAAATATTTTACTCTATTTTATACTGCGTTTCAAAGCAGGTCCATTTTGCACGCTGCTTTTCACGTCAAGCCAAACGATATGAGCTTAAGTTTATGTCTGTCATCTGACGCTTATTCTATTTGACGTCGGCTAATTTCATCGGTTTGTCACGTTGGTGATATTTAGATCTATATATTGGTAATTGGTCGAGATCATTGTCCGTGTAAGAGCGGATACATTGAAAAACGGGAGGTTTCGATATTATGCAATCTATAGACAGTTTGTGATCGGCCACGTCAAAGCAGACGACTTCATAAATTATGCTGGTTGTAATGGTTGTAGCTAGTACTTTAACTAGCTACATACATGTAATTTTACAATTTTACATGTTTAATTAAACAGAACTAAAGTTATGAGAAAAAACTGTTTATCTTGATTGAATTAATATCTGAATTGCTGCTAAATTTTCGCAGTTGTCTCTGCTGAAATCGATGGTTTTTATAGACTTTCCACACAGTGTTTTCTATCTTGCGAATCTCAGCGTACTTTTGTGCAGTTTTATCGCGTGACACGATTTAAAACAGTTCAGCGTTTGCTGAATAACGTTAGATCGTTTATACTTGTTCTGCTGCTGCGGTAATGTTCAGCTTGTCTATAGGCCTATGTTAAAAATCAGTCCGTCATTTATTCCACCATTCTCACCACACACGCTTAATTAAGTTTGGTTTAATTTCATCCAACGCAATGCACACAACACAAATTTGCGTACGTTTTTGACGCAGCTGACGCAAACGACGTAACGGCCAGAACGTAAGGCTGGGCATAGTTAGGCGGATGGCCAAATAACACGTTTGCTTGTATATACTTGCACTGAAAATGAGGATGCAGCTTGTCACCGAACCGTGACAGGGGGAGCTGCAATACAGCACTTGCAACACAGGGTGGGCCAATAAAACTGACACCCTTTTCGTATTTGAGTTTCTTTTTTTTGTTAGAACCATTATATCAGCAATTTTCTTTTACACACGTATCATTTTTGCGCGCTACTGCTTTCAGCGCGTCTTAGCCATCGCAATTCTGCCTGTCTGTCCGTCTGTCCGTCACACGAGTGGATCAGTCAAAAACGGTGCAAGATAGGATTACCAACTTTTTACCGTTGGCTGCCTGGAAGACTCTAGTTTCAGGAACCGTAACACTTTTCCATAATTTCGAAGGGGGTCACCCCGAACGAAGGCGCTAAATGAGAGAGAGGTGGGCAAAATTTGCCATTTTTGGCCAATAATTCGCTGTATCTCAGTAACGGTGCTAGATAGGGCCTAGGTTACTGTAATCACTAATAGGAAGTCATACACTGGCTCTCGATTGGTGCCGAATTCAATGACCTTGAATGACCTTGAACGCCAAAATAGGGGGTTTTATGGATTTTTTGGCGATTTTGGGCTGCGACACAAGTCTATATCATTCACAAGGTGGCGCCACGCTACTATCGTTATGCAATCCAAATAGAGAATTTGGTATTTGTATATTAACTTAGCGTGAACACCCAAATTTTTAGCTAAACTACTGAACCGGAACTGCTATAGGCTTTCGCGCATCTCGTGAGCATTAGCTCAAATTTCTTGTCATTAAGTGACGGCGTTCGTTGTCTGCTTATGTGAACAAATTTTGTTTGTGCAAATAAATTATTTCGTCACGATGTTGGGACTAGGTAACTATGAACGGTGTTTGATTTGCAATCTTGGGTCTAAAGAAACATTGGGGTTCCGAAAAAAATTATGAAAATGTTTTAAATAAATGAGGATAATCCGCGAATAGTCAACAGTAAATATTAAAATTGTTTAAACAGTATACATATTTGGTGTTATTGCAGTTTATATGGCATTACGTTCACGTAGTTGAAAAGAGTGTCATTTTTTTAGCTTACCCGGTAAATACGGGCAGCATGTATGACGTTTTTGAATTGTTCCGAATAGCTTCACGTGTGTTGTTACGGATAAACACAAAATTTCATAATGCATGTTATCACAGGCTGAACGGTAGTTCAAGCCCTGTGTTAACGGCGACTTCTCTTTCTTAGGGGAAAGCCAAAAATTCGACCCCTCCTCACAGAATCAAAACCCCTGATCTGATTGAGATAAAATTTGGCACGGTTGATAACGTCGGCGAGCTGACCCCTCATGCAAAATTTCATGTAAATCCCTCCAAGGG
>Ga0209367_1010906_pt1 | contig 12121 bp, 9 predicted proteins | sample WorMetLIZISLAND2_FD_187412 | JGI IMG/M metagenome (GOLD analysis project Ga0209367, IMG submission 187412) | Marine gutless worms symbiont microbial communities from Max Planck institute for Marine Microbiology, Germany - Olavius geniculatus... ... | reverse complement strand
AACCCCCTATTTTGGCGTTCAAGGTCATTCAAGGTCATTGAATTCGGCGCCAATCGAGAGCCAGTGTACGACTTCCTATTAGTGATTAATAGTAATCTAAGTAATTTGGTATTTGTATATTAACTTAGCGTGAACACCCCAATTTTCAGCTTAACTACTGAACCGGAACTGTTATAGGTTTTCGCGCGTCTCGTGAGCCTTAGCTCAAATTTCTTGTTGTGAAAAAAGAAACACTGGTTAGCGAATCTCTGCAGTAAAATGCATGGTGAATCCACATAAATTATAGCATAGTTGTAAGCGAGATATTAGTTAACCGGCGAGTTTGAGCGTGATTGCGGGTGAAACTGCTCGTCCGAACGAGTTGCTGGCTTCCAGCACGTAGACGCCTTGGTTGACGCTGTCAGCGAGCTGAATCACCAGCCTAGCGTGGACTACGCGTTCTGATGACGATGATGATGATGATGCTGATGTAACGTTGATGACGTGCGTGATGACGTTGTCAGCTGAACTGACGACAACACTGTTGCTACCGTTAGACTCCACAGAGCAGTCTTGCCGCGCGTTGTGACACCAGACCAATCTGCAACAAACCGTTATGTCAGGTCACCACATCACACACGTGTTTTTGTAAAAAGCCCTTATCTCTAAAAATTATTATTAGGTTTGGAGTTGGGCAAAGATTAGGATTAGTTTTTACAGGTTATGACTTTTACAGATAAGGCCCTCACAATATTTACGGATAAGAGCTAAAAGCCTCGCACACGTGGCATTATGCACTGCAGCTCAGCTGGTGTATTTCCATTACGGCTGCGCGTTGCGTTGCGTTGCATTGCTTTTCGTCTGTATACGCTGATATACGTGTTTCTACGCAACGCATCGCAACGCGCAGCCGTAGAAAAAAATAAATCTCTAAATCTTGCTTAATTATCACAAATTTTCTGCGGAGAAGGCACGGCCCCCTCTCCAAACTTCTTCCACGTGATGAGAGGACACCCCTCCTCATGCCCTTCACCTCAAGTGCCCCACTACAATTAGATCCAGGCTACGCCATTGTCTGATAATTTGTTCCCTATACTCCCTTTTGCGTGCAAAGACGCAAATTTCATGACTTCTTACGTCTTAAGCAAATAGTCTAGCAGCAGTTGGAATCAGTGTATGTAGGCTACATACGTGGGCGCTGGAGCTCCAGTGATGTTACAGGTCAATGTCAATGTGTCGGTCTTGACGTAGCTGACGTCAATAGGCGATGATGTCATAACGTGTATGACGTCATTGGCCGCAGCGTGCAGCGTGCACCTGTTGATGGTAGGAGCCACTTCGAACACTACCGGTACACCCAAACGCACACAGACGCATCTCACATTTCTTAACTGAACATTCCCCTCACACACCGCTTGTAAAGTTCTAAAGGCCCGTAGACCGGCTTTCGCTTACGAACATCACTGGTCTTTTAAACTTAGCAAGACAGAAAGGATACTGCTACTGTCATCATTCTGTTGTTGAATTTTAACAGTATGCTACTAAGCGAGCTTTATGCCCTGTTTACACAATAAAGAAAGTTGGCTGGACGAGCCAGCACGTCAAACTTGCTTGTCAAGCGCTTTTTATGCACTCATCAAGCACACATCAAGCACTCTTTATGCTGGTTCAAGTGTATAGATTGCAATGGCATAGCTCGTAGACCATTTATCAAGTTTCATCGAGCTGGCTTGACGAATGCTTGATAAATGCTCGACTAGATATAGCCTACCATCGCAATGCATACACTTGAAGCAGGTTAAAAGTGCTCAATGTCACGTGTGTTTGATGAGTTTTTACAAGCGCATAAGCCAGCTTGTCGAGCCAGTTTCATCGTGTAAACGGGATATTAACGAACACGATCGTACCAGGCACGTGAAGGAACGCCGACGACATCCATTGAACATCGTTCGTTTTGTCGTCAGACTGCTGACCGACACACACTGTGTAGGTGTGTCCAGCGTCACGGCGACTCTCACTGATGTCATTGTCCCAGTAAACACACTCCTACCGCGACAGACATAAAATATCACATAAGTCTTTAGTCAAGTTACATGCAAACTTTTGATGCGCCTCAGTGGCGGATCCAGAAGTTTGGAATAGGTAAGGGGTGGAAGGGTAAAGGGTGCCCCCTCTCCAGAAAATGTTTGAGAATTTTATCCAAAAATCATGCATTTTAGTGCAAAATTTTCCCTTGTTTTAAGATGTATCCGGTCAATACGAGAGGGGGGCGCCGCTCCCTTTCGCCCCCCCCCTTGAATCCGCCACTGATGCGCCTTGACGTACGTTGTATAGCCCGCCATTCCGAAGGTCTGCCACGGTTGAAAATCGATAGGGTTAAGTTAGTACTACAGCACTGACACAGAGTTCAGCTGCATGCCTAAAGGCCCGTACAGAGCGATGTAACTGAACTGAACGGACACGGTTTAATTTTTGACGAACTGACCAATGGGCAAGCAAAGCGAGCCCAATGGTGATCGTTTGACGCGTACGTGAGCGTATTCATGTAGGCCACTGATGCCGTTACGTACTGTAATGCATTAGGCCTAGTGCTTGCCTATTGGTCAGTTTGTGAAAAACTAAACCAGTTCAGTTCAGTTCAGTTCAGTTACGTTGCTGTGTACGCGCCTTAATGCTAAACCATGCGACGTACGTTGTTGCTTAGGCTAGTAATAGTGCAGTCGATGAGAGACTGTTGATCGACGTCGCAACGTACGTCTGAAGAGCTGGCGTTCAACAATCTGACAACCACCACGTTATTGATGCTCGAGTTAGCTCGCAGCACGATATACACTGGTCCTAGCTGATGTGACTCGACTGCCACATCGTCACCACTAGATGCCGACGACAACGACGACGACGATAAACCTTCGACGTCATTCGGTGACGCTGTTCTTGTCCAGCTGAGTCGCACGACGTTGGCAGCCAGCAGCTCAGCTTGTATCGTCCACACGCCTGTGTCGTCATCTGCACGTGCAATATCACTGTACGGTCCTGCAAGTGACAACGTAAACAAGTTTTTAGCCGACCGTACTTACGTAACGAGTTGTCGTCTGTTTGATAGGGCCTAGGTTGCCATTGATCACTAATAGGAAGTGGTGTACGCAATTTTAGATGATATGAAAATCATCGACTTAGAAGATCTTGAAAATCACTGACAACCAGTACGGTCGGCTATCTTAGCGACAGTTGAGCTTCTTGTAATTTAGATCACGATCACCTCGCAGATTTGCTTTTGACCATACCACTGATAACAATATTATCGAAAGTCTGGCTTTGAGCAGCACAGTTCTAGTATAGTAGACTGTACCTAATTATAGTCTACTCCACCACCGAAGTTTTTGAGCGATTGAATCATTGCTTCAGTTTATCAGTAACTAATAGTTGTTTTGCATTCTTTTAGTGTACTGTGTATCCTACCGTGATGGATCAAGTAATGCCTAATAAGCTTACTGGCAGTTTACCTGAAACGGTTGTGTGACCGGCGGTCAGAAAGAGACTGACTGCTAAGAGACGTAGCATTACTTGAATTACAGACTTTGTCGTAGCGTTGCGATCCATTCTCTCATCATATTATATCATAATCCGCGCGACAGCCGCGCCATAAAGACCTAGGCTACTCACTGCAATCAATTTCACATATAAGCGATTCTGACGCAAGTAACATTACACCGAGTTCCCAGTTCCCACAACGGTCCGGTAAAGCCTCGCCCATCATTACAAAGCTAAGCGTACAACCAGGCATAGGGGGGCTACGGCTCCAGGCAGCGATCCAGTCCATAGCATTCGTTATTGTACGTAGCCAGAACTGCATCAGTGGTAGCTGGCGGGCCAGAGCTACTGCGAGGGAAACAACAGACCATAGAGGTCTGCGCGAGATTTGACCAATTACTTTGTCAAATCATTCGACGCCAACAGGCCAGTGCTATAGGCTGCGTATAGGTAATGATATTAACCCGCCGCTGTCCCTGGAACAATGTCGTCTGTTAAGCTATGCTTGTTTGCGTAGGAAACGTTTAACTTTGATTTCGCAACTTTCCGGCAAATAAGCCTATGATGTGCGAAACCGCGAACAGGTAGATAACAATCAAGCACAAAATGACAACAAATGATACGTGAACAAAAAAGTGAAAACACAATAGACTTAGACCTCATTCAAGAATTAATTTACACGCGACATTATAGGACTTATGGCTCTCTCTCAGCGTTTCTGCGATACGGCGATCTAGTTAAAAAATCATATTTTTCTACCCCACCTATGTTCTACCCCAAATCTGAAGATGCTCCTTTTGCGCCAAAGTTGTGTCAAGAAAAAGCGAAGATACTAGGCTAATTTTTTCTCTGATAAAATTTCACGCGAAGCCCAACTTATACAGTCAGCGTACATCAATGTCACGGACAGACGGACAGACGGACAGACACTAGCATAACCCGCTCGTGCAGCAGCATATGTCGTGAGTAACAAGAAATTTGAGCTAATGCTCAGGAGACGCGCGAAAGCCTATAGCAGTTCCGGTTCAGTAGTTGAGCTGAAAATTGGGGTGTTCACGCTAAGTTAATATACAAATACCAAATTCTCTATCTGGATCGCATAACGATAGTTCCGTGGCGCCACCTTATGAATGGTATAGACTTGTGTCGCAGCCCGAAATCGCCAAAAAATCCATAAAACCCCCTATTTTGGCGTTCAAGGTCATTCAAGGTCATTGAATTTAGCGCCAATCCAGAGCCAGTGTACGACTTCCTATTAGTGATTAATAGTAACCTAGGCCCTATCTCGCACCGTTACTGAGATACAGCGACTTATTGGCTAAAAATCGCAAATTTTGCCCACCCCCTCTCATTTAGCGCCTTCGTTCGGAATGATCCCCTTTGAATTTATGGAAAAGCGTTACGGTTTCTGACACTAAAGTTTTCCAGGCAGCCGACGGTGAAGATTTGGTGATCGTAACTTGCACCGCTTTTGATTGATACACCCGTGTGACAGACAGACGGACAGACGGACAGACGGACGGACAGAATTGCGATGACTAAGACGCGCTGAAAGCTGTAGCTGCTTTCGCGCGCAAAAACTGGTTACGCCAACTCTGTCCTGATCGGCGTAAAAACGAAAAACGTCGCTCGTCTGCAACGCGCACAGAACGCCGTCGCCCGGGTATTCGCCTAGGGCACCAAAGTTACCAAACGTCAGTCGACCAGCTCATCTGCTTTGCTCAAACATAACCACTGGCTTCCCATTCACCAGCGCATCAAATTCAAGATTGTCTGCATTACCTACAAGACCATCCACACCACTCAGCCTGCCTATCTGAACTCTGTTCCTGAACATTACACTCCAGTTCGTACATTACGTTCATCTGACACTAATCTGTTCTCATCATCATTTTCATCATCATCATCAATCATCATTTCTCTTTAATAGAATGTATTTAGAATTCTTTCTTTTTTGACATTCTCTGTAGTAGTTTGATAGCTTTTGTGCATCGTGTCCGCACATGTTTTGGTACTAGAAGTTTTTCAGTAGCTGCCTCTGCTATTTAGAATTCTTTCCCTTTTGACATTCTCTGTATAGTAGTTTGGTAGCTTCACTTCGTCGCCAACTTAAAACATTTTTTCAATCTCTAACCATCTCTAGTGCCCCGCCTCACCCCAGCGCCTCAGATTCGGCGAGTTTATCGTCGACATTGTGCGTTCTATAAATTTATTTATTTATTACTTACTTATTTACATGGACTGTCAGTAAAGGATCAAACCAGCAGCATGCGGGCAAACTAACTGATTTCGTCGGACTGTGCGGACGCTTTGCCGAGCTACCCGTAGCTTTAGCTTAGGTCTATCCGCTGGTTTGCCGTCGGCGCATTGTTAAATCATTAATCACAACACGCTGTCATTATAGGCCTAGGCCATTACGAGTATGTTCAGCTACGTAGTTCGCAGCCAATTGGTCGAACCTGCACGTTTTATCTTGTAGCCTATTGCCGTTGCGAATGCAGTAAAACTACAGAAAACGTTTCACTGCCGTAATATCCCAGAACGTCGGTTCTTGCGCAACAGACAAATAGCCTACATGTCATTGTATGTCGTCAGCATAAATAAATTTCCTGAGAGTTGTTTAGGCCCGTCGAAAGGAGGGGGCGGTAGGGGAGAGTAAGTTGCCCCGGGCCCCTCGACGTCCGGGGAGGCCCGCTGTCGCTCAAAAATATGAAGTACACCAAAAAACGCTATTTAAAAAATCCGAATTTTTCTTCCCAGAGGGGCCCTGTGAGAATGTTTTCCCGGGCTCCGCTGAGGCTCTCGACGGGTGTGGTGTTGGTGAGAAATCTGTTTACTCTGAAACGACACTAAGTGTTCGTGAGAGTGACTGAAAACTACACCATACAGTGTACCGCAGCATACATAGCAGTATAACAAGATTTACTAAATGCTATTGCTGTGGTGTGACTGAGAGGCTGACGAGTGACGACAGGCTCTGCGACTGAGCGTCGGTTGGCATTTTCTTACATATTTATTGCCGATTTTGATCACATTTTAGACAGTGCTGTTCTGCGGGCAAGAGATTTCCGGTTTATAACTTGCCGCTGTTTTAGTTATATTTGGAAAATGTAGTTATGCTAAAGCTGTACCTTTCATCATTATGTCATTTGATCAGCTGATGCAAGGGCTTTTACAGGAAAATAATGATTGCGTTAAACGAATGGTAAATATTGTATGATCACATTAGGTACCGGTACTTCGCTGCAACCCAGCAGTGTACTAGGCGTCGCGATCCATCCCTGAGTTGCCTGGAGTTGTCATAGCTCCTTTTATCATGTCAAAGCACTTGTTATTATTCTACATCCATCAGTCTACTATCACATGTCTATATACTGAAGTTGGCACGTATTCTGAAGAAGAAGAAGAAGAAGCATAAAGCTTTAAACTTGTGGTGGTACTATTTGCCGAAAACTACCGTTAGGATTAGGCTTAAGATTTAGGGCTGTGATTAGGGTTAGGTTTTTGGTATCGAAAACTATGTGCTGTTTTCAGAAGTTTTTTGTTCACGGTTCACTGCTTTGACATTTTGCAGGCATCGAATCATATCAGGTAATCTTACTAAATGCAACTTGTAACATTTACCAGATGTACAATAATGAAAGTGGTTCGAGTTCTGACACTTGGAACTGCGGTGACCGAATATGAATTAGACGGATCATGCTGTATACAGCTGATGGAGCATTAGATATCAGTTTTACTGAATAATGGCAATATCATAATGAATGTGTTAATTTGGTATATGATTGATTCTTGTTGGTTGTAATGTGATTAATGCTCATCTTTGTAGATGTGTGACGATGTTGATGCAAAGAAAGGTTATCGTGAAATCACGGTGGCATTCAGTCGGATTTTGCATAAATGCAGTGGTTTGTCAACTCCCATTTCACTGCTTTTTGAACTTTTTTTGCTTTACAGCCTAATGCTCAAGTTTTGTGAAAATTTGTGACAAAAACCTTGTCACTCAAATATACATGCATATCATTGTCTGGTTCGGTTGAAACACTTTTCATTCAATTGTTTTTTGTTAGTTAGCACTGATTGTCTTTGATATGCAAGATACATTGCAGCAGATGGCATAAAAAGTCTTGATAAGATTAGCTTTTAGCTTTTGTTTTTCATTTCTGTACAGAACATTTCCAGAATAACATTTAGTTGAAGTGCTCTTTTAGTAGTTTAGCACTAATATAATTACCGCTATGTTTTGCAATGTGTGCATTGCAGGGTTTGTGCCAAGATCTGACATTTTAGATCTAGTGTGTAGAATATCATACAACTACTGCTATTTGTATGTGCTGAATAAAATGACAGCTTCATCACACAGACAGCTGGATTCTGGTTGCAAGACAGCTGCTTTCAGACATTTGCATTGGCAGCTGGATGATGTTGTCAAGTATCTTTCTGAAATGAGTGAGTGATTATTAACCCAGCCATCACCAGTTCATGCATGTTTTGTTGTACAGCTGTTCTAATAATTCACAATACAGACTTTCTTACCCATCTGTTCGTCCAATACACGTTCCTAACTCAAAAACTAAAATGCATAAAAAACCAAAATTGGCGTGAACATCACCTAGGTAGAATAACCGGTGTGCCAGTTCAAAGCATAGATGTAAAAAACATTTCAGAAAAATGTTTTAAAAACGTAAAAAACATGCCAAAAATTTTTTTTAAAACGTTTAAAAACGTTGAATAAAAATGTTTGTCATAATTTGTTTAATTTCTTGTTTAGTGGTTAACGCTGTAGGTGCACTATACCTGGAACTACAGTCTATGGATAGAGAAAACTTTGTTTAATTTCAATTAAGCCATGTGATCATAAGACCATAGCACTAGACTAAGCAAATATACTATATAAAAACTTTCTATTTGGTATATTTGGACTAACTAAGTAAACTACTATCATTATGACCTTTTAATTTGTTTCTGTGGTTTCAAAAGTGCTTGTCAAGGTTTTTGATAGCCATTTCAATGCACATATTTGGAAAATAAAAAACGTTGGGGAAATTTTTAAAAAATATAAACAATGTGGCAAAAATAAAAAATGTAAAAAATGTTTTTTTACATCTATGGTTCAAAGGGGTCACCGTTATTGTTACAGAGCACTAGGAGGATGGTTGTTTCATGGTTTTGTGATTCATATACTTTTCTGGTTTGTTTCTGTAGTTTTGAAAGTCAAACCTGAGGTAATCTGTACTGACGTGCCAGCATCAATTGTTTCTGGTTGGCAGCAGTTGGTTCGGCAGTTAAGCTTATCTTGGCTACCAGGTAATGTTAACATTGACTACTCGTATAATGAATGTCATTTAGATGTGTTTGGTAAAAGCTAAAACATCTGTAGGTTTATGTTTAGCAGGATTGGGCTGAGAAGATTGAATGATTGAATGTCAGTCTGAAAATGCTTCACAACCAAAGTTAGTTCGTTTCACTCTAACTACAATTTTGCTGTATTATCTCAAAGGTTTCATCTATAGGTCATCAGCTATGACACTGTAACATGATGCAGGAGGAATTTCTCTTTAAATCATGGAGGCTAGGCTGTTTATTCCTGAACAACATGTTTAACAATATGTTTGTTGTTTACTCACGTGAATATTTTTTCTTGTATTTACTACAGGTGCTCTGTTCTTAGTTACATGTCGGTGGAGATTACTGTATGGCATGTCAGTGAAAGAAACGTGATAATTTAATCGCGTTAAAAATCTGTATGGCTTTGATCAACTAGCTGTCTTGCAATCGTGTCTTAAGTGTCATTTTTGTTAAGAGCTGTCATTTTAATTTTCATGTGTGAACAGCAGTAATTGCATGACATGTCTGCTGTTGGCATTCATGGAACATCTTGTTAATGTAGGATTGTTCAGTGCTGCTTCATTTGGTCAGCAAACACTGCAGAGTGCATGCATGCTGAACTTTAATTATATCAACTGCTGGCAGAAAAAAAAATTACTGTATCTAAATTACTAAATGGAATTACTGAATACATCAAGCTGGGTTGTTTCTGCAAGTTTGTTATTCCAAACTGAAAGTCCGATGCGTCTGATCTAATGCTGTTGTGTTGTGTTTAGCCGCCACCAAAGTAGTAATATGCGAGCTGCTGGCAGTTTATGTTTTCGATCAGATACAGAACGGTAATATTACTGAAGCCACGAATATTTGCATAGCAGTGTTGGAGTGCATAGAGCACTGGACACAAGCGGAGTACTTACTGGTATGTACAGTGTATTACTGATGTTTTCTAACTTACAGTGTGTTGTATCGTATGATTTCCTAGGCTTAAAAGCGGTGATTTTCAGGAGACATTTAGGCAAAGTTAAAGAAAGTAGACCTACTACAGTAATATTCAGTAGAGAAAGAGAAATAAATCGTATGATAAACTTTTTGCTTTGTGTGTCTTGAAAGCTATCAAAGTGCATATGTCCACAGTATATAATTTTCAGATAAATTTTGAGATAAATAGGTTGTGCCAGCCGAACTCACCCGAATGTGCCACAATAACTGATGATGTCACGTTCAGGATCCTTTGTTGACACACTGACATTCGCATTGAAAACATAGCAAATCCATCGGTTTTACTCAGAATAATGTCAATTTATAGTACTAGTAATGATGCATAGGTGACATCAGAAATTGCGTCGTAGTTTATCTGTTCACTATTAGAGGTGTGCGATTTGTAAAATTAACAATGTGCTGGAATATTGCTGTTTTTTATTGGACTAACTATTGATGAAAAATTTTGCTTTTTGAGGCTATTTGGCTATAAAATAGGCTGCATATGACCTCAAGGCAATAAAACTAGTTAGCAACTCTTCTGTACGTTAGGTCACAGTTGCAAAAATGGCTGAAGTAGTGAAAAGGCAAAAGTGAGTACTTTAAACCTTATTTTTATTGTACTAAGTTGTATTAGCAACCAGAAGATTAATGAATATTGACAATTTAGCATTTGTTTAATCCAATTAGTGCTTTATACCAGTTGCATAAAATGATGCGACTTAGACTTTGAATTATAACTTTTAATCTACACAGTTTTATTTTCAGTCAGTAGGTGTGGTCTATTCACACAGTCACCTAGTTGTGTATGCCATATCGGTTGTGAGATATAAGATGTGGTGTGTTATTGTTGGGGAACTTACACATTTTTAGACGTCTTGGTAGTGCAAAGATAGGATGTTGGACTCGTGATCATGAAGTCGTTGGTCCAACTCTTAGCTGGGATGCTATTAAGTGGTTACTACTTGGATGGGTGACTAACCAAAGCCAAGGTCAACTCAGCCTTCCATCCCTCCAGGGTAGGTAAATCAAGTACCAGCCTGTCTGGCTGGGGTTGAAGCGGGAATCGCTCACTTGTGCCAATTGGCAGGTAGCACTGTGTGATATGAAGCTCTGAGATGGGTTTTCCATGAAAAGCCATACCCTTTAAACCTTTTAAAAACTCACAGTTGATGTCCACACTGTTTGTCAAATTGTCTCATTGCTCTCAGTATTGCAAGTGGAACTGTATGAGTGGAGGCAACTCGATAATCCAAAGGATCGATAGTCTGAAAGTTGGAAGGTTCTTTCCTATACATTTTTACAGACGTTGACTCAGTCTCCACATTTCCTCTCAACTAAGAGTAGGGTTAGGGTTAGAGTGAGGGTTAGAGTTAGTGAAAATGCATTTTGCAGTATACGCCTTCAGACTATCGAACCTTTGGGTTATAGACACACAATTGTACGAGTGTGTATGGTGTGTAGTGTAAAGAGACTGGTGACTCGTGTCACGTCATTGATCTGACGTCGCCCGGGCAGCACACTGTCCAGGTCACGTCTGTCTTTGATGTATTCACCTTGCTGCTGTCTGTGTCGCACTGCAGAGCCACTGACTGGCAGTCTGCCCTCACTCACTTGCATCACATTCGCTCATCAGTCTTCTCTCCATTCTTGCGTTATCTAAAAGGTTGTCTGCAAAGAAATATTTTTAATAGTATTGTGGAGGTCATATGCTTTTTATTATCAAGAAGTGTTTGAAATGTAGATCTGCTCTGCTGTATGTTGGATGTTTCATTCATGTTGGATGTTGGATGTTTCGAGCTGATGTTTTAGTGGCCGAGCTTTTAGCCAGATACTTACGTGCAATGGATGGTGACTGTGACTCAGAGCCGGTTGACTTCTGGTTTCGCAATAATTACCAGTATTATATTATTTTTGTTTCAGCATCTTTCAGTCATCGTGCAGCGGTTTATGGTGTCTCATTTCGTGACAGTTTTTGTGCTGATGGTTTGCTCTGGCTAAGGCTCACTGTTGCTAACCACTGTTCCTAACCGTAAAACCCAAATATGACATCATTTTGATCACACTATTACGCTGTCGCTAGTAGAACAGTGAGCCTTAGCTGTAGTAGCCATCCCCCAGCTGGACAGATTGTCATTCCAGATCAGTGACTATTTCTAATAATAAATGTACAAAACATAAGTTTATACACTTGTTAATGGCAACATTTAAGGACTTGCACATCGAAAACAGCAAAAATTACAAAAGGTGATATTGCCCGCATCACACTGACTGTGTGTCAATGTGCTGCTGAATAATATCACCT
>Ga0209367_1010905_pt1 | contig 12121 bp, 8 predicted proteins | sample WorMetLIZISLAND2_FD_187412 | JGI IMG/M metagenome (GOLD analysis project Ga0209367, IMG submission 187412) | Marine gutless worms symbiont microbial communities from Max Planck institute for Marine Microbiology, Germany - Olavius geniculatus... ... | reverse complement strand
AAGTTGTACGTGCGTTAACACCCCAACCTAGAGACACGTCAAGTGCCAAAGTTTCGTCGGGCTACACTTTCTAACTCTTAAGTTATAAGCGCTCCTTTATTGCATTTTAAGCCAATTTTTGACACCCCTTTGAAAAAAATTGTAAGGGGGGCTCCCTTCCCCGGTGGGGGGTGCGCTAGTAATACTTGGTCATTCTCTAGCGCGTGTAAAAATTTGGGGGCGCAGCACCCCCTAGGGGCCAAAATATGATCTTCCGAAAAATGCGCTTTCAGTGGGTACAATTCCACATCTAGATCTCCAAGGTTACTGGACCAAACTTCACCAGACTTGTTTTGCCTAACGCGGGAGGAATCGGTGTCGAACGAGTAACTCACCAATTTTGAATATCTTCATTTGTTCCGAAGAAATTGGCCGCCGAACTTTGAAGTCGACCGAAATTGGGCCAAATTTTGCCTGTTTTTGGCCCCTACAAATTTTTTGGGGAGGCTCCCCCAAAATTTCAGCCCAGGATTATAAAACTGAACATACCTAGGAGCATTGTGCAAAATTTCGCGGCGATCGGCTCACGGAGCTCAGAGATTACGCGAGGGGAAAAAAAAGAAAATAAACCACAGCAAAACAGAAGTCCTTCCGAAAACTATCATTTTCGGGCGGACTAAAAAGTCTTTAGCTTCAGCGGGGTTTACCCCTTGACTGCCCAACATAAGCTCCTGCGCTCGCCATAACTGCTAGACCAATCCAAACCCGGCTGCTATGAGCATGCGAGCTTAGTAGTAAGCAGTTTGCAGTTTAGCCTATATCTTCAAACTTGTAACAAAGTACACATCAACTGACAAATAATGGCTTGTATGTGTTTCTGCTCAGAACCATAAGGGAGATTAACTTTAAAAACTTGCAGTCCAAATCCTGCACCACAGCAATAAGTTATTCTCAAGGGCTACAGCATGAACTAGTGAAAAAACGTTTAAAATGTACGCTAGCATGAGCTGCCATCACAATGCACTTTAAACTTGTTCAACGGGAAAAACTGGAATGACTTAATATGAAGCCGCTAGAAAAGGAGACGACTCCTGCTGCGGGCATGCAATACTTTGCAAGCAGTTGTAAAAGCGATACAGAACAGTGTGTAACTTTAGCAAGTGAACGCTTAATGTCGCATGAAGCAAATCATGCCACATCGAAAACAATGTTTGATTCTGGGCAACCCTCCCCCTATGAGAAGCTTTGCACATATTAATACTCACCCCACCCACCAAGGAGTCACACAAACCATGGATGAAATACGCTCACGCTTCACAAAATCAACAAAACTTGTCAATCACTAACAAACATATCAACAGTCTTAAAGACCGAAAACAATGCACAAAACTGTCTACAAGCACTCGATGCCGATGAAACGTTTGCTACGTTCCGGCACGGTTCGGCAAAATTATCATTATCATTCAACAACAAAAAAAACTATTACTGTCAAACACAGGCATGATCGAGCAGATAAAATAGTATTCGACTGTGTACAATAGGTGCAGTCAGTTGACTTGCCTACCGATGAAATTAGTCGATTGTTCAAACGGTTCATAAAACTGTAATCAATCAGTTAAGACTACTGGCCAACTAACTGTTGTATCTGACCAGGCAGGCATCACGCTAGCACACGCCTAGCGGTCACAAGACAACAGTAGTAGTATACGTGTAGTAGTGGACTGGGGTGGGCTTGTTGGCCCACTGAGTCCCGCGGTTACAATGACAACATTACAACGATACAATGACGACGACATCAGACGACGATCACAACCGGATAGATGTTGGCACTGAACAGAGAGAGAGGGGAAAAAATCATCGCCACCGAAACAGGGTGGCCAGAAATCAGTCAGTTCGTCATGTCGTGGTGTGCCTGAGATCATTTAGCTGGTATTATGGCGACCACGTGTATACAAGTTCGCTTATACTGTCAAAATCGATCAACTGACAGACGTCATGGATTGTTGTACTGCAGCACGGCCACCGCGTTCTTAACGGCGTGGTAGACGAGGTTCTTACTCTGCACAGTCACCACCAAAACACTTAAGTAATGCGGATGACAGACGTTTGCAAGTTAAACATACGATGTTACGAACGGCTCAGGAAAAAAATAATAACAATCAAACTATGAAAAATATCTTAAAAACGTGACTTACAAAAAGTATGAGAAAAACTAAAGAAAAAGTTACAAAAACTTATATGCATGACTAATTAAGTTGCTCTGACAAAGGATCACCGAGAAAGATCTTAGGACAGACAGTCTTACCCAAATTAGACTTGTGGTTTATATGGAGAGTTATCCAACGTAGTTACCATGTTTTTGTCATGAGTTCCAATCTCTTGCTTGTTGCTTTCATGACAGATCCGTTACTTACAATTACGCAGTTACCCAGTCATACAATCAGTCACTTAGTTACCCAAATAGCCTTATCAAAAGCTTTAGCTACAACCTCACTGAGGTATATAGTTTTATTTCTGTCATCACAAGAGCTGAACGTGTAACCCGCAATATCAGTAATAACGGTATCAGTTACAGTTGTGAAAGTGGTGACGGCCCGCTATAGCCAGGGGCCGACATAGCCACAATCCCACAGCCAACCAGGGCCACCATAGTATAGCCAAGGGTCACTATAGTTATGGTTACGGTTATGGTTAGGACCCCACATTCCTATAGGCTTCCCATAGAATCCCCGTTTGAGGAAAGGGGTGGCCGTAGGAGGTCGCCGATGGTACGAATGGCTAGCTCCGCCACACTTTCCTATAGGCTACTAGGGTTAGGGTTAGGGCTAGTGGGGTCCTAATCCTAACCGTAACCCTAACTATGGTGGCCCCTGGCTATGGCTATGGCATTGTGGCTATGGCGGCCCTTGGCTACGGCGGGCCACAATCGTGAAAGTAGGCCTACTTCTAAGTACCTGAAGTTGGTCGTCAAAACCAGACGAAGGCCCAGTCGCCGAGGCTCGTGCGTGTCTTGTGCCCGCAGAACACTGACTGTAGCGCAGACTCTCCGGTGATATAAACTCGCGCCCGGCCAACACACAGTTCTGAACTACACAGATCTGTCCACGCACACAAACAAGACCACACAAACAAGACGGTCAAGCCTTGCTCAAGGCTAAGTACTGCCCGCGGGTAAATGCAGTTTCACGCACACTACAAAAACAACAGAAACCCGTGTGACCTTGACCTTTTGACATGTGACCTTGAATTCAATGGGTTCTAGATGTTTCAGATATAAAAAAATTCACAAAGGAGCGTTTCATGAGGCATCGCATTGACAGAAAAAAAAATTTGAGGAAAACAATTCTGTCGTCGCTACCATGGACAGTAACAATGACATTTCTGTCTCATTCACAGGAAAACTTAAGTCCTCACGGTCAGATTTGCAGTCATTCTAATACAATTTACTACTATTAGTACGCTACTGGTTCCATTACGTTGCATGCAAAGATGCAGCCTACAACATAGGCAGTATGTTCTATGCAAAATGATTGGCCGGACCAAAATCAGGATTAACTAATGGCACTAATAATAGTTCAAGCAGCAGCAAAAATTCTACTCATAGAATATCAAGAAATGCGCTACAAACAGCAGATAATCTGTACTGCACAAGCCTACCAGTTAGTACTAAAAGCGTAAAAAAACCATGCTGAAGCAGTAATGTACATCAGCCAAATTTTTGCCAGAACCCCCTTGGCCTCTCATCACGCCCTTGTTGCATCTGCATGGCATCCCATGTTATACAGAAAACTTCAAGCATTACACTGAACAAGTGACACAAGAAAGTTATTTAGCACGTAGAAAATAATAACGTCTAGTTGTGTGTATTAGCATTAGCAATAAACAAGTAATTTGAGCAAAGCTCATGAGATGCGCAACAGCCTTTGCAGTTCCTGTTCGCAGGTTGTCCAGGACTATCTCCAGCCATGTCGGCGCAATTCACTCTTGAAATGTGCACCACAAATGAAAATTGCAAGAAACCCTCTATTTTTGCGGTTCAAGATCATTCAAGGTCATCGCGTTGACACCATTAAAAAGCTCGTCACTAGTGCTTGTTATGATAAGCAATATGTATGTGTCTATCTGCAACTGGTTTCATGCTAAACGAGTCAATAGCAGGAAAATAACGGCTTTTAGGGGGTAGTTGTCTTTGACGCCCACCTGCACCGGCTCCCTTGAACCTGGGTGGTCGTGACTTGGACTGCTGAAATCTGCATTTAATACTGAAAATTCCGTGTGCAAGTTGCCTTGGTCTATCTCCAGCCATATCGATGCAATTCACTCTTAAAATGTGTATTGCAGGCCTAAATCACAAAAAATTCACCAAAACCCCCTCTTTTGGGGTTCAAGGTCATACAAGGTCATCACTGTTGATAAATCTAAAAAGTACGGCACCAGTGCTTGTTATGATATGCAGCATGTCTGTACCTATTTGCAACTGTTTTCACACTAAACGAGCCAATGGCGGCAAAATAACGTCTTTTAGGGGGTACCCATATCTGACGCCCTCGTTCGAGGGAAGCCCCTTTACTCAGAAGTACGAAATTCTGTCTCGACAGAATTCGACAGACAGACGCCTAGACGACGGCTAAGACGCGCGAAGCGAAAACGAAAGCTGTTTACAGTTCACAGCTGAAACAGAAGTTGAGCAGACCTGATAGGGTGACATGGCAGGTACAAGCACGATGTCACCGAGACGCTGAATGATTGTACAGCACTGGACCGCGTGCTCTGCCAGTAGACGCGCTCTCAGCACAGAGTCCAGATACAAACTGGAATCAGACACTGAATCCGACTTGCCCGACACCGTTCCGCTAAGCTGCAACAACAACAAGAATAACAGTCTGCCTTACAGACATGCCACAAGTCAAAAAACAAAAGACCCTAGACCCAACAGACACATGTCAAAAATCATAGATAAATTTTTCCGGAATTCCCAAATATTTTCTCATCATCTACACTGCACAGAAGAAATACAGTTTTAATTTATCAATACTGTCAAAATCAACTTGCCCCCAGTACTTAGCAAAGCTACTGTTATTATCAACCAGTCATTCGTCAATCAAATATCACTCAATCAATCAATGCCGGTGTCGTGAGAAATTTGTCGCACCTGAAAAATTCTTCCCACCTCTTTATTGTCATAATGTAACTAACGCTAACCCTAACCCTAGCCCTAATCATAACCCTAATCTTAACCCTACTCCTAACCCTAACCCTAACCCTAAATTTAACCCTATCCTTAACCTTAACCCTTACCCGTACTGCTGCGTGTGGGAATAATTTTCTGGTGCAACGAATTTTCCACTACACCGGCAGTAAATTTTCTAAAAAGCCCTACTAACACTACTATTACTGATACTACAAGAATGCTAGTGCATAAAAATACCGAAAAAAGCTAATCAGGAGCTCGTGAAAACCAGATAAAAATAATGAAATTTAGTTGACTTAAACACGTTAAATGAGTAAAAATAACCGCACTGTCAAGCAATGCTACAGTGAAACAAGGCCAGGAGGAAATGAAAGAACCCTAAAAGAGAGACTTAGAGTAAGAAATGCAGGCTTGCTGCGGATATGGATATCCATGGATATATCCATGGATATATCCATGTGTGGATATCAGACTTCAGCCATCCTGTGGATATATCCATGGATATTGTGCTGTCGCATTTGCTAATTAAACTGAATATTTAAGTGTTTTATCTCCATATAATATTTTTCTGTCTGTCGTTCTTACTCTTTATTTTCTTGTTTATTTATGTTATTGAGTCAAATGAATAATCAGTGACATCAGCACGTCATTATTTAGTTAGCCTAAATTAATTTATCTACACTATAGCAGCAACAGATCTTAATCTATGGTGCTCTAATGCTGTTGTTTGGGCAACAAACGGTCTGTCAATTTGTGAGATTATTTTTATTCTTTTTTAGCAAACGGTAACAAAATTACAAACGTTTTGGATTCCGAAAAAAATTTAATGCTAGTAGAAAGTACAAACCAAATGTTCTTCAAAGCGTTCACTCTATCTATACATGTAGGCGTACATGAATGCAACATGCTTCTTGCAGAACAAAAATCCGTTAAATCCCAGCTGTTGCTGCGATGGGCCGACCATACCGCCTATATCTGAAGGCCAGTGCCCTACTTGAGGTTGCGGAAAGATAGCGATTTTCCAGAGTGACTGCAGTCCCATACACGATCTGATGACGTTGCTATACTGGACGCTAAAATCAGCGCTAGGATAAGATACGGTAATTTGGCGCACGTAAGTGATGGCTGCAGGCAGAAGCATTGCATTCAAAATTGCGGCCAAAAAGTTGCAAATAGAGACATGGTTACTTTCAACAGCTTATAGGTAGTCGATATCGCCTTATCCAACGGTATCGCCAACTCCTTACAACGAACCGTTTGACCACAATACATTTGTTACGGTTAAAAAGACGACTGAGAAACGACATATGGTACCCAAGGCTCAACGGTCGGCTATAGCAAGGCAATAAATAATTACGGTAGATTTTTATGACAACCGGGAAACACTTTTCTGAAATCATCTTTCAATGCAAATGTGTTTTATTTTGTTACTTTTATTTATTTGTAACAGTTTCACAAAAGAAAAGCCTGGGGAAATGGACGCTCTGGCACTGCTGTATTTTGCAAAAATTTAGGAGCTAAATGTATGCATGATAGGCATCTGTGGATATGGATATGGATATGGATGGCAAATTGCATATCCACGGCAAGCCTGAAGAAATGTGGATAGCAGGTTTCAAATACAGCCAGTAGAAGATAGAGAGGGCAGCACAGGACAAAGCTTAGATGGAGAGAAGTGATCTGTGGCCTACGTTCCACTGGGAGTGACAAGACAACAAGACGACTAAATCATAGACTGCATCCCCCCCAAAAAAAAAAATCTGGTACAACAATCTCAACTGATACTCCTGGCAGTTCTTAATGGATTTTCAAAATTTTTTCATTGATAGACTCCCTGGAAGCTTCACAATAAAACTATCATTAAAGTAAGTAAGTAAATTTAATTTATAAAGCACACAATGTCAGCGAGAAATTCACTGAATCTGAGGCAAGGCGAGGATTTCACCATACCCAAAACGCATCGCTACACTACTTTGCAAAATACCAATTTTCAGAAATTGAAGCAAACTTAGCGCAACATACAAACGGCAAACTAACCTTGTCGACAAAACTTCGGATGCGGTCAGCATCCTGAGGCCTGAAAACGTGCCAGACGACGGCGATCGGTTTATCACCGGACGATTTCACGGACATTTTCTCACAGCCGGACGCATCCAACGCCGCAGCAACTGCATGGCAGCACGCACAGCACATTAAACGTCAGTGAAAACACCTAGCAAATCCCTCATCAGTAAACATTGAATGTGTTAGCATAAATGAATACTCTGGTTACAGCAATCCACAATATGTTTCCACAAGACTGACCGACGGTGCTAAAAAACTGCCAGATTAAACGAAAAAAAACAAATCGCCAAATCATCACATGGTGGAGGTAGTCAAGAATAAAAGGAATAAACAAAATGTAATCATTGTCATCCACTTATAGTATATATAGTAGTGCAGACGTAGACCCTACAGTTAAGAACAGGCCACTGGTCAGTATAACAGTAACACGTCAGAACAGCCTTAAACAGTTAGTTAAAATGCATTTTTAACAAGTGTACTGTGTATTAACTATCATCAGCAAAACAAATGAAAATGAAACGTCAAAAACCAAAAACGTCATAGGACCTGATTTCTTAAAGGTTTCTTTAATCTGCTCACGATGGAAACTCAGCTTAACTACCAAAGTTCCCGCCCTACAGCCGGGTTGACTCTGTTATGGAGCAACTCAACCCCTTCAGGCTGCCCGTGAGGAGCAAAGTGGGGCGCACGTACCTATGACCCAAAGACTCAAACGCCGTGATGGGGGTCCGCAAGCGACCGTGCAACATAAAAGATGCCAGAGTGGTATGACCGACATGACAGATGACAGACAAACAAACGGAGAAACAAACTTCCCACCCATGATAGTAAGATACAGTCAGTGAGCTATACAGCAGGTGAAACAATACAAGTATCAAATATCCCTCTTTTACCTGTATTTCGACAAAGTGAGTTTAAGTTGAACATTCATATCTGCACAATTTTTTAAAATTACAAATATCATTCTATTACGACAGTACTGTTGCAGCGGATTTTCAGTCATTTATTCAATATTAATAATTGGGATTTATATTCAGTCACTGAGAAAACCCGAACGGCTGAATAACAAAAACTCGATACTATTCAGTAGAGTTTGAATCGAGACGACATGCAAAAACCACAGACCATGTTTCTGAGTGGGTTCGTCATCTTTGTCGCTGACGTAGACGACCGCGGTCACGTTGTCAACAGCGTCCACTCTCAGCTTAGTGAGTGGCGCTACCTGACCGCAGACCGTCGAACTCTGTCCGGCATTCAGTCGCAGCGCAGACAGCTCCGGCCGGACGAAGTACTCGGGGACGTGTGAGACCAGATGTAGCGCTCCCGTCGTCCGGGTGTACTCGGGCAGCGGCAGATGTTCGTCGAGGTCTCGGAGGTGGGCAGTGAACGCTAGCAAATCGTCGGCGGTCGGCCAGTCCTTGAGGCGGAGCCCAGACGCCGTCTTCAGACCGTGCTCGAACTGGTCCCAGAACCGTGCGGCCGGCACGTCCACCCCGGTGACGCCATCTACCGCCGGGGAGCCGCCGCACCGTGCCAGCGTGGCCGGGCGCCAGATGTCCGAGCGGAACCAGGACCTGGGCCGCGTTACCAGCACTGGTAACGAACCCTGCCAGTGCTGCTGGAACGTCGTCAGATCCTCCGGCGTGATGCTGATGCGGGTCTCGGACAGACGCAACAGTCGGCCGTGGTCGAGCAAACGCGTCGAGCTGCGGCTGCCGCTGCCACCATCACCCACCTACATGTACACGGTAAACACGTCAACCGGTTGCTAAAAAGGCAACAGAAAACAAAAAGCCTAGCCGTCGCTAGGGTGGGCCGACCGTACCTCACCTCCTACACAGCGTCCGAATTCCGGTTCCTGAAAGAAAGCAATTTCCCAGAGTGAGCAGTCACATACGGTACGTGACATTTGCGAGCCGCCGTTTCGGCGCGACCGTTTCGGCGCTGTGCTGCTTTAGTGCCGTCTCCATCTCGCTATGTTATGTAGTCATTGTTCTCCATATGAATTAATGTATGCTTATTGGTTCACAAATTCAACTACGCTTCTTAAGGCCCAGGCCTATACTACTTGAATGTTTACTAACGCAGGCGTTGTACGATCTGTTTTATTTTATGAAATCATACTTGTTATGATTTGACAAACTGTTTATTGTTTACCTGAGTTAATATAGGCTTATACTACGTCAGCGTTCACTACTAGGCCTATATACTGTATGCACGCTGTGCTGCAAAATCCCTATGACGGACTGATGGTGACGGTGACAACAGTTAGTACGCTGTTCTATTTTGATAGATCTACTACTTGTTAGGGACAAGCAGGCTGCTAATCAATGTTTGAATGAATGTTACTTAATAGGCTTATTGTAGATGCGTGAAAGAAGCTGCGACCGTTCGTATGCGCATTACACAACGTTGCCCATTTTCATACAGGCACAACACACACGTAATAAACTAATAAACTAGTAATTTATTATACGTTAACGGCAATGACGCGACACAGCGCCGAAACGGCGGCGCCCAAACGTCCTCAGCGCCCAAACGTCACGGCGCCCAAAGAGTGAGCGCCGAAACGATTGCGGCCAAACGATCGCGCCCAAATGTCCTGGTCCGAGTCACTTATACGCTACGTTGACGCCGCTATATCGAATCCTACAACGAACGCTCGGACACGATACGGTAATTCGCCGCACGTGGATGACTGGCTGCAGTAGGAGCTCCGACCACTGCATTCAAAATTGCGACCGAACCGCTGCAGATAGCGATAAGTTTACTATTGACAGCCTATAGGAACTCGTCATCGCACTATCCAACGGTGCCATCGTCGACCCCCTACTACGTACGGTTTAGCCACAATGCACAATATAGTCAACGACGACAGACAGACAGGTGGAAACGGGAAAGAGAATGGAGGGAAACTGGGCGGATCTGTGAGCCCGATTTTTTTGGGGGGGGATGAATCACGCACCTCACTGGCGTCATCGACGTCTAGGCTGTCGCCGTTCACGTAGCCGTCGACGCCGCCATTCTCCTTGTTCGGTTCCGACAAAGCTTCGTTCGTAGAGGATCGTGGCGTCGCAGGTCCGACCACCGCCGCAGTATCGTCGTCATCCTTCGCCGCTTTCCTCTTCCGGTTCTTGGGAGTCCTCGGACCCCCCGCTATCCGGAGGCCGTTGACGGCCGGCAGTGGGGGCTGCCTGTGAAACCAGTCGCCGCCGGCGATGTGCCACTTGGCCATGACATCTCGCAGCATTCGGCCCAGCACCGGCAGCACTGTACCACATCGGATAATTCATCGAAATTAATCCAGTTTCAATATCAGTAGGACCCACAGTTTTCCGCGGGCCGCGGGATTTCGATATTGCCGCGGAATTTCGCAGAATTTTGCAGAAGTTGAGAAATGACCTAAGATCAGTACGATCGTCGGCTTGATAACATAATTAAATTAACTATATCACGGAAAAAAATCAAACTAAACTGACTAAAATTACTATTGTAATACGGCACAATCGTAAATAAACACAATGCGACTAACTGACAAATTGCACTTTTAAAAATAAAAAAGATCGATAATTTTTTGTATGTTGCTAGCATAACTGAGCACCATGTCAGCATCCAAAAAGTGAATTTTTTTCACAGAATAGTGCTTCCCGAGCCTTAAGGATCATGGGGCGGCGTTGATCTCCGTTTCCTGCGCCCTCAGCCAGACACCAGTTTTTACACTGCGAGACTTCGGATACGGGGCCAGTGCATCGCGCAGTGTGCCTGTTTACGCCCCAACTTTCGCTGGTACTCAGTGCACCCACCTACGGAGGGATGGCCAGGCTGAGTTGACCTGGGTGGCTGGTTACATACCGGGATGGTCAGTTGGTCACCCATCCAAGTACTAACCGGGCCTGGTGTTGATTGTTGATGCAATCAACGACGCTACCAACTGACCCAAACCACCACCATTTTCCATTTAGGTGGTTCAAATAACTAGAAAGCAGTCAGAGCCCGCACATTTCCGCCAAGGCAATGTTGTTCGCTAGGTGGCAGCACCATCTTCGGCTTTGTAGCGGTTTCCCTTATGCCTCATTGAAAGCAATGGCAACGAAAATTTCAAAGTGATTCAGAATCCAGGATTCCTTCCGGATCACCCCCAAAATTGAATCACTTGTAGTTTTTGCCATTCCCGACATGCCCTCAGAATTTCAGAAAGATCCGTCCACAACTTTTTGAGTTATCTTGCTAACACACAGACAGACAGACAGACAAACAAACAAAGTCTGGCAAAAACATTACCTCCTTGGCGGAGGTAAAAATGATTAAGCCTACTTAGGCTACTATTGGTACTGTTTTACACAGTGCCTGACTTATGAGACAAAAGGCTCACATGGGGCAGTATACAGACGCTAAACGTAACAGCAGAGCAAAACAAATTAAGTGCGACTAAAACAAACACTCAAACTGCTACGCCCTACTGCTAAAAAGGTAAAGGCAAAAGACCAGAACTTGATATACACCAGAACCTGACCAAATTTGGACTAGTGCCCCTTTTGTACTACTGGCCAGTCACCAATGATAAGTGATTTGCAGACTTGCAGTACTCGAGTCCGGACTTGGACTCGAGTCCGGACTTAAGTCCGTTTTTGCTGGACTTGGACTTGGACTTGAAAGCTATGGACTTGGACTTTGGACTTGGAGGCTCTGCCAGCAAGTCCTTTTTCAAGTCCTTTGTACTTACAAGATCGATAGCACTGTAACAGACTACTTCGCTGTGGTCTTCTAAATCGGTGTAAAAACGACGCCAATACGCCATTTGTGTTTTCTTACTTATGCAACACATTACAATATAAGTATAGATCTATGGTCTGGCGGGTCTGGATGGTGACTGTGAGTCAGAGCCGG
>Ga0209367_1010904_pt1 | contig 12122 bp, 3 predicted proteins | sample WorMetLIZISLAND2_FD_187412 | JGI IMG/M metagenome (GOLD analysis project Ga0209367, IMG submission 187412) | Marine gutless worms symbiont microbial communities from Max Planck institute for Marine Microbiology, Germany - Olavius geniculatus... ... | reverse complement strand
GATGATATTATTCAGCAGCACATTGACACACAGTCAGTGTGATGCGGGCAATATCACCTTTTGTAATTTTTGCTGTTTTCGATGTGCAAGTCCTTAAATGTGGCCGTTAACAAGTGTATAAACTGATGTTTTGTACATTTATCTTTAGTAGAAACAAGGCAAGTTAGTTGCTGCATTGCCGAAGGTCCATAGACATAATATTATTTCCTGCCATTATATACTGTCAATACTGAGTTTTTGTATTGCGTTTTTACAACATTTTTGCCTGTTTGTCATATTCATTATCAAATCGTCATTACTAAGTTAGTCGCAACTTCGGTTATTTCATGTTTAGCCTACGCTGTCTTATTTTGCGCATAGCGGTATCAGTTTGATCATAAAATAATGCAGTCGTGGGCTTTGCTTACGCATGCTTGAGGAGGGCATTTCCGCCTAGCGACAAAGGCAAAAATAGTTAAGTCGGCCATATTTTATCTGATTTTTAACTGTCATGCATATAACTAAATTGCATAAAATTTTGCATGTGACATTTCATATGCAAAATTTATTATTATTGATCAAGTCAATTTAGACAGTCAAATAGATCAACGTGAACGGACCAATACGTCATTGACTAACTAAACTATGATCATGGAGAGATTGCTATCGGTCAGTTTTCATACAATTTAATTCTATACAATTTTGAATGTTATGTAATTTTGACGTCTTATAGAAGTCAACAAGTCAATCAACACAGTAAATGGATATTGTGTAAGTGCAAAACTGACTGCATTTTTTGAACAGATTTTTTCGGCTCAGGCTTAAATTGCGCTTCAGTTGCTTTAAAATCTGACATGTCACTCTGTCAGAAAAGTAAAAGTCAAAGTCAAATTGGCTAAAATTATTTGACTTTGACTTCAGTCAAATATCACTGGCAAGGGATACCCTCTCTAATCCTAACTCCACTCGAGGCCTGTGTCATCTCGTTCTCAGCGCGTTGGCGTTATCATTGATGATTGACAGGCCGGTGAGCTGCAGTGCCTTGCTACACATGCCGGTAACGAGAAACGCTCAAGTATATAAAAAACAGGCGTAAGTCTATTATAGGCGTGACTGTATGTGAACTACAGAGCGCCCGCCAGTAACAACCGCTCTGGTCTGTTTCAATGCAGCATGTGCTCCATCAAAACTCATCTGCGCCGATTTTATTAAATGTTTCTGCGGTTGTGAAACACTGTACTTTGCTTGCTCTTGGTTTCCAACCATAAGATATGACAAGATAAAACGCAACAAGTTTAACGTTCAGGTTTCACAAGGTAGTGCGGCATCGCGTTTGAGGCTAGGTGGTAGATTGTGTAGCTTATTTGCAGTTTATTTCGAAATTGCAGTAGTATAAGAATTATACTACAATCGGTCTACATTTGCCAAAGTTATCGCAAGAGATACTGCACGTATGAGTTTTTTAAGAGTCACATTATATGGCGATTGTGCTAATAATATCCGCGTGTTGTGTTACGTCGTGCTAACGCCTGCGTGCCGCAACTTTTGTATTTTGTGTTACATTGTATAGGCCCACACAGGCGGATGTATGGTATTGTAGCTTGTTACAAACTAAAGCACGCTGTCATAAGTTTATTATAGATACGTGCTACAGGAAACTCCAAACAGAGAACAAAAATTAATAAGCAGTTTGAAAGATGCCTAGAAAGTCAAAAAGTACCGGGTATATACGAAACCTATAGAGCACAGTTGTGCACGCAAGTTTGCATTGTACGGTTTTAGTGTCTGTGCTGCTTTCAGTGACTTTTTATTACCGTTTTCGAGTACTTTGCCTTTGTAACCTTCGGCTGGCGCTGCTTTTATTGCCACCGCCGTCGAAGTGAACGATTTCGTAAGCGGTCTGTCTGATTCTCTCATTTTCAGCATTTTGTGCGAAGCATGCAGGCTGCAGAATAGACCTATGTTACGAACGAGTTTTGGTGAATTTTCCGGAGAGGTGAGACTTTTCTTAACCTAGATTAGCTAGATTGTTATGTTGATCTTATTACGATCCGAATACAGATTTCTGAATTAGGATCCGTGAATTGATTTTGAAAGGATTCTTCATCTCGTTAATTGCTCGTTATTCCTATAAACAGCCAAGAATAATCGACAGTCATCGGTGACTTGAGGTATGTGCTCAACCGAATGATTTCATATAAAGGTTAAAGGTTAAAGGTCGCATATAGCTCCTAATGAGCGAACCCATCTCAGAGCTACGGAGCGTCACATGTCATATGGGATCACACAGTGTTACCTGCCACCCGGCAGGTGAACGCGCCCCGCCTTAACCCCAGCCAGATAGGCCGGTACTCGATTTACCTATCCCGGAGGGATGGAAAGCTGAGTTGACCTAGGCGGTTGGTTACATCCCGAGATGGTTTACCTGCCTACAGGCAGTCACCCATCGCAGTATTAACCGGGCTCGGCGTACAGTAACTTCGCTGATCGGATCAGACGCGTTACCACTACACCACACCTACCGCCTACGTACGGCATGAACGTGAAAACACAGAATATCAAATTATATACTTCAGTTTGTGAAAGAAGCACGGCGAACGTGAATTAACACTTCGAATTCGACATATACGTTGTACATTAGCTGTCATGGGCCTATTCTATCTTAACGAGAACACATAGGCCTACCGCTAGTTTTTAAGCACACGTTGTATGTCATACACGCGCGCTACTGTTCGCGGTATAGAGAGGTGTATTGTGTCAGACTATGCAGCTGCGGTCCTTTGCGCTCCTGTTGCTTACATCGGACTCGGTTATACGTGTATAGCCAGCCATACCTGGTAAACTTCGAGTCTGCTGGGCTTGCAATTATGGTCGATGACAAATGCGTCTATCAGCTCTTAACTGAGCTGTCGGCCAGACTGCAGTCAGTGACCGTCATAAAAAGGTGCCAGCCAGACATGGACTACATGGAGGCCGAGGAAAGTGCAAGGTTTAGCTGGGTCCAAGCCTCTATACCTCTCTGCAAAGCGCCGACGTCTCTTGACTGCATCACCGTCAGATGAGTTTAACGTCGAAACCTTTCCGCGTGGCGGCTGTCTCTCACTTTCACCTATAACTGCAGAAAATGTATCGCTCTGTTCTATGCGCGGCTCATCGGCTCATCGGCTCATCGTTGGAGTAATAAGTGTTGGTGTTTTCGCTGGAGAACCGGTCGTTAAATATAGACTGCGAATAACTATGACTGAGCCCGTATAATAGTGCCACTGCCTGTATGTTTTGCGAAGACGTTTGCGTTCGGTTGTATGGATTGTAAAACAGTGATGTAAATACGACCGAAGTCTCAAGAGCAAGACCGAGACCAAGAACTCGATACCATGTAATAAGTCCGTGATCAAGACTAAGACTGATGATTCCAGATCTTTTAATTTAATGCTGTCATTAAATCGACGCACTGCGCTATACATTACGCTTGTTATCTTCTCCGCGTTCTTTTGCTGCTTGGTCATTGGAAATTGGAACTCCTAATCGTTATGCCAATTTTCTTACAATGATGAACTTTTGTTAAATTAAAAACTGATGTACCAAACAATATCAGCCGTGCAGATTGCTAAGACGGAGAGCATAATGCCATGACTGATTGCAAGACGGCAGTTTTCCAAGTCGACACCTGGGGAGTGGGGTCACATTCTCGAAACTTCTTAGGTAGATCTTAGGCATTTGAGGAAAAACTCGGGAAAGAATGCACATTCGCGAAACATCTTTCAAAAGTTTTAGGAACATTTTGAGACAGGCTTGGAAAAATTCTGGAAAAAGTTGAGAGAATATTCTGCCTCTAGTCTAATCTAGCAGCTAACGGTCTAGAAATCGCGTCCTGTGAGCATGTAGTGGAAATAGGCCTTAAGGAAAAAGTAACTGTCCTGCTTATATACTTGGGAGTGAAGCTTGATTCATGCCATATATATATATATAATATTTTAACTTTGCCGTCGGAATGTCAGTTGTGCTGCTCCCTGATTGAATTAGACCTTGCGGTGTTAATCTGGTGGATTAACATCTCGTCGTCGACTGACGCTGATTGTATAATATCGTGCCGTGCGACTACAGAACTGCAGCCGCTGTAACACATAACACAGATGATAATAACTTAATACGTCTTAGCCCCCGAGGTCAAGCTATAACGTTTGACTTATTCTAGTGATTAATTGGCGCAGAGTTGCCGACAGTTTTCGCCACTAATATGTACCGAGAAATATAACGAAATTGACGAAAAAATCCAAAAAGCAACAGCCAAATACATTTTATTTTTATATGCAAAATTTAACAATTGCATGTTTCCGCATACTTTATATGATTTTTTTTTATTATCGTCTTTCAAACTAGGCAATTATTTAAATCTGCACCTGGTCAGCATTGTACGGAATGTTGTGAAGATTACTGCAAACCCTCTATAAGAACGAGATAAAAAATAAACGAATTAAGATTTGCAATATTTGACAATAATGAAGAGTCGCTAAATGTGATGTAAAATGGCTGTCATAATATTAGCTATTTTCACATTCGCATTTAAAACACGAAATAAATTTGACACTAAATGCAAAAGTACTAATTGGCAAATTGCGTTGAGCCTTTTCTTCAGTGCCTTTTGTTTTTTTACTATAATAATTATTTCAATGACACAGACACTGTCAGAGAGTGACTCCGATTGTGAAATATTTACTTATTACGTGTTGTCGCAGACTCGCAGGTGAACGCTTATGTTTTGTGCATTTTTCGTGTTTTTATTGATGTTTTTATTCGCAAGTTAATGTTTTCAACACGTGATTGCGTTTTAACGGCACATCAGCACAAATATAAGCCTTTCGTTGCCTATGATTGCACCATATGGCTACGTATTTGCGGACTGCCAGTGTATGGAGGATTGGCTTTTCTGTCGAGATTCATGCTGTGCAAACGGTGCGATGAAATAAGCTGACAGACAGCCAGTCATTTTTTGAGCGTTTTATCGTATCATGTAGCATGTATCGTGTGATGATAAAATGTAAAGGTAAAGTTCTTGTACTTGATACTGCGCTATTACTCCACGTTAGTCAATCTAATCAGTGATCACCAGTATAGCCCTTTACAGTGGGGGCGTTGAATTTGCAAGGAAAAGGGGGGAATTTCAAAGAAAGGAAAGTTTAAGGAAAGATTCCACAATGTCTTGCAGATTTCGTTTTTCCCTACATTCTGTTTTTTTATATATTTGGCATAATGCATTGCATATTTAACTTTATCTTTCCTTGCATTTTCTGTTCCTTACAAATTCCGCACTTTGCCAAAATCAACAATTTTTCTTCCACTTTTCTTTTCTTGCAAATTTAATTCATTGCAAACTGAGGCGACCCGCAAGACTGTAAAGGGTCGGAAATGTCACCTGATTAGCATGAGCTAAGATACCACGGCGCATTATGCGGCCATCCATTTTTGCTGATGCTGATGTTGCTGCTGATATTGCAGACATCTTCCGAGGTGAGCAACGTGTTGGGTTTTCTGCGCGCCGCCCGTGCCGGCAACGACCAACAGATCGTTGAGTGCTTAGACGCAGGCGTCGACATCAACGTCGTTAACCCCGTGAGTATAGCCAGCCTACTGCTGATATATTATATATAAACCTTTATTCGTCAACTTGTGACAGCAAGACAGACAAAGGACAGAAAAGACAACAACACAAACAGAGCAATTAGAGACAAAACAGAAAGAAAACACACAATATTATATTATATTGATTTGAGACTTTGTTACGTAAAACGTTTACCATCGCAAACCCATGGTTTGCTTTTCTGTGGGGTCTAATTCAGTAAAAAGTTCGAGATGAGCGCCGCAGTATATTTCTGGGATAAACTCGTAAGTAAACTGATGCTATCCGTTTGAACTTTTGCACTTTAAAATCTGGAGTCGTATTACATTTTACTGCCCGCGGATGCAACAGCAACACTATTTTAAGCGTCGTCAAAAATTTTAAACTTTGTCTACACGATTACTCATAAACCGCTGCACTTAGCTTGATGAAATTTTGCACGTGTACCTTGAGTCAGTGGCGTAACTTCAAATTTGAGGCCCCTCTGCAAGAAAATTATTCAGGGCACCCTCTCCTTTCTTTTCTTCCCTTCAAATTCCCTCCCCCTGCCATTCCCTTTTCTTCCCTCTCCTTTTTGCCCCCTTTTTCTTTGCGCTCTCTTCTCTTACAAATAGGCCCTCTCAATGCAACTAGGAAATTTGATAGAGCGCTGTGAGTTTTCCCGATGGGGTTTGGGGCGGAGCATCGGCCGATAACGTATTTTAAAGAATTTTGGCACCCCAGAAACGGCATCTGGTGACATCAAATTTTGCGTTTTTGCTCTGCCAAAGAATAAACACCATGATTTTGGGCCCTCTATACTCCTCTCCTGCGTTGCGGTGTCTGCAGGGTCAGTAGTTACGCCACTGGATGGCGCCACTTTATTACTGCCCGCGACAGCGACTGCGGCTACCAGTAGCCTAGTACTTAGTCTTGAGCAAGGATTATAATAATAATATAGAAATTTATAAGGCGCGCAAAGTCAGCGAACTGAATCTAAGGCGATTGACTATTTTGTTGAGCGTTTATGCTTTGCAGCCATCGCTTCTGGAGTCTAGACATTTGGTTTATCATCCGACACCTGTGCAATAAACCTGCACTATGTCTGATATGCGGCAGTTTCTTCGTGATTTTGTCGTCTGTGTAACTTTACCTTTGCCTTTTTTAAAGCTAAAAATAGGCACACCAGTTACTACTGCATGTGCTCAAGAACGTTCGCAACAATTTTTTTGCTGCGCTTTTTTTTTGTTTTTGACTGTGGAACCCGTGTGGAACAGTGGAGCAGACGGACAGACAGAGGGATAGACAGACGGACGGGCAAGACACGCAATGGGGCCGTAGAATAACATAGAGTGCACGGGATGCATTATGACTCTGAACTGATTGAGAAATTCGCCTTGATATCGCTGATGCAGTCAGTTCTTGGGCGTGGTACCACTGCTGGAAACTGCATGGTGGGCTCCTTCTGTATAAGTGATGCAAGCTGCAGAACTGACTGTCGGCACGGCTATTTCTGGCTGTTTTCTTGTTTTTTTTCTGCCCTAGTGCACCGTCAGCCGTCTGCGCCGCGACCTTGAAGTTGAAGAGCTAACATTTGTCGCTTTAGCGTCGGACGGTGTTTTAAATAAATAAGTAAGTAAGTAAATTATTGGAAGACTCATGTCACCCGAAGCCCGCTTATTTTAACTGTCATCATCATTATCATTACTATTTTTGACGCGTTACAGCCGTTCTTGGCACGATTGTCGTCTGTCTGTAACGGATGTATTGTAGCTAAACGGTGTGAGATAGAGCCTGGGTTGCTATTGATCTCTGATAGGAAGTCGTATGTTACATTTCATATGACACAAAAATCATTGACCTTGGGTTACCTTGAAGGTACAAGAACTGCTGCTATAGGCTGTAGCGTGACTTCCTTAGCGACAGCTGAGTTTCTTGTATTATCCTGAAATAGACAATAGCAATGTCAGTACACGAGCATGCGCCTGCGTCAGCAGAGCAGTCAAACAAATTGCTCTAAAACGGTAAACCCTTGTTTTCCGCCAAGGAAAAAGTTCAGTTTTGTGGGAGTTAATTCTGTTATGAGGTAGATTTGACGTGATGGTTTCGGACACATGTACCATCCGTAAATGAGGAACACGTCGTCCTGGCACGTGTGTGAGGCGTACGTGATGCGTAACTGCGTAACTTGAACGTGTGATCGATTATAGACGTGTTTCTTTTTGGCAGCAGCACATCCGGTTATAGCAAAAACGACTGTAGCTCAAGATAAATAGCATCTCCTGGACTCGGAAAAAATGACGTGCCTTTTTCTAGAGTAGTTAAAGTAAAATGCAGCGCCAATCATTGCGGCTCTGTAGTCAATGGTCCACGAGTCGAACCTGTGACTTTTCTAGTTTCTGTATAAACGGTAACAAATAAGAATATAATTATTTTCTACAGCTGTGCGATATGTATAGTTTTAAGCAAACTGCAGTGAACTGTGTATAAAAGGCAGCTGTTGTAATCAACCACGTCGCCTCAAGTCTATTGCCGCATTATGTTGCGGACTTCGAAAGGTTAGGGCCTAACAGCACCTTTTTGCGGTAGTAAAGTCATCCTGTTTAAAATGTGTAAAATCATGTTTTTTTGCTGTAAATTATTGTGTTGTTTTGTTTGATCGGCAGAACGGTCTGACGGCACTACATCTTGCTGCTAAGGAGGGTCACGTCTCTGCGGTTCATATCCTCCTCAGCAGAGGAGCAGACATCTTAGCTGCTACCAAGGTTTGTTCTCACGGTATACTTTCATACCATCAAACTACCTTTGTGGATTCGGAGGCTGTTTTGTGGATTTCCTATATATTTATGTAATGCTTGTCGCTGTTTGTTTTTGCTTTTTTTCTGGTTAATTTCATGTATTAAAACTCTTGCAGTATATAGCTGGAACGTTACATGCATGCCATATTGTAGGCCTATTTTTACGCGTTCTAATCACGTCGACACTGCGTCATTGTGGCAGTGTTAATTACAGTTTCTAAACTGAGCTGGTGTTTTATTGGCTCTTAGAAACAGCGTTTGGGTTAAAAATCATCTGCAGCAGTCAGCTAAATTTTCTGTATGAGGGGACTTTTCGGACACCTCTGTATTAGTGCTACATTTCATTACGATTGTTTGGCAGATTTGATTAAATATAAATCGACTAAAATGCAGACCCTTAAGGTTTATATCCGGCGGAAACCGGCCAGCTGTGGGCCTAATTATTACTATCCAGCAGTTTGCGTAATTATAAATGTTTGCTGTACTATGCAAAGTGCTGTCTCGTTTAGAACACAGCGGCGTTTACACTATAGGTCTATAAACCTTGGAGCAAATGCTCCTAGAAAAAAATAGGGGGAAGGTTTTTTTGAGGAAATTGGGGAAAGGGAGCTGATATTTATGGCAAACTGCACCTCAGCTTGTAGGCCTATGACGCTGTTTTAATCAGTGTTTGAATTGCCGGGGGTGGGGAGGGTTGGGGGGTTGAACCCCCCAACTGTTTTTTCACCCCCTAACACACTGTCAAATTATGTACAGGGGGGTCAGCTATATACTGTATACGTACAATTTACATCGCAATTTTGCTCAGTCTCCGACTTTCGAAAAGTTCAACCCCCGAGCTAATTTTTCACAATTCAAACACTGGTTTTAATGATTTACGATATCTTGCAACCAGTAGTGTTCTGTGACGCTTAGAATGCACCAAATTCGTTTTTCGCCCGGGCTCCACCCCTGACTCCGTTCGGGAGCTCACGGCGCTCCCCCAGACCCTTTAGTCGGCCGAGGAGGGGGATATACTTTCTTTCCAGTCCCAACCACTTCGACGTTTACGGCGCCTTATTCTCCGCGCCCGTGGCGCCTTACCTTGAGTTAGGGGGAAACTTGCTTTAAAGAATTAGGGGATAGACGCCTCTGCTAGAACATACGCATATATCACCCAAAGTGTATGCAGTTTGTTATGCGTTCGGCTGAATGACGTTTGGGTTGGGTGAGATACATGTACTTATGAGACTATGAGTCTACGATTTACGTCACTGGTCACACTTGACACCGATGTCATAAACAGCATAGCAGTGACTTGATTTGTGTTCATGCGTTTTCAGCCCACGCCTCCCCACAGATCTCTAACTGTAAACAGCATAATGAGCTAGGTCTACGTTTTGCACTCAGCGCTGAGATGTGTGGTCCATTCCATATTTATTACCTGTACCGTAGCCTAACACGACCCGGTCAACGATGTCTCAACAATATCTTCATTGCGTACGTGCTTGGCCGTCTATAATCTGCATGATGTCATGGACGTCTGTCGACCGTGTCGGCTTCTCCCGTCAGCTTGTTTACGCTACGTCTTCTGTAACCTTCTTCTGGAAATTGTTTGGTCTTTGGTCCATTAGAGTCTTTCAACGTTAGGAGTTTTAGTCTGAGATTGTATTGAGAATCTGTTCTATGCTGGAAGTCCGTGTTTTGTCTGCATTCGCCAGGGGACGGCGCTGTTTCCCGAATTACCACAGGCGATAACATGGCTTTTACCTATTACATTTTTAGCCGACAGTAAGCTACTTAACTTAAGTAACGGCCGAGCTATTGGCATGCGTGCCGTCCGTCCGTCCGCAAGTCTGTCTGTCCGTCTCTAACGCCCTTGACGACCAGTACGGTCGGCTATCTTAGCGACAGCTGGGCTTCTTGTTAGTCCGCCCGAAAGCGATAGCTTGCGGAGCGGACTTAAGTTTTGCTGGCATTTATTAGTCCGCCCGAAAACGATAGTTTTCGGAAGGACTTCTATTTTGCTGTGGTTTATTTTCTTTTTTTCCCCCTCGCGTAATCTCCGAGCTCAGTGGGCCGATCGCCGCGAAATTTTGCACGATGCTCCGAAGTATGTTCAGTTTTATAATCCCTGGCCGAAATTTTGGGGGAGCCCCCTAAACGTTTTTAGGGGCCAAGAACATGCAAAATTTGGCCCGATTTCGGTCGACTTCGAAGTTCGGCGGCCAATTTCTTCAGAACGGATGAAGATATTCAAAATCGGTGAGTTACCCGTTCGACACCGATTCCTCGCGCATTGGGCGAAACAAGTCCGGTGAAGTTTGGTCCAGTAACCTTGGAGATCTTGATGTGAAATTAAACCCACCGAAAGCGCATTTTTCTGAAAACCATATTTCGGCCCCTAGAGGGTGCTGCGCCCCCAAATTTTTACACGCGCTACAGAATAACCAAGTGTTACTAGCGCACCCCCCACCGGAAACGGGAGCCTTCCTTACAATTTTTTTCAAAGGGGTGTCAAAAATTGGCTTAAAATGCAATAAAGGAGCGCTTATAACTTAAGAGTTAGAAAGTGTAGCCTGACGAAACTTTGGCACTTGACGTGTCTCTAGGTTGGGGTGTTAACGCACGTACAACTTTTGGGGGCACCGCCCCCCTTAAAATTTTGGAGGGCAAAAATCATGCAAAAATCGGTGCGATTTACGACAACTTTCGAATTTGACCGCAAATATCTCTAGAATGGATAAAGATAACGACAAGGGGTAAAAGGCGTTATCAAACACGATTAATTCCGCGTTGAACAAAAAAATTGTGTGAAATTTCGTCCACTACGAACCAAGTTATACGCGCTCACGTTGACCTACCCTAAGTCGACAATGCGCGTTCAGCGTATGCCAATGCATTTGAGTTCGGGCCACGTGACTTTAATGCCGGGAAAATTTTACCCCCCCCTCTTCTAATTTCCCCCAATCGGACTTAGGGCGCCGGGCGGACTCACGTTGGGCTTTGCCCCAAATTTCTAGTTTCTTTTTTTTCTCGCCGCGTAATCTCCGAGCTCAGTGGGCCGATCGCCGCGAAATTTTGCACGATGCTCCTGAGTATGTTCAGTTTTATAATCCCTGGCCGAAATTTTAGGGGAGCCTCTTTAAAAAATTTTTAGGGGCCAAAAACATGCAAAATTTGGCCCGATTTTGGTTGACTTCAAAGTTTGGCGGCCAATTTCTTTGGAACAGTTGAAGGTATTCAAAATCGGTGAGTTACTCGTTCGACACCGATTCCTCCCGCATTAGGCGAAACAAGTCCGGTAGAGTTCGGTCCAGTGACCTTGGAGATCTAGATGTGGAATTAAACCCACCGAAAGCGCATTTTTCTGAAAACCATATTTCGGCCCCTAGAGGGTGCTGCGCCCCCAAATTTTTACACGCGCTACAGAATAACCAAGTCTTACTAGCGCACCCCCCACCGGGGACGGGAGCCTTCCTTACAATTTTTTTCAAAGGGGTGTCAAAAATTGGCTTAAAATGCAATAAATGAGCGCTTATAACTTAAGAGTTAGAAAGTGTAGCCTGACGAAACTTTGGCACTTGACGTGTCTCTAGATTGGGGTGTTAACGCACGTACAACTTTTGGGGGCACCGCCCCCCTTAAAATTTTGGAGGGCAAAAAACATGCAAAAATCGGTGCGATTTACGACAACTTTCGAATTTGACCGCAAATATCTCTGGAATGGATAAAGATATCGACAAGCGGTAAACGGCGTTATCAAATAC
>Ga0209367_1010902_pt1 | contig 12123 bp, 8 predicted proteins | sample WorMetLIZISLAND2_FD_187412 | JGI IMG/M metagenome (GOLD analysis project Ga0209367, IMG submission 187412) | Marine gutless worms symbiont microbial communities from Max Planck institute for Marine Microbiology, Germany - Olavius geniculatus... ... | reverse complement strand
ATCGAATGCTGCTGTATGGGTTAACGTAGGCTAAAGAGTTAATAGCAGCAGCTGGACCGATGCAACGCAGCAGCTGAATACTTGTAGTCAGTTGCCGCTCTGATCTTGCACGAATAAAGATGTGCGGTGTTCACATTTCTATCTTAGTTTTATTAATTAAGTCTCACAGCCTGTTATTCCTCTCTCAGCTAAGCAAAAGGGGGCACGAAACCAGCTCCTCACACTGCCAATCGCATTTCCCCCCGACCGATCCCCGTTGCCATGGCAACGAAATTCGGGACAAAATTGGCTATAACTCGGCTTGTGTAAGAGATATCTGCGAGATTTTTTGCATCTGTGGGGGAGTTTTTGGAAATGGGCCATCAAATGCTGCTAACTGAATTTTACCCCAACTGACCCTTGTTGCCATGGCAACAAAATTTAAGACAAAATGGGCTATACCTCGGCTTGTACAACAAATATCACCATGATGGCATAATTTTATGTACAACAATGTAAAGTTTGTTTTAAAAAATAAATCACACAGTGAACATTGATATCTAACAGCCATACAGGAAATACAGTTTCATGTAAACAAATTGGCTGGCAGAAAAATAATTATATGTTAGTGGCTAACTTTTTTTGAGAAAGCTTTTTGGTCATCGATAAATACCGATATTGCACTGTTCAGGTTAATGTGTGAGTTGTTTATTTGTGTGCATCGTGCAGCTGAGAAGCAGCAGGCAATTAATCATGTCGAGAAGCTCTTTGAAGACAGCAAGGAATTGGTGAACAATGTTGTCATTTCTATGTGTGACAGCAGGAACTGCTATAGCGCGTCTTAGCCATTGCAATTCGATCTGTCAGTCCATCTATTTGTCACATGGGTGGATCAGTCAAAAGCAGTGCAGGCTAGGATCATCAAATCTACACTGTCTCTGCCTGGAAGACTCTAGCTTTAGGATCATCAAATCTTTTCCATAAATTAGAAAGGGATCATTCTGAGCAATGGTGCAAAATGAAAGGGGGGGTAGGAAAAATTTGAGATTTTTGACCAGTAAGTCACTGCGTCTCAGAAACAGTCCGAGATGGAGCCGTTGTTACTATTAATCGCTAATAGGAAGTTGTACATGCGCTTTCGATTACATCAAAAGCAATGACCTTGGATGACCTTGAATGCAAAAATAGGAGTTTTTATGGATTTTTTGGCGATTTTGGGCTGCGAGACATATTAAGAGTGAATTGCGCAGAAGTCACTTGAGATAGACCAGGACAATCTGCCTGTGAAATTTTTAGCATTAAACATAGATTTTAATGGTCCAAGTCTCGATTCCCTGAGTTAAGGAGGCCTGCGCACGAGGTCATCAAATAGGGGTACCAGGATAAAATTGTTGTTTTATCGCTGTTGGCTGCATGAGATCGGTTATGCCAGTGATTTTCAACCGGGGTTCCGCGGAACCCCAGGGTTCCGCGAGCATCGGCCAAGGGTTCCGCAGCTGACCAGTAAAAATAACCAATCTCGCAAAATCTCGCCAGACAATGTCGTAGAAATACTAACCATGAAATATTTTGTTTAAAATTGCGTTTCTACGCATCTATTTTTGCATAGATCAACTCTGTTGAATCATTTTTGTTGTTAGTTATTTTGGCATATTTGCATTTTAGGCTTATATTATAGCGAAGACTTTATATGCACGACATTATTCAACTCCAAGGATAAGTGCATTATAGGAAATGAGGGAGAAGAAAAGAAAAACGCATTGATTAGGGTTATGGTTATGAGATCGTTTGACCATTTACTTAACACTTTGCTAAGGAAAATTAAAAACACGTATCTTTTCCGAGGATGTCCACGTGTAATTTTTTGGGTTGATGACGGGGGCTAAGTGGCCATCGACGACCGCATCGTCCGTCGTGTTTGGTTAAATACAATAATGTACTGCTGCCTACAAATGCGGCCAAATTTCATATTGGTCATCTTTGCCTGCTTGACATCCTCGTGGGGCTCTGCCCTGCTAGGAAAATGAGTCCGTAGACACCCTGTAGCTTCAACCTCGCGTACGTCGCTGGACTCACGGATCAATGCGTGGGGTTCCGTGAGTGACCTTCACGCTTGTGTGGGGTTCCGCTGCAGTAAAAAGGTTGAAAAACACTGGGTTACGCCCTCTAGCGAGTACAAATGAAACGCTATAGATACTAGTCTTTATAATCATCGTGTTGAATGTCAATTGCTGGGATCTGTGAGCTTAGATTTTGTTCACAGTGGGGCTTCATACATGCACTGCTCTGCGTTAGGTAGGCTTTTTTGTCACTCGCTGAGATGGCTGATATTGCAGCCAGTCTATAGGAGTGTACAAAGCGACAGGACTGAATTGAACTGAAACAAAACAAAATGAAATGAATCAAAATGAAGACCGAAGCACATGGCTGCGGCTTCCATTTCAGTTTAGCTTTAGAACTTAATGAAATCAATCAGTACTTTTAATTTAGCAACAGCTATGTTTTCATTTATTACTCTGCTGCAGCGCTTAATTTGTGCAAGTGTCCGGTGAACCATATTTTGGAGGCGGTGAACCATACTGGCACATCTTATTTTTACAGTGGTGGTATGCTGTGCATTTACCACGTACATGATGTCTCGAAATATCAAATTGCTACGCACCAGGAGCATTACCCTATGCAATTTGGAAAATAAGCACCAAAACTCGTTTTAGCCCGACCCAGAGCACTAGGCAAAGCTCACCGTGCTCTCCAGTCCTGATTGGCTGTGGTATCTCAGTTATCCACTCGATTACCCGTATCAGTTGGCAATACCACCATTTTCTTCTGCAAATTTAAGGGGAACTGAACTTTGAAAACAACATAGTCTAAGACTAAAGTATCTATTTAATAAACTTTGTTGGTGAACATAATGCTGAAATTACTTGTGCATTTTTATTATTCTATTTAATTAGGATTGAATTAACACATTAGTTGCTGATTTTACTTGAACTTTTTGTGTTTTCGTGCATTTTCAGATATTGCATTGGTGGATACTGCTACGAATCGTTTGGTTGTAATTTAACTGGCTGGCTCCCCTGAGCTGTGCATGATTTGGTCGAATTCCCAAAAGGTTTTTGGAAAGGATTCATCAGGGTAACAAGTGCATTTTTGCTTTTTGGAACTAAGCAGTGTAGCTTAATTATTTGAACATTGTGTGCTTATTTCAGCTAGAGCAAATGGAAATAGAGACGCGTGACATTCCTCTGAAGGAGCGTGATCGATATCAGATGCGACTGAAAAGCTATCATTCTGAACTGTCCAAACTGGAAAAGGATCTCGTATGTTTCGAATTTGTTGTTTTCGTGAAAGCTGTTTTGACTTTTGATAATTTTTTTACTTGTTTTAGTTGTGCTAACTGCAATTAATATGCAGCAGTTAGAGACCTGTGAATCGGCAATTTGCATTTGAATCGAATCGGGCATTACTGTTCGAATTTGAATTGGATCTCGAATTAACGCGTTTCATGACGGTTCGACAGTTGCGATTTGTATTTTTTCTATTCAGTTTGTGGACTGCAGTTACAGATTCCTTGTTCCAGTTTTCAAACACATTAAACAGTACTGGCATATTGTATGATCACTCATAGAGCTAGCCAGTCTACTCTACGACAAAGCACTGCACCATTAATGGTTTTAGTCATTTGATCATGACGAGCAATGGACAGGCACGATTTCAGAAATTTATGAATTGGCCCATCACTTTCGAATCAAATCGTAACAGCCGATTGGAATTCAAATCGAGTGCTGAAGTTTCACAGGTCCTTAGCAGTAACACTTGTTCGGTTGGCTCTCTGTTTTTATTTGTTACATATGTGTGAGGCAGTCTATCATTTGAGGCTGAACAACTTCATATCAAACTTTCATTGGCCAGATTACGTCTCTAATCTGTCCTCATTTCGATAATATGGACTTGACAGCTGGAAGTTAGTTCTTTTCCATCAGAAGTGGGTAGCAGAAGACCCAGAGGTACCTCGGTGACTCCATTTACATCACAGAGGTGAGGTGTCACAGACAGTGAGAACTTGGTGGAATTTCCCATCTCTTTGCCCCTGTCCCCATATAGATACCAGCCTGATGGATTTTTTGTGACAACAACAGCAAACGTTTTTATTTTGACAGCTGCTGTTCTGACAGTTCCTATTTCGACCGTCACTACTCGAACGTTGAGCTACAGTATGTTTTCAGTGTGCCTTCTGTTGTGGGAATAACATAACGGTTTGGATCCACTATAACCAAATATGCAACTTATCTCTGTTCTAACTGTATTCTACAAATATAGGGGCATTACAGCAGTGTGCATCGTCCCTGGAGCATGCATGCACTGAGCTTGGTTGACTTGAGCGAGTTTTTGTCGAGTTCTAGGAAATGAAATTCTTGTGTCAAAAAATAAAATTCTTGAAAACAAGATAATGTTCATATGAACACGGAGTCAGTCCAATGCATTTCAATAGTTTACAGTATGTGTCCGTATAAATATAAGCAGTGAGCTGTTTAGACTAGAAGAGAAGATCAAAATGTTCAATTTCAAATTGCACAGCAGCAATGTTATTGTCATTCTTCGCTATTATTATAACTAAACAATTAACGTTGTCAGTCACGTGACCATTCGATTCGTCAGCAGCGCTTTACTATAAATGGTCCATTGCACCATTATAGAGATATGGCACCTCAAACATAATGGTTTCACGACCTAGTTGGTCACGACCTTGACCTTTTGGGGTCACGTGACGTCATCGGTCACGTGACCATTCGACTCGCTGTGGGCAACTTCCTATGGGTGGTGCATTGTGACCATGCATCTATCTGGCACCGTCATTGAGATATGCCATCTCAAATGTTTGACGCACGCACAGATGCACGGATGGACGCTCAGGTGATTTTGTACTCTGTCAAATGCTATGCATTGCATTGGATAGACAATTAACATCCTTATTTCTGACCCTATATGTCGGTTTAGGTGGTGTCGGAATAGGAACTGCCTTCCCTACAACAGATCTATACAAGTTGTCATATCGAAGCACTTAAAATGACGGACCACTGAAATTGCAGGACATGAAATAGCTGGACGTGAAATAAATGGACCAAGTGACAGGGTATGAAAGTGACATGCACATGGTCTTTATTTCATGTCCGTCATTTTTATGCACTGTCACTTGGTCCATTTATTTCATGTCCACTTGTCCAGCGATTTTATGTGCAGCATTTTCGGTCAACTCATCAAATGTCCTAGTGAATTAATGTGACTGTTTGGTTGTAGAGACGAGCGCGCTATGCACTGAGTGATGAGGTTCATGTCAGAGAAGAATTGCTTGGTGGAGAATATGAACTGCAGCAAACAGAGGATCAGGTATCAGTCATCGACTTTCTGTTGCATTTCCTCGTTCTATCTGTCAACTTTAGTTTAACTTTTTATTTCTCTTTTTTATGTTGCTGTAATTGGTTTTTCGTTTCATTGTATTGTCATATGTGTACGAGAGGCAGGCAAAAAGTTTTGAGCCCGAACATATTAGACTACAATTTTTTTCACAATCTATTTATCAGTGAAACGTGCATTCTCTGCTAACTCTTATGAGTCTGCTGCGGATATGGCGTCATTGTAATTTATGACGTCACAGGACATTAAACAAAAATGATTCTGAAGCGTCAACAAAAACGTCATAACGTGTAATATATTGAGGCTTAAAACTTTTTGACCTTCCGTCGTATTCGATGAAATCTTATATTGACTCAAGTGCTCTTTTTTGCAGCTAACACAAATTTAGGCTATCGCATATTCTCATATGCAAATAAAAAATTCACAAACATATATTTGTTAGGGCTTTCACAAAATCAGATGCCACAGGGCTCTTCTTTGGTAAATCCAACTACAGACCGAAAAATTGTTATGAAACAGCGACCTTGCATTTCCGCTTTTTGCACTGGTACTCCAAATCGTTTCGGTTTAAAGCTATATGACGTCTTAAATTACAGTGACATCACATTTCCAACATTCCCACCCAAGTACACAAGAGAGGCATGTTTTACTGATGTATTAACAATAACAAAAAATTTTCGTCAAACATATCGAGGCTCAAAACTTTTTGTCCTCCGCTCGTATGCTTGTTATGTACCCATTTGTAGTAGTACAAAAAGTCATAATAAATTAATAATGATGACAATTCGTAAAATTTTGGTGAATACCTCGAGGGGATGTTGACTTGATGTGGAGGGACTTCGTCTGTGATCTAATGCAGTTAAATGTCTCATTGGATTTCGCAGGTGTATTTGCCGATCGAATGGTTCAAGCAGGTGCACGAATGTGCAGAGAGACAGACCACACTGTGGAGAAATGTATAGCAGTAGGCAAAATTGCTTGTGCTGCAAGGGCAAATCCACCTGCAGATATGTCTATTTACTTGCGTTGTGTTGACTGTTGAAATATTGCTTGTAGCAAAGTCACATGGCTCAAATTAATGCATTAATTATTAATTCTCAAATGCATTAATTAGCATACACAGATTGTGCATTGTTGACTTAGGGTGGATAAACATTACATGGTTCCTACGGTCAGGGAAAGTCAGGGAAAATCCAGATGGTTAGGAGAAGTCAGGGAATTCAAAAGTACCATGGTGCAAAAGTTAACAAAGATGCAGAAAAAAACAGAACTGTTGCACGCACACTGCATACAGCAATTCAAAATTTTTTTTGATTGCTTCACTCGCAGATTATTTATACTTTTGCTTTTTCATTTGTTCTGCCGCCCTTGTTTCTAGTGTTATTGCAAGTGATTGAAAGCCAGCATTGGTATTTCGCATGAACAAATTAGTCAGGGAAAGCGATTCATTTTGTTCTGAAAAGTCAGGGAAAATGTATTCTGCAGAGTAGTAGGAACCATGACATTAGCTGCATGATCTCTGGTGTTATTGGACTTAAGTCTGCCAATTTTTTGTAGAATAAGGGATGGATCATAGTTGATAATGTTGTTTTCTGCTCGTCATATCTCTATCTGTTCCAGATATTTGCGGTCAAAGTCGAAAGTAGTTCGAAATTGCATCGAATTTTAGACATTCTTTGCCCTGCCGAATTTTGCCTCAAAAGTTGTATTATAACCCCTACCTCACATGGAAAAGTTTTGTGTGGCTAATCCCACTGGCTCCATAGTTATATAGGCTGGATATACGCTGGATTTTAAGCCAATTTTTGATCTTTGTAAAACTGTGATTGATTTCACCTGAGAATGTGTAATGGCTATTCAGTTGCATTGTGCTGATTGGCAGAGGGCTCGACTTCTAGATAATTCTGAGCGGCTTGAAAGATCAGGGCATCGTCTTGATCAGAGCTACAAAACTTGCATAGAGACAGGTACTGATTTATTTAGGACTGTTTATTTATCTAACTATTGCCATGATAATACATTTGTTGTGCTGATCTGTCATGATGCCAATCTTTTATACAGTTATCAAGTTGATTTATTTGGTTGACAGACATATTTCTTAGACTTATGGGAAAATTGTGATTAAATGGTTCTAGCTTAATCACTAAGTGCACTTTTGTGTACATTGTGTACAAGTAGACGCTATAAATTGCTGTACAGAGTGATAGTTAGCATATCCGGCAAATGTATCACATGTTAGCTAGTGCAGTATTGATCGTGAATTATATTCATAGCTGCACGATTAATTTTGATGGAAATTTTCGATCATTGAGCAGCACTCGTTAAACTGTAACCATTGTTAAATGGTGTAGCTTTTCATAGGAAATTCATCTCAGAACTACTTGCCATATGGGATCACACCTGTAGTGTTATTTGCCACCTGACACAGGTGAATTGCTTCTCCTTAACCCCAGCCAGACAGGCCAGCACTCGATTTACCTGCCCTGGAGATATGGAAGGCTGCGTTGATTTTGGTGTTAAGTTAAGTTAAAGTTAAAAACGAACTTATAAAGTGCCATAAAACTGAACATGTGTAAAGATACAGAGGCACTGGCTGCATTACAGTTAACCACTGTTTTCAAAAGCAACAGTAAACAGATGTGTCTTGAGTCGACGACGGAATGCAGGCAAACTGTTTGCTTCAGTGACAGAAGTTGGAAGATTGTTCCAGATAGCTGGTATGGCTGAACAACTGTAAATAACAGCCCATGTGCTAATGAGTGAATAATAACTTGTTTCTGCTCTGAAAACTGTTTTTTTTGCTTTTATTAATTAGTGCAGTATTGATCGTGAATTATATTCATAGCTGCACGATTAATTTTGATGGAAATTTTCGATCATTGAGCAGCACTCGTTAAACTGTAGCCATTGTTAAATGGTATATGCAGTTCCATATGCAGTTCGGGTGCGTGGTGCTTGGAGTAGAAGTTGTATAGTAGAGTGTTGGTTGTATAGTACCGAGATGATTTACCTGTCCATAGGCAGTCACACGTCAAAGTAGTAACCACTTTACAGCGACCTGACTGGGAGCCGAACCTGTGACAGGTCACAATCGTGGGTCTGATATCCTTACCAAGCCAGCGAAGTACAGTTTACATGTTAATGAGGGGTTTTGTTGTACAGAAGAGATGGGCACACAGATTCTGGATGACTTACATTCGCAGCGCAGTGTTATACAACGCGCCCGGGAACGGGTAAGAGTCACCGTGCTGAGATTCATGTATGAAGCTTCTCATGTTGAGTTTTTAGCTGGCCGTTGGATAGGACATTGGTGGGTTTCTATAGGTGGTCAACAGTAGTGATTGCAATCTAATAATCTTAAGATCCGGAATCTTTTTTAACGGCATCAGGATTATGAATTAGTTGTTATTTACTATTTCTATAGTAACGTAGCCTTACAAGACTTACTTCATGCATAGGATGCAGTAGGCACCTACCCGGTAGAAATGCAACATGCAGTACATAGAAAGCACTCTTTTGCAATAGAGTAATTTTTGTCAAATGGCTACAGTTGTTATTTTATTATCTAGCACTTGACAACTACTATTTTAGTGATGATAAGTAATTACAAAATCCCGGGATTGGGATGCTTCCAATTTGCAGTTGGTTGAAATGGCTGGGATTTCGGGATATACAATTCAAGGTATGCAGTTATTAGTCAATAGCAATCAAGTTAGTGTCTGCAGTTTACACTTTTTGCTTGCTTTCAAAGTTTTACTGAAGATAAAACTTTTTTCCGATTAAAAGCAGGTTTTTGAGTTCAATGAATTAAGGCACATGGGATTGCAGGCAAGTGCTTAATTTCAAAAGTAGTAATAATTTATGCAAATTAGGCAAAAATATTTAAATAATCCATTACGCAAGTTAGGCATTTTTTAAGCATTCTGAAACTTTTGACATATCACATGCCTTTCTACCACTAATCGTCGCAAAGTTATCAACGCTCAAACAGGTTTGGTGTTTATTGGACCACCCTGTAGTCTGTTATGCTGCAGTATTTTTACTTTAGTTCTTGTTGGTGCTATTCAGTGTGTCAAATTGTTTTAGGAGTTACTGTGTAATATTACATCATAACATGCCACGAAATACAAGAAATTTGAGCTAATGCTCACAAGATGCCCGAAAGCTTAATGCAGTTTCTGTTTGCAAATTGCTTTAGTCTATCTCCAGCCATTTTGTTGCAGTTCACTCTTAAAGTGAACAGCGCAGCCAAAAATTGCAAAAAAAAAGAATGAAACAGGGTCTCTTATTTTTGGAGTTCGGGGTCTTTCAAACTCAATCGATGTTGATACAACTAAAAAGCTCGTCACTAGGGCTTGTTGTGAGAGGCAGCATATCCATGCTTATATGTGACCGTTTTCATGGTAGACTTGCCAACAATGGTAAAATGATGACTTTTATGAGGTACTGCTTATTGATGCCTTCATGCGCAGGTTTCCTTGAACATAGAAGGCCGAGACTTGGACCGTTAAAATCTACGTTTAATGCTGAAAATTTCATGTGCAGCTTGTTTTGGTCTATCTGTAGTGAATTAGGCGCAATTTGCTCTTGAAATGTGTCTCGCAGCCCAAAATCACCAAAAAGACCATAAAAACCTTTATTTTGGCGTTCAAGGTCATCCATGGTCACTGAATTCGGTGGCAATCGAGAGCCAGTGTACAACTTTCTATTAGTGATTAATAGTAACCTAGGCTGTATCTCGCACTGTTATTGAGATACAGCGACTTATTTTCTAAAAATCGCAAATTTTTCTTACCCCCTTTCATTTAGCTCCCTCATTCGGGGTGACCCCCTTTGAATTTATGGAAAAGCTTTACGGTTCCTAAAACTAGAGTCTTCCATGCAGCTGACGGTGAAGATTTGGTGATCGTAGCTTGCACCGTTTTTGACTGATCCATCCGTGTGACGGACAGATGGACGGACAGATAGTATTGCAATGGCTAAGATGCGCTAAAGCAGTAGCTTCTTTCACGCGTAAAAACTTTGAAAAATATTCCCCATTTCTACTTTTTGGCAGATTGCAACTGGAGCGTGGGAATTTTTCAGGCCTTATTGTTGGTATTCTTTACATTCTGTTGCTGTGCAATGTCTGTGTGTGGTTGGCCTGCAGTTGCGTGATACAAACGAACAACTGGGCAAAAGTTCTCGCATTTTGTCTGGAATGATGCGCAGGTGTGTTTTTGCCTTCAATTTCTGCAACTTTTCATCTAATACGTTGAATATTATTTATTGATTAAAGCTGTCAAATTAGTGCGTTAACTCAACATGCTAATGAGTTAAAGAATTAACGCACATTAAATAAATTAACACACATACGTGAATTCACTAAATTCTGTGAAGCAGCAGTCTCAATATTCCATTAAACTGCATTTCTTTGACGGTCGAATAATTCAAATAATTAGAAATTGTTTCTTTGCCATTCCATCACTACTGTACCGGGGTTACAACACAGCCACGAGTTCATCAGTCATCATTCCAATCACCCTGTCATTATAGTCCACTACAACATTAGCAGTATAATGATACGTTAATTAACACACTAACAGGTGAGTTAAAAATTGATTCAGCGTTGAAACAGCAGCTATTAGCAACATTTTAGTTTTACATATGTGTTTTTGTGGCATTATGCTAGTTACTGTTTTAACTATAAATGGATTATTGTGGCCTCTGCAATTCTGTTTAGCACACGTGTTTCCATATTTCTAAATAAGCTTTATTGATTGATTGATAAATGTATTTAGTTATTCATTCAACTATTCAGTATAGTCATTGGTGATGGTGGTTTGGCTTTGTTGGTAATATCGTTGGTTGCGTCAATGAAGTTAATCAACACAGCATTGAGTCCAGTTGCTAATTGCATAGGTGACTGTTGGCACGGTATGTAGCCATCCACCTTGGATAACTCAGCCTGGCCATCCTTCCTTGTGTAGGTGTAATGAGTACCAGTAAGAGCGGGGATGTAAACAGGCACACTGCATGATACAGCAGCTCTGTATCTGTGGTCGTGCAGTGTAAGCTGTTATAGGGCTGAGGGCTAAGAAACGGAGATCAGCATTCTACTATGGGTTTTATGGTTTAAGGAATGTTTTTGTGTTCACCTACGCATATACTCGTTACAAAAATTCTGTTTAAAAAGTCTCAGCAGCTTAAAGTTGATAATGTTATGCCTCAGCGCAAAACACCTGCACGAGATTGGTCCAAGTCACGTCACGTGACGTTGACAAATACGTGCTGTTAATGGTCAACAGTTTACCAGTCAACATTGAGGTGAAATGTTGACTGGTAACAAATGATTTTTGTTCGAATGATTTTTACGCGCGAAAGCAGAATGCTTCGCGCGTCTTTGCCATCGTCTGGGCGTCCGTCCGTCTGTCTGTCCGTCCGTCCGTCCGTCACACTCGTGAGCTGTATCAAAACGGTGCAAGCTAGAGTCACGAAATCTTCACTGTGGGCTGCCCCAAGGTCTCTAGTTTATCGTGACAAAATTTTGTGCCGTTATTGGCTCGAATAATGTGAAAACGGTTGCAGATAGGTACATACATGCTGCTTATCATAACAAGCACTGGTGACAGGCTTTTGGGATTTATCAACATCGATGACCTTAAGTGACCTTGAACCCCTCAAAAAGGGGTTTTTAGTGAATTTTTCGCAATTTTTGGATGCAGCGCACATTTCAACACTGAATTGCGA
>Ga0209367_1010901_pt1 | contig 12123 bp, 8 predicted proteins | sample WorMetLIZISLAND2_FD_187412 | JGI IMG/M metagenome (GOLD analysis project Ga0209367, IMG submission 187412) | Marine gutless worms symbiont microbial communities from Max Planck institute for Marine Microbiology, Germany - Olavius geniculatus... ... | reverse complement strand
CACCTCGCCCACCGTGAAACGCCGTCGCCTCCAGCAGACCACAAGTTCTCTGACTCCAACGGCTGACCGCGTCACTGGGCACTGGCGTGGCTCACTGCGCCGGTGGGCGGCACGTGACACTCGCATGCCACGTCAGCCTCCGCACTGCCAGTACGCCGCCATGCGCCCAGCTACGCCGTAAGACAGAGTGGAACACTTCTTCTTGTTTTTTTCTTCTTTTTCTTGCCCAGTAGCACTTTGCACGACTTCAAAGTGGGAGACAATATCCCGTCAACATCACTGCGTGGGCACATGCCAGGCGACTTCCGATGAACGTCATTGTACGGTACTGCAGCAAGTAGCGCCAGGTGACCGTCGAGGCTGGTAACAGAAGGATGACGTCATCGCGTTGACCTGGTTAGCCGGAGCCGTGTTCGTCGACATCAGCCCTTAACTGGTCTGCTGCTATCTCCATACGTTGTCGCCTGCAGTTGAACTCCCACTCGCCGTGCGGCAGCAGGACGGTGTCCCTCACGCACGCACACACACACACACACACACAGCACGCTTGTAGTATCTGGAACTCACACGCGTGTACCGCGCGTACTTAACCCCCAAAAAATAATAAAAATATAGCACGGCTACACGGTCACAACGTTGGCCTATGTACTATTTACATGCACGTGAAAAATTAATCTCCATAGAAATAGAAAGTGGAACGTAGCCTAGAAAACACGGCCGATACGGCCTTCAGCTATAGGCCCACGCAATAGAAACTAAGAAGACCTAATAGAAGAACTTAAATCGCTTACAAGAAGCGTTACTGATGATACTTGGGCCGTGACTTAGGGCGTCCGACGGCTCGGAAAACGCTGACTTGTCCAGCCCCGCGGTCTCCACACCGCCATGTCCGCCCAGGGCTCAACCGGCGACCAGATAAAAGTTGCGCCACTAGCAAATGGCTTATAAACCATCAACCAGAAGAAAGTAATAACAGAAGTGAAAATAAAAATAACCGTATGGACTAGCGTTCTAAACTAAATCCCTAAAAGGCAAGGCTCGCCAGCAGAGTGTATCTGCGTTAGTAAATTGACTACAGTTAGTTAGACGACTAACATCAATTTAATTAATTACTAGAATAAATGTCGGCCTATAACAGACAGTGTCACTGTGACGCCACGAATTCGACCACAACATACAGACAATGCATGACAGACAGGCTGGCGCCAGACGCGCGCCCCCACACTCACTGCACCGACAGACAGACAGGAGAGACAGACAGACAGACAGGCAGGCGCCGGCCTAAGAACGGCACCCCCCGCCGCTGTTCCAAGAAACCAACACCGCGAACATCAATGGCGCTATCCCTAAGCGGTTCAAAGAGAACACCGCCTGTCAATCAAACCTAGAACGCCCACGCGAACGCGCCACGCATCACGCACAAAAATCAATTACCTCCGATGATTGACAGCTGAAGACAGACCGACAGTGAAAATGACTGCAAAAGATATTTCGTACAGAATTGATCCACTGAAAACAGCTTCCTAACTCTCAAGAAGGAAAGAAATAAAACTACGCTGCAAAAGTTGCCAAGGCTCAGTTTACTCGGAAAGGCCGTCAGCTCACCGCAGAACCACTTAGCCGTTGGCTAGAAATCCCTAAAAAACGACAATGCTAAGACTAAATGAAAAATCCACCGACTTGATCCAACCGCGGATAGACTTAGCCTAACTCGAACTAAGAGACTATTAACGTGAAATTACGCAATGTGGCTATTTAACAGCCAGATAGCATGTACGAACCATTACAAAAATGGAAGATAAAATAAACTGCTAAAGATGACAGAGATGACACATAGAATAAGGCGATCTGTGAACCTCAGCAGAATTAGGCCTTGAACATAGCACAGTATCACGCATCACATGCTAAACCTTTACACTGCCCGTCAACTTGGCTGGTGTGTATGTAAATTAACCACAGATAACCTTCCGAGAAGGTAAAACGAGTACCCGACCCTAAATCTACTAAAATAAACCCGCCAAAAATTATTGGCGAAACTTGAACAAAAAGAACACGCAGAATTTAGCATTTCTGTGCCAACGCAACAGATTGATAAGCCTAAATACCGCTGTTTGTGAATTAACCACAGGTGAATTCCCTTTTAACGAGGAAGTAAAGCGAGTACCTTAAAAACTACTGACCATTCTGTGGGTTAACACCCAGTTAATTACTACCATGCATCAGACACGCGTGCCGTTTACCGGCTGTCAATCAAACTCACACGCGTTAAACCAGACAGCCGGGTACTACCCGACCAGACACCCTGACGTCATAAAGAGAACTCGCCGTTCTGCCGCACCACGGCACGGATCGCACCAAAAATCAATCGCCTTTTGATTGACAGGTCGTACTGCTACGCAGCAAGCCACAGATTAATCGCCTACGCAATGTATTAATACAGCGGCCATATCACCGCAAGTCAAGATTAATTACTATACCCAACCACGAGAACTCCAGACTAAAACAGTGTACAGACGTCCTTACTGTACCCCGTACGAATTGTATTGTACATACATCTATTGGCATTCCTGCCACAGGTAAGCCTACAAGTTACAAACCAACGTTACCTCAACGTGGTGGGGAAAAATAATACACAAATAAAAGAATTAAAATAAGGCGAGACAGAAAAAGAACATCCTAAAATTATGAAATCTATGACTATGCACATGCAGCATTTTTATTTACTACGGCAATAGACAGAAATTAGAAGTCTAGAATTCCCTAATTTACTAAAATTAATTATTAACTAAAGCTTCCGCCAATAGCCAATAAGATTAAAATGAACTATTAGCCTATTATTGCTAACTCTAATAGACAGAAAAGAAAAGGAAATAAACAAAATAGCCTAGTTTCTAACTGCACCAGAATTTTTGGCACACAACAGATGTGCCAAACAGAACATCGCACTACAACCTTATGAAAATACCACAGAATCTGTTCTACATAGAAATGAAACTAAGTGAAAAAAATGAAAAACTTTGTGTTTACCAAAAAAATAAACCAATGTTTTACAGCAAAATTTTACGCCAAATTCCGATTCAACAGTGAAAGACGCCAAATCTGCTGTAACGGACAGACAGACAGACCAACGCATACGGGTGATAGAATACCCGTCCTCGGCAGAGTAACTGCGCCTAACAAATTACAATGGGAACAGGGGCTTCCGGATTACCGCCCCATTTGATAACACTCGACAGACTACCACTTGAGCTTGTTTTTTCCACAGCATCCTTAACCTAACCGCCCTCAGACCGATCAACGAAAACCTGGTTTTCCACGAATGACGGATTAGCTAGGCGATCAACGTCAACAGCAGATGTCTCTGCCAAGGTTTTTACCGGGGTCTCCCCCCCAACTCACACACACTTGCGGTTCGGAATGCGTGCACTCGGCACCTATCGGACTGACCGTAGAATCAACATTTGGGACTTGTAAACCCACAACTACGTCATCCGCTTGACTTTCAACACAGACAGTAGGTAGCTCGATAGGACTTATAGTAACAGACAGCTGTCCAACTGAAGTGGACACTACTGGCACAGAACTAACCTGACTACTCGACGACACAGAATTAACGACATTGTCAGCCGGCACCCGGACAACCTGGCTAGCGGTCGACTCAACAGGAAGCGGCGAATTATTTCGGGTAGCTGTTTCCCGACTGAACTCAGCCCTCCCTCGCGGAGCTCGACGGCGAGGTCCAAAATGACGGTTTTTGCAACGACAGCGGTCTACCCACTGCCCCAGTTCTCGGCCAAATAAACGGATGACCTGATCTTTAAAGAAGCCGTCTAACTGACGCACTGAACGAAAGTTCGAATCGTGGTGTAGACCCAAATGCACCCGAAAAGCCATCCTCGACCCCTTAACCACAGGACAAAACGGACAAGCAAAAGTTTTACACGCATCTTGCATCGCGTTTGCTCTAGTGACGCCGGACTCACGGGGCTCACAAACAAGAACATGCTCCCGTCCGCGAATTTCCAACACACCTTCGCGAAACTGCCAACGACACCCATACGCACTGAGAAAAGAAAAACCCAGGACCAACCAGGGTATGTCATCGGCGACAAGAAAGTTAGCGACAAGGCTCTGATCACCTACCATGAACGGCAATCTAACAGAACCTCAAATTCTGACATTACTTCCGTTCATCGCCACGAGCTGTTGACTGGATGGAGAAAGCTGTAGACCAGCCACGTAACGGCACGGTACTAGGTTGAAAAAACAACCGCTATCTACAAGATAGTTTAGATTTTCCCCACTTGTGGCAAGAGAAACACAAGTAGGTTTTATTTTCCGGAGACACATGACGCTGGCCGCCACTGTTCGGCGACTGCGCACCAGACACACCACCAGACAAACTCGGCCCACAAATACCATCGGCCCTAATCATACGTGCATCGGTTTTAACCTGCGTTTCTGCTGCAGATTCTGCATCGCGGTTTGGACACTCCCTAGCCCAATGTCCTCTACCTCGACAAAGTCGGCACATGTCTGGATCGATACGATCAGTACTGCCCGCGGTAGCGTTCTGCACGTAACCATCACAGCGACCACAAACGTTACCACCTTCTGACGGAAAAAAATAATTGAGCATTTGGGTTACGGCCTGCTTGGGGTGGCCCCACAGGTGCCCCAAACTGACCAGGCGGCGGCTGTGACGTAAATGGTGGCTGCTTGGACTGCATGGGCGGTGTAGGGTTAAAGTACCCGAGCCCCGCGGACCCCACCCACTAGCCTCTGCGCCAAAGCACGTTCTCTCCAGAAATGTGCATGAGCACTTACCTGTTTTATTTCACTCCACATACTGACATGTTCAGTTTTCAACTGCCTGATTTTTTGCTCCATCGAACTACTGCCTACGGGTTTTTCGGGTTTTACTGCCCGCACCCTGTTACGTTCCTCTGGGGCAGGGTTTCCCTCTGCTCCCCCTGGAAGAAGGCTTTCATACGATTCCAGGCGACACACGTGGTTTAAAGCCTTATCCATCGTCGTAGGCTGAAGTTGAAGAACTTTTATACGCAAATTTACATCATTAAGTGAATTCAGGAAGCAATCTCGGCCTACTATTTCGACCATGTTACCAGTTTCACCTGGGAAACTAAGCATTAGCAAACGACGGATATCAAAACACAATGACTGAGCGCTTTCGCCTTTTTTCCGTTTTCTAGCGTACAGCTGCGCTCTGTAGCTTTCTTGCTGAGAGAGATCACCAAAATGGTTACGGAGCAAATCTACGATTTGCTTTTCCGTAGCGTTTTCCTCGATTTGCCACAACATCTGTGCGGCTGGCCCTTCCAGAGCCGCTTTCAAATGACAGACTTTTTCACGATCCGTTCAGTTATAATAATCTGAACAGTTTTTCAGCTTTGCCAAAAAGCTTTCCAAGCTTAATTTGTCATCAAAAGTAAACAATTTGATCGTCGGATAAAGTTTACGATCCCAGTCTGCTTTTTGGGGCACGGCCGGGGGCGTCGCCACCACTAAAGCAGCCTCAGGGTCAACCCGGGAAATTCCCAGCTGCCTGGGCTGCCTGAGGGTAACAAAATCGCCCACTGAGCCGTCCGACACCCTAGCAAAAATTTCAGGTAGTTTACGAGTTCGCCTCGGCGTCTCAAGGCCGGCCGAAAAACCACGGGTTTTACCCACGCTAACGGAAGGCCTACTGGCAAAATCATCACCTGCATAGTCGCCTACAGGCAAGCTATGACTACCCATACCTGACCGTGCAAGAGATTTTAAAGCAGAAAGAGCTTTAATCTGCTGCTCAACAGCGTGTATTTGACGCTGCAGATCGTCCGGTGAAACAGCGCGCCGCCACGGTGGCGAAATATCAGCCGTCAATGGCACATGGTCACCATCGACCGACAAAGATGGCGGCCTATCCGCACCTGCCACGCCCGAGACACCGCCGACGTATCGCAGCTCTACGCGCGACATTTCCGCGAAATTCAACCCTTTCTACCTGTCAGGTTTACTCCTGACAGAAGCTCGACAGTTGTAGCGACTACAGGTGTTCAATAAACACGAATACGTCGTTTAATATCCAAAAACTGCCAGACAATAAATCGCGCACGCCGATCTGACTGCGTCCATTAATCAACTCTGTGCTCAATAGGCCGCGTGACCTCATTCTTGCCAATCAGTGCCCAGTTACACGTGGCAGGTTTTCATGCAACCTTAAAACCTATTTACACTGCACAAGACTTCCCAACACTTCGTCTTTATTTAAAAAATTCTAAGTTGACAAACTAAAATGATATATCAACAGCGAGTGGGCTGCTTGACTCATGTAGTTACTGAATGTGCTGTTGGCAAATTGTGTCAACGTCCACCGCTTGCGTTTGTGCTGCAGAAAGACATTTTGAGCACATGCTGAAATGAGGACGATTTGATGTGACACGTGTGATTTTTTAAGTGATAAAAATTGCTAATTGCGTTTGTCGCTATTCACTTTATAATTTCTGAGCTAATGCATACGCTACCCGATAGGAATTTATTGTTGTCAATGGCCAAACAGCGACTTCTGCATTTCACACGGTAGTGTAGCGACAACGTTAAGATGAGGTGGCCAAAACAACAGACCTTTGCGCCAAGTTTTTTTCTTAATGTCGCATGCCAAAAATTACTGAAATCGGCCAATGTTTCACGAAGTTATTAAAAAAAATAATAGTGGCATGTTTTTGTGGACCAAGGTACATTGAGGGTAATTCTGTTTTTCAATAGTTCACTTGCCAGCGGCAAAACAAAGAATATCTAATTGCTGCGTTTAAACACTGACTTTAATCATGTAAAGAATTTCTGTCAGAACATTTTGCTGAAAACCGCATGACTCTGTGATGTACGACTGCAAAAATATGGTGCCATAAACTTTGTGCCGTTTTTGGACCACCCTGTAAATAAGCAAACTAGTATTGCACGCATCACCCGCTTCATATAGTACCGGAAAACACTAATGCTAATTTAACTAATCGTATTATCGAAGTTTTTGGACCGTTACATAAAATGGCCGGTGATTGATTATTAATTCACTTTATTTAGCTAACAGTTACATTGAATACCAGCTGGGGTCAACGTTGACCCCAGATGCCGGTACATGATAGATCCTCAGATACTAGAGCTGTCACAGTTGACGCGTTAATTAACGCGTTAATGCGTTAATAAATTAACGCGCGTTAAAAAATAACGCACATGTCGTAATGTCGATTGCATTCCATTCGGTTTCCGCAACGCGACGGTCGAATGGCATGCAAAGGACACGACGCATTGACGTCGCCAGGACTGTCGCATAGCGAAAACAAGATAACGAGCATACGGCACTACGCTTCGACGTCGACACTATGCAGTGACGTCGACAGGACCGTTGCGTAGGAGTACGTCGACAGATCAGTCGCGTAGCGCAAACTCTGTGACGTGCATAGGACTTTACGACTCGACGTTGACAGAACCGTCGCCTCTCGGGAACCGCATAATGTGGTACAAAATAAAATACTGTAATAGTTAAATAGTAAATAATCTAAATACGTTTAAAAATAAACATTATATGTGTTTTCTAAACTTTTTGTTTTATTTTTCCAACTTTCTATATTCTACAGGCGGGTCCCATAAACGTCTCGGGCCCGGGGTAATTTACCTTCTACTCTCCATCTCGACGGGATTGGATGCGTTAATTTACGCGTTAATAAGAGAGTTCAGCGTGTTCACTGCGCATGCGCACGACTTGACCCAGATAGATGACCTAAAAGGTCATGTGTCCTAACATTCTGGATAGTTAGTCGGCAGGGCCCCAGGACTTCGTAAACAATGCTGTTGTGTTGTATGTATGTCGCTCATTGCGCAATTGTTGGATGTACAAACGGTCAATATAAACTTCAGCAATGGAAGAAAAAGTTGTGTCCTCATCATGGAGTTGATTTTGGCGTGGCACACTGCACGTGCGAACCACCGTTTAAGCTGTTCCACTTCCCAACAGAACGGAAAGATGAAGATGCAAGGAAGCGTTGGATCAAAACGGTTATTATTGCTTTTTATTGCCTTTGTATTAAATACAACTTTTGACGTTAATGAACATATGATGTGTAATATTACAAATACCGTTGGGACTAGTAATGTTTACAATGCTACCATAGTTACCAGACAGTTTAACTTGATGCGACCAACATGAGATCCGTCTTTTATTTATTGTTGCATGACATGAACAACACACAGGCTGTCATATAGGTGTGCCTGCAGTGACACTGGCAGTCTTACCCATGACCTATATTATCCAATAGCTGTCATTCTTATGGTATGCTGCATGCAGGTTGCATATTTACTTGTATTTTCAGCTAGGTTCTAATGGTGAAAAGGTCATGCTTACCGTAAGACTTCTAATAGAAGACCCCATTTTTTGTTAGAAGTTATACCGTATGTCGTGCATGTGTTTTTGCAGGTAAACCGTAAAGATGTATCTACAGGCAAGAACTGGCAGCCATCTGAGAACAGAAGAATATGTTCAGATCACTTTGTTGATGGTTGTCCATCTGATGTCAACCCAGATCCAACCCTTCACTTGGGTATTACTGGCCTCTTTTATTGTTGCACTTTTTGACATGGAAAACGTTATTGAGTCTTAACTAGCATGGTGTGAAAATGTAACTCACTGGCCAAGGCTTAGCAGATGACTCAGCATCAGTAGGTTTGGACAGACCCATATAATTTGATTGACTAAATCAGTAAGGTGGCCTGGTGTAGGTCCTAATGATACTGGCTCTAATACATGCTAACTGTGCAGTGCAATCATGAATGTGTGTTGATTTGACACTGCAGTAAAACTTTGAATTAAAGTTCGGTCCTGACTACAAGCCAGGTGCTGGATACCAGGCAGGGAAATATGTGTTGCTTTGGTCAATAAGTGGTAAGGTCGGCAGACTATTGCTGTAGTATAAAAGTGGTTAGCACTCTCTGGCCTGAATAGATTCCTGTATAAAACAGTTATTTGAAGCAAGATTAAATTTTGCAGAACTTAGCAGCCATACGATAATGCAACACAGCATCAGCTGTGAAAAATTAATGACTTTAACATAGTTTTATAGGTAGAAGCCTGGTCCCATTTAAAGGTCAGGTACTCAATGCAGGCTGGGAGTCAAGGCAACATGTACTAATAGAAAGTTTTTGTCTTTATTATATAATACAGTATTATGTGTGTACTGTGCACGACTGTAGGACTCAAAATGATGATGTTTGCCATTGGTCATCAGTCATTCAAGTTAGCCTGTTTTGCATGTACATGAACAATAAAGATGACAGAATATTTGTAAGGTGATTGACACATGAAAACCTTGTGTTTGCTTAGCATATGAAACTTCCAGTACAAAACATAGACCACCTCCTAAGGAACGATGCTATCAACCACTGAAGAATAGAAGGAAAGCTGAAAATTCACTGACAGGTGAGCCGATTTCACAGTTTTTAAAATCATGACTTAGTCATTTCTTTCCGAACGTGACCTTTTTCTCTTAAAGTTAGGTCTCCGGTGTGGTTCATATTGTGTGCACAGTGATTTTAAAACTTTTTATTTTTCAGTTATTTCTCTCTTTTGTTTGAAAATTTATTTTTCGTCATAATATTGATTTGACTCAAAACAATTATCTGCACATTTTTCCCGAATCGTACTGTAGCGGTAACACTTTTCTGAAACATCACCACATGGATACAGGGATTGGCCTACTTGCCTCCGTGCCAAGAAAGTGTTACTCTATTTAGTTGTTCTGTTGGAATAAAAGGTGGAGTTAACAAAGCATCTTGGTTGTCAGTAGCAAGTCTTTTGGGTGCCCTGCTGATAGCTCAACAATTCCACAATCGCTTACCAGTTATGTGCCTTTCCAGTTAGCCACAGAAACAATGCTTGACGAAGTACGATGTGCAGCGTTAGATCTGGTAGCCTTGCTGCTGGTGCTCCACAGTTATGTGATTAGGCTTTTAATGCCAGATGTTTTTGTGGTTCATTTTTGTTAGGCAGTGTTGGAGAAGGTTCCAGTGAGCAGACTTACGTGCACGAAGATGACGATGCTGTCGATATCAGTGCTTCAGCTCAGAGTCCACTACAACGCCCATCACATCTTGAAGACCACTGCTATTCAGAATACATGAGCACATGTGAAAGTTGTATTCACAAAAACACACTGCTTAAAGAATTGTCGGCTACGGTTACTGAGCTCAGAAACATTTCCAAATCAGTGCCCATTTCTAGAGTTAAAAGGTTCATTGGTGCTCAAAAAGCAGCACCATTTATTTTAACCAACAGCAAAGTCAAGCAAAATACCGGACTGCCTAACAAGGGCACTTTCTGTTCACTTTTCCGGTTGCTAAAAATTAAAGCTGAGCGTATGCGCTACTGGCGTGGTCAGAAGCGTTTTCAGCAAGTCGGTTTGAAGAAATATTGTAGGATTCCAAAAAAATCAGGGCCACCCAGAAATCTGTCTTGCATAGAAGAATTTACATTAGTGCTCATGAAGCTGAGGTTAGGTCTAACAGTAAACTTTCTTGCAAACATTTTCGCAATATCTGCCAGCACTTGTTCATCCATTTTCAATACGTGGATAAAATTTTTTGCTCATGAGCTTAAGTGTTTGGTGTTTTGGCCAACAAAAGAACAGACACGCACATATATGCCAAAGTCGATGCGTCAGCGTTACCCACGTTTGCGGTGCACCCTAGACTGTAGCGAAACCTTCATTCAGCGTCCACGTGATTTAAAACTACAGGCGGCTACGTGGTCCGATTACAAACACCACAACACGGTAAAATATCTTGTAGCCATAGTGCCAGATGGATTGATCTCATTTGTATCTAATGCATGGGGTGGTCGCGCAACTGACAGATACATTATGCAGCAGAGTGGAATTCTGGACCTGATTGAGCCCTATGATCTCGTTATGGCTGATCGCGGTTTTACGATTCGGGAAGATTTGTTGTTTCGTCAGGCTGATCTTGAAATTCCACCACCTAGTTCTGGTTTGCAGCAGATGGCACGTGCCAGTGTGATCAAAACGAAGAAAATTGCTAATGCACGCATTCACGTCGAACGCGCAATAAACCGCATAAAGTGGTTCAGAATTCTGAGCACCACATTACCGTTGTCGTTATTGCTACTGTTTGATGACATTTTGTTAGTATGTGCTGCCTTATGCAACCTATTAGATCCACTTGTTAAGTGAGTTATATTTTTGTGTTTTTTGTTCTGCAGGTTTGTTGCAGCTGTTGTCTGAGTTGATTTCTTGTTGATACACGGTGGTTGGATTGCATCAGTGGCGTCGTGAACTAAAAAAGTTGGCGGTGCAAGAAGTTGCAATTTTCCGATATTACGCTACAAACAGACAGTGGACATTATGGAACTTCGAATTCAATTTATATTTTGCCCTTAAATTCCGTCAAAAATCAGCCACCAATTGTACTCTCAGCTGGCAGAAAGATGTCTTTTTTACATAAGAAAATTTTTGACCGCCAATTACTCTTCTTACGACGCCACTGGCATTTAGTTACTGTATTGTTCATGTCTCCGTGGTTATCAGTTTAATCAGTCATTTGTTTCTTTTTTTCGCTTTGACTTTGCAGTTTGTTTGTGTTATGTTGTATGCATGCCCTGTCAGTATTCAGAGTGTAACTGCAGCTGTTTCTGTTCGTGGTGTTATGTTTGGCTGTTATTGTGTAATAAATTTTTGTTTTTGTTCATGCGACAATGTTACATGGTCGCAAATCTACCATATATACTTTGTAACAAAGTTTGCTATCAGCATACAATTGTTTGTTAACTATATGTGTATGGTGCTGTTCAGTGGTGTAGTCACTGTAGTGGTAAATTTGTTTGAAAGATTGCTTTCCCTAGTTTTTTCCCCTTAGAGTCAGACTCTCTGTAATCCAGTTAGAGGCTCTCCTGCTGCAGTATCCGCAGAGAGCCTTGGTCAGGGGGCGAAGCCCCCCCCTGAAGCTAAAGCACTTTTGGTTTTTTGGCATTCGATGGAAGCTGCAAAATTGCCCACATTTCTAAAATTTGGTAATGCAAAAAATCAGATTTTTTGTTATCTTTGCAAAAATCTTGGG
>Ga0209367_1010899_pt1 | contig 12124 bp, 11 predicted proteins | sample WorMetLIZISLAND2_FD_187412 | JGI IMG/M metagenome (GOLD analysis project Ga0209367, IMG submission 187412) | Marine gutless worms symbiont microbial communities from Max Planck institute for Marine Microbiology, Germany - Olavius geniculatus... ... | reverse complement strand
GGATTGTTGTCACCAGTCGTGTGCTAATTAGTTAACGGTGCTGCTGTTGCTAACTTGAATGTATTCTAATTGATGATTTTGTGTGTCATATTTTCTGGCAATTAGGACATTGGTCAGGAAATTATACGTAAAACTTAACTGTTCCAATGTTCTCGTTCTCGTTCTCGTTCTCGTGGTTCTTGGTCTCGTTCTCGTTCTCGTTCTCGTTATCGCCATAATCTGGTCTCGTTAACATCCCTGCAAACTTTGCTCCCATAAGCCTATCTAAACGTTCGACTCACCGAGCCATATGACGAGCTTGTATAAGCTATCCTAATTATGTGCTGCATCCGTCACCATCGCATGACAAAATGATCTAGTCACGACCTCAACTGCTGTGACAGACGTACCGTACGCTTATAATTTCTAACTCAATTAGACTAGAGGCCTAACAGCACAGCTGCTGCACAGCAGACTAGTCTGTTGGCGCATAATTAGGCATAACACAATGAACTACACAGACGCAACACGGGAAACGTCAACAGTATACAGAAGGCCTACTATACAGTTTGTCGATGCACAACTGCAACCTGACGTAAGAGATAGCTAGAGTAGGCTACGTACACTGTCACGGAACTTCAGGCGAATGTTTTAATCGCCTGCGTTATAGTAGGCCTACACGATGAATAATTTTCACTGGAAAACTGGCCTAGGCAAGCTGCCGGTTAAACATAAAGTTTTAGTTCTTTTCGAACTAAACTTTTTACCAAAAACTGAATCCAGAATCAGTCAAGTTATGGAAGAAACCAGAAAACAAAATCAAGTCCAAAGTAATTTGCGGAAAGACGGAATCGCTGATCTTTCCTATTCGCCAGGTGGCAGCCGCAATTTGCAGTAGCACGTTCTGCTTCACCTTGAAATCTCCTTTTCCTATGGGGGCCGAGAACCCTATCTGATAGGCCTACAGTTTCTGTGGACGCCACATGTGTACTTGCTAAATGGTATTTTTGGTGCCAAGGCGTTGTGTGAGGTATTCTTAAATAGCGGCATACACTGTACATTTGTGTTTTTAGGGGGGGGGAGAAGATTATCTTCTCTGTATTTTCGCTCGATCCCTAGTTGTGCGTCTGGTTATCAGTATCAGTGAAAATAAGGCTGTTCGTTATTTCTTCTTCGTTTGCAAATAATTTCTGGAACAATCTGCGAAATTATCTGTCGTTGTGTCTAACACTAGCTCACTCCACTGGATAATAAACCGTTTAATTACAATAAAAATAATCACAATAAATGGTACTGCTATGGAAGTGTTTAATTATCTGCATTACAACATAATAAACATAAAGGCCTACAAACATGTATACCGTATATCGTATTGAAATATATTGCCATGATTACTGCCATAAAAACTGGAATACAATACTGAATGCTTTCTAAACAGTGGCAGTATGATAGCAAACAAACAACTTTAAAAAATTGGCATTCATTGATAATAAAAACAATGATAGTTAACTAACTAATAACTTATGACACACATACACACTTCCAGTGGTTAGAAAGAATAATAATAGCAGTACAAAGTCATTGAATATAACAAAACTCAGCGAATGCAATGTTAGCTGAACAATAACGAACAAGAAAAGCCCAGCTAACGCAAAGGGGAACGTGCAACAGCGGTGCATGTCTGAAAGCCCAGTAAAACAAAATCAGTCGCCAGAGGGCGCCAGATGACCGGCAGCTAATTATCTATAGTGTTCTACTTGTACTCACCAAAAGGCGTGACCTGTCTCGCTCTGCCAACGCTGTATCGGCTGGAAATCGCAAATTTTCCCTACCCCCTCTCACTTAGCGCCCTAGCTGGGGATGACCCTTTTCGAATTTATGGAAAAGCTTTACAGATCCTGAAACTAGAGTCTTCCAGGCAGCCGATGGTGAAGATTTGGTTATCCTAGCTTGCCCCGTTTTTGACTGATCTACCCGTGTGACAGACGTACAGACGGATGGACAGAATTGCAATGGCTAAGACGTGCTACAGCAGCAGCTGCTGTTGCACGTAACAATGAACTTGACCTTATTACGTTTCAGTCAGTAGCAAATGAGCATTTTTTGGCTTTTACAGTGAAGTGATAAATGTTTGGAATGCGCCACGATCGTCAAATATTGACGTTCGTTTCATAAGTTTATGACAGGCTAAAAATTAACATAACACTTCACCGATTTTGCACTGATTTCTGGTCTGAAAAGTCTGAACTCGGAATCTGCTGACTCGACACTAATAAAGGGTGCATCCAGCCCACTAAAATCATGCTGGCCTACACTTTTCATCTGCCACGAAGCATTTAAGCAATATTGTGCAATTAAAACCATTATTATCAAACTGTCAAGTCTGATATGCTTGCAGTACACGGTGCTACGCACGACTGTCTTGACTGATCGACTGTGACTGACTATGACTACACGGTATACCTACACTGTGGTCCATACAAAACGTGCAACTTTTATTTTTTGAACAGCTCCGTGAAACACTGGCCAATTCTAATAATTTTTTGTATGCGATATCAAGAAGAAACTTGACGCAAGTGGCCATAGTTTTGACCCCATCATTTTAATACCGTCACTACACTACCTTGTGAAATGCAGAAGTCGTAGTTTGGCCGTTTACAACAATGAATTCGTACTGGATAGCGCACACGTCGGCTCAGAAATGTTTAACTGAATAGCGACAAACGTGATTGGCAACTATTGTCTCTTAAAAAGTCACGCCTGTTACATAACATCCTTTTTATTACAGCATGTGCTCAAAATGTCCTCCTCCAGCACGAATGCAAGCGGTAGACGTTGACACTACTCTCTAACAGCAGGTTCAATAAGTACATTTCACAAGGTAGTGTAGCGGCAGTATTAAGGTGAGGTGGACGAAACTACAGTCATTTGCATCAAGTTTCTTCTTGATGTCGCATGCCAAAAATTATCAACAAATAGCCAATGTTTCACAAAGCTATTAAAAAATTAAAAGTGGCACGTTTTTTATGGACCACGATGTACATGGAGCACCAACCATGCACACAGACACAGCACTTGGATGGAACGCACAAATGACAAGACCGGTTGAACTAAGCCAGAGTAACGCGTTTTCCAACAGTGCGCAGACCGTCGCTGAAGTTGGCGCCATGCGAAGACAGAAAACTCTCATAGCTGCAACACCAACACAGCTCATCATCAATGCAGACATCAATAAACAATCGCATTAACAGCAGCTCAGTGTACAGACTGGCACATAAGAAAGTGAAACACAACACATGCTTTATGCCGTGGCTACACGCATCGATTTCCTCACCCGAGGTGTTGTCCAAGGTACCTCATCAGAGAAAACTGGACAAAATGCGCATGCTCATTCTGTCCGATTTCTTCAGATGAGGTCTTCTGCCTCTCAGCCAAAAGACGCCCATCAAAACCTCGGGCGAGGAAATCAGACACGTCTGATTTCCGGATGTCCGCATAAGATGTCAGCACTGATGCTCCTTGATCCTAATCATTTTCCAAGCATAAATGGAGTTGAATGATATTCAACAAAACTTAACAAAACTGAAAACAACTTCTTATGCAATTAATTTTTTCGGACTTATTCTCCAGTCTTTTTAATGTTCTTGTAAAATTTGTTAGTACGAGTCGTGAATGATGTACACTGCACATATTTGCTTGCTAAATTTTTATCATGTTATGAAATAAATATCTGGGCAGCATTCTGCAGAACTTTGTAGTTAATGTTTTGCCACAGATAACTGCAGATATGATGTTTTGCATCGAACGTGCGTACATCTGTTGATATTTGAATCGTTCGGCTGGTGACACAGATGGACGCATGTTGCCAGCTGCCACCATCAGATGGCGCTGCGTCACCAGAATACCGACTGCATCAGGACTGCTGGCAGATATTTGCTCATCAGGAAAACCTGACTTAGCTGGTGCATGATGGGAAGGCGTCTGCATAAGCTATAACACATGCACACATCAACTTGACATAGAGCAGCAAACAAAATAGAAACACCACGACACATTTATCAAGTCACTTTCAAGTACAGTTTCAAGAAAGCTATTTTAGTATAACTGAAAAGAATAAAAGAAAAGTAAAGTGATAGATGTAACTGCATTAACTAGACTGTATGTGTAAGTCATAAAATCATCATTGCAATCGTCTCCATAATAAAGAGCTTTTGTTTTTTTTTCAGTTATCACATAAATTAAATGCTTATAACCACTTATGGCAATAAAGTCCCGTTTATCCATGCACATTTGATGGCCGATCAAATTGATCTCCGATCAACCTTGGGACTTGATCTGAGATCTTCTCAATAACCATTTTTCCATCGCCAATTAGCAACTGATCGTCCATCAAATCTCCCACTAGGCTGATGGCCGAATATCGGCCGATCAAGTCAGATAATTGATGATTAAACATGGCAATCTGCAGTTCGTTGTTTATTCGCATCAGAAACATCGCTTCACTTCAACGGTCAGATCGACAATTCATGCATTAAAATAAAGTTCCAGGCATGGACGCTCCCAAACTGATTTGCAATAAAACGTATTTTTGACAGCAGATGATATGGACGATATCACTGCTATGACAACGTTTACTGCCCATGGTGTCCACTCGCAGCGCATGCTGGGTAATTTAGCACAACACCGCAAATTGAGGTCACTGTCAGCCAATCAGATTGGCACAAAGTAGGCTCAGTTGATGGCCGATCAACTAATCGCCGATCACTTAATTGGAGATCGAAAATGCATGGAAAAACAAAACACAGTTGATCGATGATCAATTCTGAACATCAAGTTAATCGGAGATCAGTAAATCGGAGATCAGATTTGATTTGATTGGCGATGAAAAAAACCGGACCTAAATGGCCTATTTTGTGCTAATAAGATGAGAAACTACTCACTCACTGACTCCATAATGAAGAGGCAAAAACAGCATGTTATATATAAAATCATGACCAACCTGTTGCACAAGCTCTTTATACCGTGCCATGTCAAGTGGTTTACGACCAACGATGACGTTGCGTAAGTACAAAATGTCATCTTTCAGTTCCGGTTCTTCTCTTGTTTCTGCAAAACAACAAACAAAATGCTTGACACGAGAAAATGCGTGGCTCTAAAGACACACACAAAATTCATCTGTCCCTCATCATTACTAGTTACCCTACACCATCTCCCAAAAAAACTTCCCATCACTTTGTCATTGTCAAAATATATGCCAAAAATCAGTCGACTTTCGAAATTCTTTCACTGGCACAATCTGAGGACAATAAGATAACTATTAAACATCCCGCTGCACCTATCATTGCAAAAAAGTATCTTCTGATTGACTATGTTACTACAGGGGAGCAGAATTAATGTATAAAATTAGCATCGATGAGATAATTTCAGTTAATTGGTTCAGGCACACTTTGCGCCTGGACATCGAAAGGTCTGGTAAACCATGACCTGCAATTTTTTGGGCATGAATGACATGAAAAAACAATCACGACAAATGACAGTTGGGCATGACGTGAATTTGTCTAATAAGTGAATAAGGACCAATTTATATAGTGCCAAAATCTCGCAAGAGAATCAGGGTGCATTGGAGAGGGGTGCTAGGGGGCAAAATAAGCGAACTGAAAATAATAAGTACCACAGTAACAGAGTGGGAATATGCTATAATAAGTGATACAAACATTTGCTGTTGTTGTCCTAACGAGCCCATCTGGCAATGCCAATATGGGAGGGCAAATGCCGAAAAGATGATTAATTCCCAGTGGTTCTCATACTGTTTGAGAGCCATTTTGTTAATCACGGAACAAACATTTCACAGTAAAAAGTAATAAAATGAAGTGCACGTCAGACCTGGATTATGATCTGTGGTTGAGACACTGGAGACAGCATCAGTGTCATTGATTGCGTTGAGCTGTGCATTGTAGAGCAGAGCCTTCAAGTCAGCGCCAGTGAAGAACTCGCTTGCTGCTGCAACTGCACTAAAGTTCACGTCATGAGCTAGCCTCATGTGATGGCTCAATGCCTCCAGTATCTCCAACCGCTCTCCCTTTGGCAAAAACAATATATATACAGACAGTGTTAACAGGGTATTAGAAAAAGCCTTGATAATAAATAATATAAGTAATATACTGTTTTTGTCTTTTCATTGTATTAGCATGTCTGTGCTGTATTTTGTGTTCACTGTCAATGGCGTTTGACCATTGAGAAATAAAGGAGTATTTACTAAATTACTTAGTTAGTTAAACAAGAACAGTGTAGTACAAAGTGCAACAGCTCTTTTCTCAAGATACCAGCCAATAAAGCAAAATTCAACAACTTAATTTGTTGTCGAAAACATTAAAATGCCTAGCAATCGTCAAGCAGTAAGAAACATGCCAAAATTATGCTGTTATTACTTCCCGTCTTGTTTAAATGGCAAAAATGTCTCAAATTACTGCATGTTAAACTGCATTCCTAAAATAGCTTCTGCAATAGTCAAAACAAGCATCATCACGACATATAAAGGCTTATCTTCAGATGGCATAATTAACAAAAACAACAAAACCCAACTTTAGTCAACCACCTTCACCAATAAACCGTACCTTTCACCAGCAGCTTATTCCAAAACAATACTTACAAACTGACTGTAGAACAGTGACTAAAATTAAAATGCAAAATGCACGATTTCCATCACAACTAACTTCTGATGGCAAGGGACAATGGAGTGCTTTGTCAAGACGGCCTGGGCGTAGTAGTGCCGGGTCGATGAGATCTGGTCTGCTACTAGCAGCAAGCACATACACTCCTACAACCAGTGAGTTATTTATCACCACTGACAATCATGGACTCTAGAATAGACACAACATCAACTAAACTTTACTAATGTTTTTCTTTAAAATTGCATCAGAATCAAATACAATATAACACAAAATGATATGTGGATCACTAACAGACTAAATCATAAAAATAACTATAAATTTGGTGCAAAGTTCAACGCGAGTCCACCTGGCGCCCTAAGTCCGATTGGCTGAAAGTTCAAGGGGATGAAATTCCCCCAGTAGCAAAGTCACATGGCCCGAACTAAAACGCATTAACATATGCAAAACGTGCAATGTCAACTTAGAGTGAGTCAACATGTGCAACTTTCTTGTTAGTGGACCAAAATTCACAACGTTTTTTGGTCAATGCAAGAATGATCGTTCTTGATAATGCCATTTTCCTTTGGTCGATATCTCTATAGGTTCTGGAGATATTCGTGCTCAAAGTCAAAAGTTGTCCTAAATCGCACCAAATTTTGGACATTTTTTGCCCTCCCAAATTTTAAGGGGGCAGTGCCCCCCCTAAAAGTTGCACCCAGGTTATCACCCTTGCCTAGCGGCACGTCATGTGACAAAGTTACACGGGGCCACTCCCACTACCGCCAAAGTTATATGCGCACATTTGATAAATTTTAAGCCAATTTTGGACCCACTTGAAAAAAAATTGTAAAGGGGACCCCAGTTTCCATGGGGATGCGCTAGCAAGACTTTGTCATTCTCTAGCACGTATAAAAAATTAGGGGTGCAGCATCCCCTATGGGCCAAAATATGGTCTTCCGAAAAAGGCGCTTTGGGTGGGTACAATTTCACCTTCATATCTCCACGTTTACTGAACTAAAGTTTAGCGGACTTGTTTCGCCTAATGTGGGAGGAATTGCAGTAGATCAAGTACTTGACCGATTTCGAATATCTTCATCTGTTCCGAAGATATTCGCCATCAAACTTTAAAGTCGTCTAAAATTGGGCCAAAATTTGCATGTTTTTTGACCCTAAAATTTTTTTGGGGAGGGCTCCTAAAATTTTGCAAAGGCATTATAAAATTTGGCCTAGGTATGATCACCATGCAAAATTTCACGCCGATCAGCTGACCCATCTCGAAGATCTCGCGTTGGAATAAAAAAAAACATCTGCAGTAAAACATAAGTCTGCTCCGAAAGCTATCGCTTCCCGGCAGACTAATAATATACCAGTACAACACACAAACTGTGCCACTTGTAACACATAACACATTGCAGAAGCAAATCAACTCACACTCTACAAATGCAGTGATGTAAAAAGATTCATTTACTTTTTGTCAGCGTACCTCAACTTTCCTTTTTTAAAAATCATATCATATTGTTGCCATTCCTCTTTATCTGACTTTTATTACTATACCACTAACTGTAGTGGACCTTGCGGTAGCTTGTTATCCACGCATTCATTATTACTTCACTGCAATTCAATCACACCATAACATATTATCGAGACCTTCTAATATCTTTGAATAAACTAGTAAGCAGTAACTAAGTAGTCAAAGTAAGCAGTAACTAATAACCTATATAAGTTCACCGAATTACAATAAATATTTACTAATAAGCAACCACTTTTGGCTTACTCGGAATGATTTCTAAATGCTACTGTGACAAACAAAAATCGTTCCATGGAAGGCAGCAATGCACAATTGCCAAAAGTCAATAAATCAGTGGATAAAAATTGTAATTAGATGTAAGCTGCTTATTAAGACCTTCTAATGTTTCGACTCCGTCCAGTTGAGCAAGCAGCTGGTTCACAACTCGGTCAGTCACTCCCGTACTGTCATGGCCGCGCCTAATAGTCAGTCACATATAAACAACACCAGTGAATATCTATGGACACACTCAACTTTAAAACAGATCACACATTCAGTTATTGTTTAACTAACCCATTTTTCCAAAGTAATTTCAGGTTAAGCCATTCCAGTTACAACATTAGTCCAAAAAAAGTTAAACTCTTCCAAATTGCTATAGCACAACTTTATAACAGCATCAAATTACTGGAGCATTATACCAGATGACTATTAAAAATTACCAGAATAATATGTCTTTTTAGCAACAATATGACACAACTTCACCTGTGTAAAACTGTGAAATAAACAGCGCAGACTAAGAAAATAATGCAATTTAAGTCAAACAGATATTGCAGAGTCTTTGTAGAGTGAAACTCAGTGGACCAATCTAGACAGCAAGCTGGTAAAAATCACCTCTCAAGTACTGACTGAAATAGTAACATGTACCAACAGAATTAGCTACAATGTCCATCTGTGGTTTACCTCGGTGCGAGTGAATCAAATTCATCAAAGAAGAGAATGCACGGCTGAGCACTCTGAGCTCTGTTCATAAAATAAAATACAAACAAACAAATGCATACATACAACGCAACGATATTACATCATGACATATGTCACAATATTAAAGGTAAAGGTAAAGGTAGGTGTATAGCTCTTATGCAGCGAACCCCTCACAGAGCTACAGAGCATCACCTGCCATATGGGATCACACAGTGTTACCTGCCACCCAACAGAGATGAACGTGCCCCGCCTTAACCCCAGCCAGACAGGCTGGTACTTGATTTACCTACCCTGGAGGGATGGAAAGCAGAGTTGACCTAGGCGGTTGGTTACATCCCGAGATGGTTTACCTGCCCGCAGGCAGTCACCCATCAAAGTGCTAACCCGGCCCGGTGTAGAGTACTTTCGTTGATCGAATCAAACGCATCACCACTAGACCATGCCACCACCTGTGCTGTGCATGTCAGAGCTGCATGACTGATGATGCAGAATACTGCAACAAAGATATTTCCAGGTAAGTCACTACCACAGCCCTGCACGTGGCACCTAATAAATCTGCATATTATTCATTCACTGACAGACATCATCATCCTCTGTATAGCTATCGTTTAGTAATATTTTCTATTTACAATGCACAGATGTGACAAACGTCAAAAAATTATAATAAACGTTAATAAATGCATTTATTAGGAAAAAGATTGTTAACGTTTGTAAACTAAAAGTAAACATACACAGAGCATAAGTTTGAATATTAGGCCTATTATTTGGATAATTCCAAATTCCAATAAAAGCTTTTTCATTGTCAAAAAATGTCTTACTCCAGTTCTGTGACAACTGTTTTACAAAAGTGCCCAGAATTCACTCACTTTAATCTTATAGCTACGTGAAAACTAAGTTGAGTTTTCCAATGTCCTATTTACCGTCACTAGCACCGTGACCCACTGAACTCTATCAGTGATCGAACGCAATGCACTATAGCTTGGCTTCCCCTCGTAATTTTGCTTCGTTTCACTCATGTGATTTTTATCGAGATAAACGTTGACAAAATAATAATCACGTTTACAAAGATTTTTTTGTAAACGTTGTAAACGTTTATCACATCTGTGTTACAATGTACCTCATAACTGACACACACGTGATATACAGCACACATAAATGCATTTTGTTGTCTAATAAATACTATCTTAACTGAAATCAAAACGACAATTATTAAGATATGATTATATCTACTAATGGAATGCACTTGATCCATCACTAGCATTACTACAGCAACCAAAGTATCACTGTTTTTATTGGCAAACAGCCCAGTTCTCTCCACAAAGCTGCAATAAATTCTGACATCAAATAAGAAGATGGTAAACCTGACGAAAGTGTCCCGAACAGCAAGCTCACTGGCTCCTATGTACTTATTCAGCAGCTCAGGTCCCTACAGAGATCAAACATAAACTATGTATACAGTATTCAGCGTACAACTAACAACTATTTAATTACCTCCGCCAAGGAGGTTATGTTTTTGCCAGAGTTTGTTTGTCTGCCAGTGTGTTAGCAAGATAACTCAAAAAGTTATAGAAGGATCTTTCTGAAATTTTCAGGGAATGTCAAAAATGGCAAAAACTACATGTGATTCAATTTTGGGGGTGATCCAGAAGGAATCCTGGATTCTGGATCACTTTGAAATTTTCGTTAACATTGCTTTACATGGGACTACAATGGTGTGTCGAATCAATATGCTTGGTGGAGGTCTGCAGTCTCCGAGTGCTTTTCTAGTTATTTATTTATTACAAAAAGCACACAACAGCACAGATAAAAACACAGAATAATAAACATGCAACTTTAAATACAGAAGTCGATCAAGAGTCAGACAGAACTAAAGGTCCAAAACAGCAGCAGACAAACAGTAACTAAACTAACTAGAAATAACTAAAAATTTTAGGCAGAGCCCAACGTGAGGCCACCTGGTGCTGCAGATCTCAGTGGGAAAAAATGCTGGGGTCAAAATTCCACTCGTAGCAACGTCACACAGCATGAACGCAATTGTATTAATCTTTGTGTTTGCTCTGCTTAAAGTTACCTTAATGCAGATGAAATTCAGAGCATATTCCTTGGCAATGACGCCAGCTAAAAGCGTTTTGCCGGTTCCTGGTGCACCATAGAGAAGAAGGCCAGAGCGAAGCCGCAGAGGACAGCTGCTGAACAGCTTTGGATACTGAAACCAGACAGCATAAAATAAATGTAAAACTAAGAATAACCGCATAACCAAATGAAATCACAAGTTATTACAAGTTTTGTTATTTACGAAAAGTTATTTACGAAAAGCTTACACAAGCTGCCAACAAAAGTTGCAGTGAATACACGAAACAACAAATATCCCAATTCCTAATATTATGTCACGCAAATGCATATGAAAGTTTTTTTTAACTCGAAGTACATGTAGCATGTACACCACAAAAAAGATGATTTTCTGCATGTTGCAAATCACAAACGATTATACTCTCTCTTCAGACATCAGCTCAAATGTTTACATAAAATGTTATATATATATATATATATATATAAATTATATAAAATGTTTATACATCGATGCACAACAATAAAGCAGTATGAACCGTGTGGCGCCGCTATGTGGCAGCCGCGTTTTCCGCGTGTCCGACGAATTTGTACAAATACTGCGGCCGTACGCATTTCTGCTTGTTGAAAGTATGACTGCGTTCTAGCCTGCAGTTTCTGGAGTACAAAAGTTCATGTTGTTTTCCAGTTTGCCGAGCCCTCGTGGAATATTTCGCCTGGAAAACCTGCTTCATGCTCAAGCCTAGCTAGACCGTTGGCCGCTGCCATGTTCTGTGTGTCCTACATGTTCAGCCATGCGTGACCAAGTCTACAGTCGTCGTCAGCTGCTGGGGCTATGGCTACAAGCTGAGTACAGCTTCACTGATGTTACTCGCCGCCAGGTGTGGTCTGCGAGGCTTGGGCGTGAGAGGTCCAGGCCCCGCGGCCGTTGCGGAGGACAACA
>Ga0209367_1010898_pt1 | contig 12124 bp, 7 predicted proteins | sample WorMetLIZISLAND2_FD_187412 | JGI IMG/M metagenome (GOLD analysis project Ga0209367, IMG submission 187412) | Marine gutless worms symbiont microbial communities from Max Planck institute for Marine Microbiology, Germany - Olavius geniculatus... ... | reverse complement strand
GACAATTGCACGAACAAAATAAATAACGACGACAGATCATCGATCATTGTATTTAATCCAGGTTAAAAATACATAACATTCATAGCAGCACTGACTAGCGTATCTGTAGCTAATAATAGGTGCCTACATCGAGATCGAAGATCTATGTCGCAAGGTGAGTCATAGATGGCTATAGTAACCAGGTAACTAGCTAGTCTACTGATCTATCACTAGTAATTTCTGATTAAATAACGCAAGTTCGCCGATCTGCAAGCGGTAGCGAGCCAATCTACCTCTAGTAATTTGTTACTTATTTAATGCAAAATCGCCGATCTATCTGTTTACTATCTATCTGTTTACTACTGATCTACCGCTATTAATTTTCTGCATTTTAACGCAAGATCGCCGATCTACCGCTAGCACTATTCAATTGAAAATCCTACAACAAAAAGTTCCTTTAGAACAGCGCAACAACAAAGACATTATTTACAATAATGACTAAAAAATAAAAAAAACAGCAGCAGTGAAGAAGAAAATCTACAAAACGTAATACCATGACACACACACGTTTTTTGTTGTAGACCAGAACAATTACCATATTATTACTACAAAAATCGATAAAAAATAAACTGGTTGTAGAATAAAAAAAGTCAAACAAGCAAGAAGTAAACTGACCGAATTAAAATTCACCAAATACGATCAAAAATTTTCTATACCTTGATGTTTCGACGTCCGAAATATACACACTTGTCGAGATAGTGAAAGTTGAAACATCGAGGTATAGAAAAATTTTTGATCGTATTGATGAATATTAATCGTGAGTACATTCAACCAAATGAATCTATTCGTTTTGAAGTAAACTGTTAACCTAGAATATTACTAAAATAAATGTATAAAACTTAAGTTTATACACTTGTTAACGGCAACTTCAAGGACTTGCACATCGAAAACAGCAAAAGTTACAAAAAGTGATATTGCCCGCATCAAACTGACTGTGTGACAATGTGCTGCTGAATAATATCACCTTTTGTAATTTTTGCTGTTTTTGATGTGCAAGTCCTTGAATGTTGCCATTAACAAGTGTATAAACTTATGTTTTGTACATTTGTATTTGCTGTTTTATTAGTAAAATAACGTTTTCCTACAGTTGATCAGTTACAGAGATATCTGGCCAGAGATATTTTACAATAATGATCTTGACAGTTTGGGGTCACGTGACATTAAAATGGCAACAAGGGTCAAGGGTCGGTTGTGGTGGAATTAGATCGGCATAATTCAATAGCTCATCCAACAAAAACCTCGAATTAGACACAAAGATCTTGAAGATATCTCTTACAGAATCCGAATTATAGCCCTTTTGTCTCAAATTTCATTGCCATGGTAACAAGGGTCGGTTGGGTAAAATTTTGTTGGCAGTATTCAATGGCCCAACCCCAAAAATTGCATTATAGGTGCAAAAAAATCGCAGATATATCTAGCAGAAGCTGAATTATAACCCATTTTTGTCCCAAATTCCGTTGCCATGGCACCCAGGAAGGGTCGCAGCAAAATTTCGTGAGCAGCATTCGATGGCCCAACCTCGAAAACCCCCTATGAACGCAAAGACCTGGTAGATATCTCTAGCAGAAACCGAGCTATAGCTCATTTTGTCCCAAATTTCATTGCCATGGCAACCAGGGAGAGTCTGGGGTAAATATGAATAACACTGTTAGATTGGCCATCCCTGAAAACCATACCCTAGAACCAAAAATTATGACTCTATCTTATACACAACCAAAGTTATCACCATTTAAAGAATTGTTTAACTTTCCTCGTAGGCGCCACTGTAATTTTAAAAAAATTTTTGAAGCTGCGTCGTTTGAACCATCGCGTGCAAAAATGTGCTGAGAGGTCTGACCTGTCGGTGTGTTGAAAAAAAGAAAGGTATATGGCTATAAAAATTTTTGCGTATATTTCACTTATTTATCCAAAAGACCACTGGGGATGGATTTGCATAAAATTCTGCACTGGGAGTCGTCACTCCGACGTAATCAACTCTGCCAAATTTTATCCCAATCAGGTCAGGAATTTTGATTCTGTGGGGGGTCGAATTTTTGGCTTACCCATAAGAAAGAGAAGTCGCTGTTAAGATATGGCCTGAACTACTGTTCAGCCTGTGATGAAAAAAGATGAGACAATAAGTCACCAATAAACAACATAGTAAACAAATAACAATAATAATAATAATAAATGATGCCAAACGAAGAATGTCAAGTCCTGAATGCGAAATATACATACTTGTCGAGATTAGAACTATCGGCGGTTGCAAGCTGAGTGAGACACGCGGATATCTTGATGTAGCTATCAGCAACGTCTGCAGTCAGCAAATCAACATATTTGCTATCGGATACTGTCATCAAAATAACAACAAATGTTACAACATTACCTGGGAAGTGAAACAACAGTACCAGAGATTGTTACCTATTTGAAACAAACCCTAGGCCCAGAAAGGTTTGATCAAGTTACATGCAACGTCTTAGATACTTAGATATTTTACACACCGGATGGCCTCAAATGTCTGTGTTCAGCTGTTCATAATAGCCCAAATTCCCAACAATGGAGTCTGCATAAACCCAAACTCACTTTTATGGCTCTTGGTCATTTTGTCCGACTTAAGAGTGGCATCTTTGACACGAGTGAAGTACTCCATGAGGAACGTTCGCTGGTGGTCAAAAAACTCGTCTTTGTCCTTCTGATTGGTCAGTAGGACCTCGTCGACCGACTGGGTCACTGTCCTGAAGAACCCACTTAGCTTCTCCTTACTGTTCTTGCCTCGTACACTCAGCTAGTACACACAGCACAAAAAGACACAAAAGGCACTATATGGTAAAGCATAAGTTCATCTCCCGATCATGGCCTTAAGCTCTCAGACAAAGAGACTACGAAGTCTGCAACACATCTTTAGTGCAATGTCAGATCTATGGTTGGCTTGGTTGCATGGCATAGCAGTAACGTGTTGTGTCCGATCAACAAACCGGGCAGGTTATTACTTAGATGGGTGACTGCCTGCGGGCAGGTAAATCATCCCAGTATGTAACCAGCTAACTAGGTCAACTCAGCCTTCCATCCCTCCGGGGTAGGTAAATGGTAAAACGAGTACTGGCCTATATGGCTGGGATTAAAGGGGGGGTGCATTCACCCATGTTGGGTGGCAGGTAACACTGTGTGATCCCATATGGCAGGCAACGCTCCATAGCTCTGAGATGGGCTTCACATAAAGAGCTATAGCAATCAACCTTTTTAATCCTTTACCATCCCAAGTGCAAAGCATCAGCGCCGTTTGACCAGTGTCAAATTATAATGTTTTGTGAACAACTTGTCTGGAGTTGTTATTCGATGGCAGACCAGTCGGGAGTAAAATGTTTGACCCTTCGCTTGTACAAATCCAACACCCCAACCACTAAGCCACCAAGCTCTATTACTAATTATAATACACTGCTGAAAATTCATACATTTTCTCTTTGAAATTAATAAGTCTGCAAAATGGGGAATGTCTACTACTGTTGCCTCTGCAGCAGCTGCTGCTTCTCTCATTCTCTCAGGTTACTTCTACACCATCAGTACTCTTGCCCATTTGTGATAATAAAATTCAAGAACTTTCAAGGACCATACAAAGGATATATAAGGAGACCTGAATTAAATCGAACCGGCAATTTTACAAGCATACATAAGCAGGTTCAGTTTACATTCGACAATTTAACACCTTCAAGCATTAATCAAAAACTGGAATTGTCAGACAAATTTACCAAATGCATCAATAGTTGTCACTAAATCCGGTCACAGCATTTTAGAAAATCAAATTCAAGCACTTTCAAGGACCATGTCTGTTTTCAAGGACTTTCGAAAATCCGCAATCTAAGCCCTGCTACTATGACTACCATTACTGCTGCTGTTCCTACTGCTGCTTGTTAACTGTCCAATTTTCTGCCATCTGACAGGTTTTCGGAGTTTCCCAAATGTCTCTCTAGGGAAACTACAAAAAATTATCAGAAAAAGAACTTTCACAAACACTATAGAATCCAAAATATATACAACACTCATACCACAGTTACTAATTCATCTTAATTACTATTAAGAACAGGATAAGTATCTTTCACATTTTCACAACTGACAGTTCTGTATTTCTTCACAACTAATTATCTTGCAGAAGGCGTGCAAGTGATTTACCTATAAGCTAAAATAAAGGTTTCTTTAACCATTTTGCAACAGATACTAAAAACACATAAATTAAATACAGGCAGAAATATTATCACTCATACAGTGTGTCTCAAAAAAACATCCCCAACATTTTTGACTGTAAGTTGAAAACCAATTAATAGATTTTAATAATTTTGGGTACGAATATTCCTGACACAACTTGCCATCAAATGAGCATTCAGTTTCCCACCTCGCCCAATGTATGCTTCTACACTACCTTAAATGTTTTTTTGAGACACAGTGTACATACACATACTTCAGAAATCACTACAGGATGACCTAATGTAAGTACCTCTTGGTCATATTCAAGAAAAACTTTGAAGTTGACATCAGTTCGAAGAACAGGGTGTGCAGCCATCCGCTGTAGAAACACCTCGTGCATGGCAACTGTCTTCTTAAACGTTGCCAGATACTCACTGAAACACACCGCACATAAATCCGTACTTCAGTATGCAAGTAACTAACAAAGCAAATTCAGTAAGGTAGTAAGAATCGTGAAGTCTCTGGTTTGACTCCCATCTGGTGCACTGCGAGGTAGTGACCTTGGGCAAGTTGTTCACACACGTGCCTCTGTTCACCAAGCAGTATAATTTGGTACCGTCAGAGGGTGGTGACGCTATCTGGCTGGAAAGGTAACCGCGGGCCTCGTGGGAAGTATTTTGGCTACCTACCACCAGGTTTATGACCATGTCACCTGCGAGCTGACTGCCCAGAGACCGGGATCAGCTCCAGCCCTGACGCTCGTATCGCATATGGGTTACTTTACCTTTTAGTAAAAACAAAAATCTTTACTCGTCAATGTAGGACAGCAAACATGAAGTATGCTACTGCAGTGTGGCTGTATGCTTACTGGAGTATAAGTACAACAGTTACAATAAAGACCTGCTTAGATACATAAGCAAATGCAAAGTTGGCAAATACAAGTCACATTATCAGAAATTTTCAAAGTTATTTTACTGCTTATTCAACTCCCCATAGGGACATGCAAGGCGTTTGAAGGCTGATGTCGTACAAAATGGAAACAGACAATCGATATTGCTAAATGCTAACAACTAACCAGGTTCACCCGGAAAGTGGCCAATAAAATGTTTTTATTTCAAGTCATAAGCTGAAGCTACCAACCAAATGTTTGAGTATTTTTGTGTACTATCAGAAATGTTGACCAATTATGTATAAGAAAAATAAAAATGCCAAAATAAAAAGAAAAATGGCAATATTCTGAGAAATACGACGAAAAATGCCAACAGCCATATTTCACTCACGCTTCGAGTTCTTGCTTCATTTTCTGAAATTCTTCCTTTGACATTGTTCCCTCGCCTTCCCCAAGTTTCTGCAGCTTTTCCCTGGAGGCATCAAAATCTGGTCTCGGGGGTGCAGGCGGAATCTAACACATAGCATGGTAACACTAAAACACAACTGTACAGTGTACAAGCAAAGGACATTAAACGCAACAGTCAAAACTCTATTCGTAAAAAAGTACTTAAGTCCTTTGCAAGCCACAGAATGGCACTGATCTCCATTTCCTTAGCCTTCAGCCAGACACCAGTTTACGTTGCAAGACCACGGATATGAGGCTAGTGCATTGTGCCGTGTATACGTCCCAGCCTTCACTTTACTCAGTCACATTGCACCTACCCACAAGCCACAGAGGGGTGGCCAGGCTGAGTCCACCTGGGTGGCTGGTAACATACTGAGATGGTTTACGGTAACCCATCCAAGTTCTAAGTGGGCCTGGTGTTGATTAACTTTGTTGATGTGACCAACGATGTTTCCAACTACGCCAAACCGCCGCCGCACTACAGGGTGGGCCAAAAAACGTGGCACTTTACTTTTGTCCATATCTTTGCCAATTATTAATCAATTTTCAAAATTTTTTCACTGGCACACTCTGCAGACAATTTGCAATAACATGTTTATTACACATCCCACCACACCATAAATGCATCTCTACACTACCTCGTGAAACATCAATGAAATATGCACTGATAACGATAATAACAAAGAAACATTTCGGTAAAATTGAAAAAATACTTCAGACCAACACTGCGGTGAATGGTCCGTATGACACTAAACTGTGCGGGTCTAACACAGTCTAGGGTCAAACAAGATTTTGTCAAACAAGAACCAGACAAAGAAAACTTTAATCAACGAAATTTGACATGAAAATTCCTATCTAAGCAAATATTGTGAGCCACATATACTTACGACAATACCGGCATATTCTTCATTCTCCTCGAATCTATCATGTAACCACACGAATTCCTCATGTTGGCGGACAACGGAGAACTCTGGCTTGCTGAAATCTGGCAACGTAGTCTGGCAAAAAACAAGCACAAAAATATTATAACAAATGGTTAATCCAGCAGAATATCTTTCTCCATCTATAAATACTGCACTATCAATGCACAAGACTTGACACCATGGCAATGCCATTATATATACAACTGACACTTGAGTTGTTGAAGCAAAGACACAGCTTATCAAATACACTGATGACTTTCATTAGTCTTAATTTTATATGCCTCATTAGAAAAAAAATTGCCTACTTCAAGGACTGATGTTGATAATGACAATGATCAATTCAACTAGTCACAGTAGACATCTGACACAGTCTTGGTCGATAGCAGAGTTGAAACACCGGGGAAAAATACAGCCAAAACCGATGTTTTTTTCACTAAACCCATCTAAAAAACTGCTAGAACCCCAACAAAAAACTAAACCTCAAACTTAAAACCACTAATGATGAAATATTTTATTATGGCTTAGTTTTTGAAGCACTTAAACCTACCAATTTCCAAGTAGACTATTTGTATATTTTACACTGTGAGAAACCCATATGAATCTACCAACAGAAAATCTATAAAAATCCCAAAACACATCAAGTTGCAAATGTATTTTAAAGCAGTTTTGCACCCCTGGAAATGGTGCCTGGCTTTTTTGCCCCTTTGCCGGTTTGCCCCCTGGCTCATTCGCCCCATGGCTCTTTCGCCCATTGGCTTTTTATCCCCCTGCCTTGTTCACCCCGGGAGTGAATGCACCAGAGGGCGAATCAGCCAGGGGCAAACAAACCAGGGACGAAAAAACCAGGGACGAAAAAAACGGGGCGAACAAGCCAGGGGGCGAAAAGGCAAAGAAGCGAAAAAGCCATAATTCCCGGAAACCACATGTGGTGGCACTATTTTGTTTGTCACAATGTTTTCCACATAGTTGCATAGAATTCTCCAAGTTTTCAGGGTTCTGAGAATTTCCCAAGTATTCCTGAAATACCGTTTGTGAATCAACCACTTATTATGTATCTAAGACACAAAATATGCCAATAAAGATTGAAGTCATCAGTCACAAATATATCACAGTACCACATTCATCATATATTATACAAATCATTTTATTAGTCAATCATCCAGCACAGATCATATGATTTATGATTCATATGACTGAGTGAGTGAGTAAGTAGGGTTTAACGTCCCACCCGACACAGTACAGGTCAATTCGGGGACGGCCTTTCCAGGCAAAACTGCACATACACATAATAGCAAATCAGAAAGTTTAACCTTTACAGACAGTTTAACCTTTATGAAACACAAAACAAAAAAAATGAGCTAAACCTAAAATTGTAAGAACTCCATTATACGCACGCATATGTAATTAACAATAATTCTAATAATCTTCCCTGTTATCCTCCAGACAGTCATCAATATCATTAATGCTGTCTACTGGAGAACAGGGGATTTATGATTCATATGACACAGATTACCTTCGTGTGGACAGTAAACTTCACTTTGTCCCTTTCACTCAACGCATCAGATATATCAACCAGCAGCGTTGAGTCACTGCTTAGATCAACAGTTTCTGTTTTCTCCTAAAACAAAAATTTACAAAAAAGAATTAATAAATCTTAAAATCTCGCACCAGAAAATATATATCAGCTAAACACTTGAAAATAGTAGCCAGTAAAATAGTAAAATGCTACAACAGAATTCATCTACTCACTGTTTGCTAATGCTAACCCTATAAGCTAAAACAAAGTTCTGTTCAAAGAGTGTTTCAAATATAAGGATAACACACGCATGCATTTTGATGGGATACTCTGAGATTTCTGTACACCAAAAGTTGTACAAAAAACAGCCAAACAAACGATAATAAAACTAAATCTGGATGAACATTGGCAGAAAATATCTTGCAGTCTTTGCACATAAAACTTAATCACTCTGAAGTTAGAAACAGAGATCAAAGTTGGTAACCGTACTGAGTAAGTGATACAGACAGGCTGGTAATATTTTAAGCCACGTATATTTCCGAAGATATCAGACTAAAAATCTTTTGGGGTACCATCTCTATACACTGCACTAAACACTGATACACATCTAAAAAAATCTATCATCTACTCTGTAAATAAATGTAACTTATGGGATTTCTTGAGCAGTTCAAACATGAGATCAATATCACTTGTACTTGTTATTTTGCATTTACGGACTGTGTTGTTATTATTTTGTTGCACTGTTTGCACTGCACTGTTATTCAGCTATTCGGCTATCTTTATAGCCGCAAGTGTGCGAAATAAGCTTACTGTCATTGTCACGAGTATGATATACCTTGCTTTGATCGTCGGCAAGCGGATCGGCAAGGAGATCCTGGTTATCATCCATTACGTCCTGTAACGTTCACACAAAAGACAGAATATTAATGTTATAATAAGAAAGAGCTACAACACAAAGTCATATACGTAGCAAAAATGCATGACACACAAAAAGAGAACTTTATATTATGAGACTTCAGGAAGTGAGATCACACCCACCATCATGTCTGCAGATTACAGCAGGAACTCGGTTGCTACGTAAATTTTTGTGTGGACAAAAGCTGGATGTTTACATTGAAGCAGGAAACCGGCTGACAAACTTTCGCAGTAAGTAAAAATAGTTGACGTTGACTGCGGATAGTCGCTTTGTGAAATTGAAATAAATGATCATTGTTAATAAAAATATCTGCAAATTTTTATTGTTAAAACATTTAACCAGTAATCTTTGTGTAAACTAATTTACAAATAAATAAATTCGATGCAGAGTAAAAAGGTTAAATAAGTCGAAACTCGAAAGTGTTGCTTAGCAACGGGCATAGCTGTTGCTAACGAGCACTTGCTGTACGGAGCTTGAGGAATTGTGCATAGTATTTGCGATTGTTGTCGTTTTTTTAGCTTTACAAATCAACGTGAGTATGATGTATATTACGTGTTTGTTACGTGTTAATTCATTTCTAACAATTTAGGCGCCAGCTGAAACTCTCCATCGCCGTGGTACCGTAACATTACGGTATGCATGCACTGTCTGACCAAAGTAGCATTCGTCCATTGCTCTCATTTGCCAAGTTTTTCGTTCTTGGCATGTGCTGTTGTTCAGGGACACTTGATTACATTTACTTTTGCGACCTGTACAAATTTGAAACCATACAAGAGTATGGTTTAGTATTGCAGCATGTTTCAGTCTTCTGATGGGAAATGGGCAATTTTGTACTAAAACTCGAGAGCTTCAATAAATCAATAATTAGTACAGTTACAATAATTCATTAAGACGATTTTGTGTTATTTGTGGTTTTTAGAAATATGTCTGATGCCGGCTCTGATGACCTTGATGAAGAAAGAGTACAGGACTTGGGGGTAAGAAATATGCAGCTTTCGGTCATTATACTGTGTTTGTTTTTCTTCTTCAATTTATTGTTTGACAAATGCACATGTGATATGATGTGTTACATGTTTTGCACTGAAAAGCCGACAGGCAAGCTGCAGAGGTGTGCAGATCCTGAAATTTTGAGTCCACTTCACTCCGCACATTTTGAACAAGGATCTGCATCTGCATCAGCAACAGGAGAGAAATATTATATTGGATCCACTGTCAGCCCACGTTCACACTGAATAGACTTAGTTTTTAGTAAGTAAGGTAGGCCACTAGGTATAATTATTGCAACTTACAGTTTATCGGTTCCAGTAAGTAAAGTGACGAAATAATGGGAGCAAAGAGCTTCGTAATGCTTTTTGCTAAACAGAACAAAATTAAACATGCTTTCCAAAGTTTGTCAACAGCTACTGGAAACAAAATATACTCGTCATGGAACAGAATCCGCATTAGTCTGTGTCTGCAAATTTTGTCTACCTTTGAACCACTGTCAGTTTGCAGCTGCCAAAAATCCCGCAAATCTGCATCGGTAATCAGACAGTCCGCACATCTTTGTCAAGCTGCCATGCTGTTTAATCAAGTGCACATATATATTATATACTGTGCTTGATTCTACAACGGTTGATCAACTTGAGCCTGAGTGCAGTACTGCATTGGCAAAATGTGGATAAAAGTAAGAGTTATACAAATCCCCTGTTACGCCTGCAACACACATAAACGTTTATTCATTCAATTACTACCAATGTACTTAAACAAAAATCAGAGCAGCAGACTTTTGACATTCGGAGTGAGATGTAGTTTAAATCTGATTTAGATGTCATTCGATTTGAAATTTAGCAAAGTACATATACTGGTTGAGGTCAAGTTTCGCTAAGACTTTTTACACAAAAGTCTTTACTTTGATCTTATCTACGAGCTGGGCTTAGACTTTAGTCTTGACTTTCAATTTGACTTTTGACTTGACTTTGGACTTGACTTTCGTTTGTGGTTGTCCATCATTTTTACGCAGCCGTCGAATAAATGCAATGATACGATTACTTTAATTTAATAGAGATGTTTTCCGGGCTTATATTAATTGGATGGGAATGATGTGTGCAATATTAGTTTGTTTGCCCATGTGGCCATTTTGTGGATATAAAAGGAATTTTGTGCAATATTTATGCTAGCAATGACATCATTACTTATGCTTGTGTCGTTTGCATAGTTAATGCCAGAAAATAGTAATTAAACAGAATGCCTATTAGTTAACAGATGCAGCATTTTATTTTACTGTACAAAAAGCAAATATTATGCTCGAATAATGAACTGGGTTGTCCATTTAATCAATCTAAGCCCTGACTGTATTTTTTAACATTGGAAATTGCTAGCTTATTTGGTTTGATCTTGACTTTGGACTTGACTTTAGGCTTAGACCAAAGTCATGTCAAAATCGGTCTTGACTTTGGTCTTAGACCAAAGTCAAGTCAAGATTTTAGTCTTAGATTAAAGTCTTACCAAAACTTGACCCTTACCCACTGTGATCTGGTTGATAAAGTGGATTTAATGTTTTATCTTTTTTTCACAACATTGTGCAGGAGTATGAAGGTGGAAGAAATGAGAAAGACCAGAGGCATGGTCAAGGCAAAGCGCGACTTCCAAATGGAGACACATATGAAGGCATGTATGACTGTGGCACTCGCAGTGGAATGGGAACATATAGGTAAGCAGTTGTCCCTAGAGGTCTGTTTGTTACTGTAATGAAAATTTTGTTTTTTTATAACTAGTTCTAGTTTTGGCCAAGCTACTTCAAATCCAAAAGGGAGAAATTTGGGGATTACTGTAGCAGTTTTTTACAGGCATGTTTTTTCTGTTGACTAATTTTATTATGCACTGTTAACTGTCATGATTAATTGTGCACAAACATGCATATTACTCGAAATGTGATGTGCATGAATGATGAAAGTGAATAATATTAACTAATAATATTATTTGATGTTTGTTGCATGTACACTGTGACTGGGCATACATGTATGTATGCTGCATGCTGCAAAAGTAGGCTCCCTACTTTTGGCAAACTGTTTATTGCAGGTTTAAAAATGGAGCAAGGTACATTGGGGAGTGGTTGAAAAACAAGAAGCATGGTCAAGGAACGTTCATATATCCAGATGGCTCTAAATATGAAGGTACTAGTATTGCATCAAATTGGATCTTAATTCTAGTAACTGAGTTTGGTAGTGATCAGTATAGTAGCCATGATCTGGATG
>Ga0209367_1010897_pt1 | contig 12125 bp, 5 predicted proteins | sample WorMetLIZISLAND2_FD_187412 | JGI IMG/M metagenome (GOLD analysis project Ga0209367, IMG submission 187412) | Marine gutless worms symbiont microbial communities from Max Planck institute for Marine Microbiology, Germany - Olavius geniculatus... ... | reverse complement strand
ACGTGTAACCAGTTTTTTGAAAATTAAATAGCATTTTTAGCATGATCATTTTTAAATGCCAAAAAATCGGTAGGCGGTCATGTTAAAAAATCTATAACTTCGTCGTTTTTCAACAGAATCACATTTGACTTGGCTGTTAGATGTAGAAGGTTTCAGTAAATAAAGCTGTAAAATTTCGTATTAAAATCCCAAACGGTTGCTGAGAAAACAGCGAAAAAATTTAGGGGTCTACTTTTTTCTGCCACACCCTGTAGTTTAACATGTTATTTCGTCGTAGAAAAGTCGTCTTTGTTCTTGTGATCCGAGCTGAAAACATACGAATAATAGCGAAAATGCATTAGGCTACAATAACGAGTTAAATACAGGTTCGTAAGCTGTCAATCAGAAAACGAGTTTGTATAACAGACAGAGTAAAAATATTTGTGATTGTTAATGACTTCCCAGCCAGATGTTTGCATTTTTCTGAGTAGAAAGTTAGGCCTACTCCATAATCTAGAGAAAAACGTGGTTTATAATGTGCAAAGCTTGTTTACAAAACGTGTCACACTGTAACATGTGCTGTCAATTAGTAAACATTGAATTAGCGCTTGCAGTATTTGACTGACGGGCAACATTTGGTATCAACTATAAAATATTCTTTTTTGCGTTGTTTATAGAGACTAACATTGCAGCAGCATGAAAAAAATAAAAACAGTCTATATGTATGCCGATTTGTCACTATTCGAATTTTTCTCATACTATAGGGTTACAGTGGAAGTAAAACATTGTAGGAAACAAAAGCCCACCCATTCCGTCGGACAGTCGAAAGAAGATTTAATTTCTTTTCCTGATCTGACCTAATTTTGGAGTTAATTTAGAGGATACGCAGCAGCACTTGTTGGTGCTTGATCGTTCGTGGGATGATGTTACATAGTGGTGGTTCTAGCCTGGAGTTGGGGAGCACCCCAAAATTTAGGCTTAGCACCCCTGTTTAGTTGCATAACCCTCTGGCCGATGGAATGGTTTGTTGCTGATGTTGATACAAGTAAAAACGATCTTATTTAGCTGAGTTCAGTGTGAAACCCAGAACCCCGAGAACCGCCACTGATGTTGCGTAACTTGCGTTGCTATAGATACCGGCTCCAGTGGTTCTGTCGGACGAGGACCTGGAACATCGTATGAAGCTCGAGTACGAGGCGTACTTGGAGGAAGAGTCGGTGTTTCTGCGTGACCTTGGTCTGGTCAAGGATGATGCAGCGCCGTCTACCGGCGAGCAAGTTGCAGTCGCCTGACACTGACACTGACAGTCTGTTTGCCACGTGAACTCCGCACAATGCTCTGTGACGTTAGTTCGTGATGTTTCAAGACTAACGTTCTGAATAAGTTACCGTTTCAACTTATGGGTCTACATGGTGGGCCAAAAATGTGCCAGTTTACTTTTGCCCATATTTTCGCCAATTATTGATCGATTTTCAAAATTCTTTTACTGGCACACTCTGCAGACAATTTGCAATAATGTGATTATTATAGATCCCACCACACCGTAAATGCGTCTCTACACTACCTTGTGAAATATCAACGAAATATGCATACATAACGATAATAACAAACATTTTGGTAAAAATTGAAAAAAACACTTCAGACAAACATTGCAGTGAATGGTTTGTATGACACTAGACTGCGTGGGTATAACACAGTCTAGTGTCATACTAATCATTTATCGCTATGTTGGTCTGAAACGTCTTCTTCATTTACCTAATTTTTTTTATTATCGTTAGTTTTTGCTTACATTTATATTTTACAAGGTAGTGTAGAAACGCATTTACCATATGGTGAGATATATAACAATCACGTTATCGCAAATTGTCTGCAGAGTGTACCAGTGAAAGCATTTTGAAAATCGGTCAATAATTGGCAAAGATATGGACAAAAGTAAACTGGCACGTTTTTTGGCCCACGGTGAATATTCAAAGACACTCGAGTTCTTAAGTTTGTTGTCGACACGACATATATTGATGCAGTTAGTGTTGCTGTTTTCACCCTGACTATAGGGCGGCACGCTTGAAAGTGCTGTGTCTGCTCATCAAGCAAGGAATGAGGGGAGAGGCGATCCGGAGTCTGTGGATTTTGCCATTAAGGATCGTTATGCAAGATTTTTAGGCCTAACATTAGGGAATAGGATGTTCAGAAGTGACAGTTTGCGCTAATGGGGGGTTGTTCATCAATGACGTCACGCGCTGAACGGGGTAGGGGGCTTCCGATATTGCGCCTCGTTGATTGTGACGATGCGTGACGTAGAGGGGAGGGGGTAAAAGGTGTATGACGTCACGCACGTCACATCTGCGGCAAGGCCTGGCCAGGGAATCGTGGATGATAGGGCTAGTATTCATGAGATCATTTCCACATATGAGAACTGATATACTATGCAAATGTGGCAAATCATTCTAAATATTTGCGTTGTGTTTGAAACTCATATAGATCTGTAGCCTACACTATACAGATTGCAAGCCTGCAAGAGGGGGGATTAGAGGTTTGTGACGTCATATTTGGGAAGTCCAAAGCAGCGTGACGAGGGGAGGGGATGGGCTATTTTTTCTTCAAAATTGCGTGATGTCATTTATGGACGACCCCTAAATCTCGGCAAGTTATGAACGGCTTTTGAAGCGACTATGTATAGATTCAGGATTTCTGAATCTACTCGGCTTATATTGTATATTTCTAGTTTCGTTTACGTATAGCAGCAGTATTAAGTCCCTTGTGTTCGCCAGGCGGCAGAACCATTTTCAGCGGAGGTTTGCGCTGTCCCAGCGCTGGCTTTTTACTGTTGTTTACGTTGTCTGTTGACGGCATTTCGCCGGAAATGATTGCTTTATGTGACGGCGCTTTGGTGTTGAAATGCAATATAATAGCATAGTCTAATTAGTGTTTTGATGTCTGAATTAGTTTAAAGTTAAACTGAACTTAGCTAGTAGCAGGCTTTGGTTTACAGGAACACTGCTAACTTTACACACATTAATTCTGCTTCTTGTAGTTGTTATTTTGGTCGATAATAGCAAATTGTTTATAACCTGCATGTATTCAACGTTCTCGTCTCGTTACGAAATGTCAGTAAAAGAAAACACGAATGTTGGTTAAAAGTTTGGCACTGTGGTCGGCTTTTTGGACACAATCTTATTTTTTCCAGCATTTCTTCTTTACTGGCCTTATGTCGTTAGGGCCTAACTAATACAGCTTTGGACGTGGTGCAAATATAGGCGCCCTGTGCATGCTTGGTAACATGTGCGAGCCGCGTTTAGCAATCTGTTAGTGGAGAAAAAATGTAAAATGTCGTAGTGCAATTAGCTGTTGAGAATGAGATGACGTAACAGCAATCGCCTCAAGCCATTTCGCAATTAGGCCTATATCCGAGGTCTGATTATATACATCATTCATTACCTCCGCTAAGGAGGTAATGTTTTTGCCGGTTTTTGTTTGTTTGTCTGTTTGTTTGTTTATCTGTCTGTGTGTCAGCAACATAACTGAAAAAGTTATGGACGGATCCTTCTGAAATTTTGAGGCTATGTCGGGCATGGCTTAAACTACCAGTGATTCAATTTTGGGCGTGATCCGGCAGGAATCCTGGATTCTGGGTCACTTTGAAATTTTTGTTACCATTGCGTTAAAGGGGGCATAATGGAACCGCTGGCAAAGCGAAGATGGTGACGCCACCTGGCGAATAGCTTTGCTTTGGCGGAGGTACCTGCGGGCTATGACTGCTTTCTAGTTAGCACTGTCTTTTTTTGCTGCTCTCTCTTTTTCCCTCGTTTTTCTCGGCAATTTTTTTACCGAACTCCGCGGCGCACTTTGTTAAATTCCGTGAAATTTCGCCGTAAATTAGATCCTTAAATGTACTGAATTACGCAGACATTTTGATCGTGTATCACGTATCCCTAACAACACTTTAAAGTATGAGAATTTATAATTTGTAGCGTGTTAAACGTTATCAATGAAAGTATCGTCAAAAGGCGCAAAAGATATTTTGTAAGAAAAGACGGAGTGAGTACGGAGACTTGTCTAATAGCGCGTATATGGAGAGCTGAACTGAACGAAAGTGACGTTTTAGTTTTTGACGAACTGACCAATGGGCGAGCAGTTATCAGTAATGCATTACAGTAGGCATTGTCTAGCCACGTCGATGACTAGCCTACCCAGACGTACGCGTCAACCAATGACCAATGGGCTCGCCCTGTTCGCTTCTTGTCAGTTCGTCAAAAACTAAATTATGTCAGTTTAGTTCAGTTCGGTTACGTCGCTCTGTACGCGTCTTTGAGCCTACTATGACAAGCTCTGAGGACCCTTTACTGCCTGTGGCATCAAGGCAGAGCGGAAAAGGGGGCGGAGGGCAATTGTTTATTTTTTTCTATTTTGGGCTGTCTGAAAATTGTCAAATATTTTTTCTTAACAGAAAACTGTTGTCCAAAATGCAACATTTCATTCTGGGACTAAAACCCGACATTCTGGGGGAAAGTCAGGGGCAAAGTGCAATTTTGAGCACCCATAATGTCTTCTGTTGGAATTGCCAGTCTCGTCGGAAAATTGCAATTTCTAGCCCCGCCAGTTTTTTAACCAAGATGCCGCTGTTTAGACTTACTACGTCGCAAAATAGCATATACACGGCAAAACATTTAGCTTTTTAGACCTACCTTATTTGAGAATCGAGAGTAAGAAGCAATTAACCCATAATCCACTATAGGCCTTATATAAACCAAACGAAGTCAAATAACTTGCTCGTTGTGTAGACTAGCCTATGTCAGCGACATCGACAGTTGTGGCGCACACCAGCGAGGCAACGTCGAGTGAGAATTAAGCACAGGTGTTATTAATAGGCCTACTTGTCTATTATTGTCTGTTGACAAAGTAAAAACGGCTCGCGTCTTGGGTGTCGCGATCCAACGATGACGCAGTTGCCAATAATGCAAATGCTGATGACGTCTTTTGAGAGTGTATTGTGTCATTGGTTAAACTGGGTCCGGTCAGCAACATGCGATACTCGCAACTCGCTTGTTGTTTATATAGCCTGGTCGTTGTCACTGACCAAGCCCGTGACGCAAACTAACCTCACAATTACGCAACATAATATTTATCTCATTTGATTTAATGTGGAAAGTTGTGGCGGTATAATGTCACGAAAACGTTTTTTTACGCGCGATAGCAGAATGCTTCGCGCGTCTTAGCTATCGTCTAGGCGTCCGTCCGTCTGTCCGTCTGTCACACTCGTGATCTGTATCAAAACGGTGCAAGCTAGGATCACGAAATCTTCATTGGGCTGCGAGGGTATTCCCCTCGAACGAAAGCGTCAAAGAGGGGTACCTCCCTCCCCCTAAAAAGACGTTATTTTGCCGTTATTGGCTCGTATAGTGTGAAAACGGTTGCAGATAGGTACAAACATGATGCATATCATAACAAGCACTAGTGACAGGCTTTTGAGATTTATTAACATCGATGACCTTGAACCACCTTGAACCCCCAAAAACGTGGTCTTGATGAATTTTTTCACACTTTTTGGCTGCAGCACACATTTCAACAGCAAACTGTGACGAAATGTTTGGAGATAACATATGAAATTTTCAGCATTAAACATAGATTTTAGCAGTTTAAGTCCCGACGCCCTAGGTTCAAGGAGGCCGGCGTAGGCGGGCGTCGAAGATGGCTACCCCCTAAAAGTGGTTATTTTATCGCTATTGGCTCGTGTAGCGTGAAAACGGTTGCAGATAAGCAGAGACATGCTGCTTATCATAACAAGCAACAGTGACAAGTTTTTTATTGGTGTGAACATCGATGACCTTGAATGATTTTGAACTTTTAAAATAGGGGTTTTAGTGTTTTTTTGCAATTTGTGGCTGCGGCGTACGCGTAGATTTCAAGAGTGAATTGTGTCGAAATGAATAGAGATAGATCAAGACGACTTGCCAATAGGAACTGCTAAGGCTGTCGCGCGTCTCATGGGCTTTGCTCAAATTACTTGTTTCTCAGTTCGATGAGTAGTATTTCTGGCGGTGTAAGCTACGCATTCAAAGCAGTTGTAGGCTTAGTAAAGATCTTTTCTGCAATATGCAAAAAGCCCACCATTGTCTATTTGGTATACTACCTACTGAGAATAACCATGAACATGAAATACGGAAGCGCGGTCATAATTTTATTTTACTTCTGTGTAACTCTAATCTTTTAAAGGCTTCATTTCTAAACAGATGTTTGTTTAGTTTAATTTAGTATGTGTAGGCAATTTTAGTTTGGTTTATTTCCTGAGTGTTACGTGTTATTTTACCACAATGTAAATTTCATAGTTTCAAGACTTCATTTATCAACAGATACATGTTAAATTGAGTGTAGTGTAGTGTAGTTAAGTTTATGTTCAGTGCTTGTTTTTATTGATGTATTTCCTGCAGTGTTATAATTTTCGTATTTGCTCTCAGCAGTGTTTGATGCACGTTTGATGCGTCTCAATAAATCGGTCATTTATTCATTCATTCTATTCAGAGTAGGTTATCGGCCTAATAATTCGAACAAACACACAAGCAAGCTAAGCTCTGTGGAAGTGGATGTAAAAGACAACCTATAAGATGATAAGTGGCTGATGGCGTATCTTTTTGAATCTTGACAATCGTTATTTGTTAAAACCTATACTCTTGATAAACAATATAAACTGTGCAATCGGAAAGAACCTTTGAAACTTTTCGTGAAGAGTTGTCACTTAGACAGCATCCTTTTTGTGCAAATCTTCGTACTGCATATACGGACAATTTTAGACCATTGTGTTGGCTTAGAATAGCGTTTACTCCGCATAGATTCAGCATAGGCGTCATGTCACAAATGTTAAATGTCACCGTGAATTAAATATGTAAGCTGTGACATTTTCGAACTACAGCAAACCTCCAATGTGGCCTATAAATATTGAGGACAAAAATGTCTTCGGCGACTGCCTGCCAGTGTCAGCAGGACATAGACAGTCTGCGATTTGAGACGATCTTCGTACACCGCGTCTCGGATAACACTCAATTCTGTGCTGAACATTGTACAACTGGCGTGAGACTATAATTGGCGTCGACGTTCACATTTAGGTCTACCTGCTCTACCGTTATTTACTTTCACTCGCTGTGCGTGTTTTGACGATAGTTCTGTTGCGTCTTCTGCACTCTGTTATTTAGAAGAACTCCGCCAGTGACGCTATCTCACATTCGTGTCATTCGGTATATCATGTAGGCCTGGAAGCTTTCTTAATTCGACGGCGCACAAACCAGCGTTGTTCGGTACTCTGCATGTTGTCACAAGTTGAAAAGGACGGCTGATTTTAATACAACAATATGCTCGTAGGCCTGATGCTGTGATGCGGTTCGTCTGGCTTTCTTTAACTCCATTACATACTGCCCAAATCTGTTTCTTCTGTCTGTCGTCGTTGCTGCCTTGCTTTCGGTGAATGAGGAATTTTCTAAGTAGCAGCAACCGACGGACACACGCGCTGTGGCAGAAACGTGTAGCTTCCTTGTCGTGGACGTAGACCGGACGGACACCGCAGATCATTACTGATCGTATTCAGCGCCCGTCTGTCTGTCTGTCCATCCGTCTGTCGGGAACGGTTTCTCCATCACCTCTGTTGGTCGTGTGCTGGCACTGAGCGGTGCTGTGCTGCAGGGGCAGATAAATCAATGCTTGCTGTCCAGCGCTGCTGCTGATGCTGCGGCCGCTGAATTAGCGCATGTTGCACGCGCCCGCACGCGCAGTGACGCCTGTCTGCACTGCCTGGGGTTTGCCGGGCGGCTTCGCTGGGAGGCTGGCAGGCAGCCGCAGCACTCGGTGCAGGTTGCACGACCGACCGACCGACCGACCGATGTGGCGTTGCGTTGCGTAGGCAGCAGCAGCAGCGGCGGCTGCGGCGGCGGCGTATTACAACAGTAGTGCTGCTGCTGCTGCTTGCTGCTGGTGCCATAGCAGCTGCTGCACGGACGAACCGAGATGAGATGAAGCGGCTGCTGGTGCTGCAAGGCAAATGCATGATGATGCTGCTGCGCCGATGTCCCATTATAGGATCGACACCCAGAAAGTCTTCCCCGGCCGACAATTTACCGGCAAAAATCCGTCACCGGGCGGGACGAATTTTTACCAGTAAATTGTCGTCCGGGGGAGACTTTTCTGGGAATCGATCCTATAATGGGGATACTTTTTATGGGGCCGGTCATATTTTAATAAGGGAAAGGCATGTCAATTCCGTGATTATCTTTCCCCGGGTGGATTTTTCACGGGGGATACATTTTAATGTGACACCGGTGCCAGTCCACTCCACGATATCGATTGATGACGCCGCAGCCGCAGCCGCTGTGTCTACCTTGTTCGACTGCTGCTTATCATAACGACCGCAGCCAGCAGCCACGCTAGCAGTCCCCGCATCACACGAGGGGAGCTGCGCCAGCTGTCGTCGTTCAGCTCTAGCCAGGCTGACTGACTGGCACTGGCAGGTAGCTGCCCATCCGTCTGTTCATGCTGCTAAAGCGGCGTCTCTAGCCCCCCGATCACCGCCACCACCACGACATCAGCGCAACGTCGTCTACATCGACTGGCGAAGGACGGGTGGTCCGCAACGAAAATCAACAGCTGGTAGAGCGGAGCTGCTGTATCGGTGTCTCTTCGTTGCGCCGACATCTGGACTAGCAAGACGGCCAGCGACAGCGGCGTCAGTCGCGACTGTTCGTATGTCGACATAGTCGACGCGCCGCTCCAGCTACAGACTGATATACGCTGAGCTTGGCGTCAAGTCTTCGTCGTCGTCGTCGTGGTGTGAAAGTGGAACTTGCGGCAGCGCTGCGGGGCGGTGTCTAGTTGACCGTGATGGGCTGCAGCCTGAGCGCTGACGACCGAGCCGCTCTCGAGCGCAATCGTCAGATCGAGAAAGAACTGAAGGAAGATGGACTGCAAGCTGCCAAAGACATCAAACTGCTCCTGCTTGGTTCGCATCGTCATGTCACGTTATATCATCACGTTAAATAGCATCATTCATATGTAAAATTTGTCGTGCTTACATTTGCAAAAAACCATTCGTGCATAACAACGTTAGTACCTCAATAATAGAAAATAACTAGAAGGCGCTCGTTAGAATGCATATCTCCGCCAAGCGAAGTGTACACAGACAGACAGACAGACAGACGGACGGACACACACACGGACAAAAGCAATCTCATAATCTCCTGCAATTCATTTCGTTCCATTGGCGAAGATAAAAAGCCATCAAAATGGCATAATGTATAATGTATAGGCGTGTATATGCGATGATGTCGGATATAGGCTAATAGCTGCCTGTGCCTTTTCCAGTTTGCTGTAAGTTCACAATGTCTGACGTATCATATTTACTTTAACAGGACATTGACATCAGAGGTGCATTTAGGCATGTCCAGCATGTTCGGTCGAACACGGGCCGCACAAAAAGGAACGTCACAAGCCAGAGAATGTCGGACAGCAGTGTTATATTTTTTGGTTTATGGAGCGTCTATGTTGCAACACCTAAAAGATCACTTGCAAGGTGTAACACATTCTTTGACCTTATTGCACATTGTCAGAAAATTTCTGTGAGAGCCTCACATTTTTATGCGTCCGCCCATACCTGGATCCGCCAGTGGACCGTAGGTAGCTATAGGGGGCTGTGCCCATAACAAGTGTAAGAGCGGCATTTTCTGACAGCTAGCAAGAATATCTGTGTTCTTAGCAAAATGTGTTTCGTATAGCGTACATGTAGATTTAATAAAAATGTCTGTTGCAATATTTGATGCTTTTTTCAAGCTAAAACTGTTACTTGCATATCAATGAAAACATTTTGCAATGCTCATTTTACGCGTAACAGTATATATGCTTACGTCAAATAGAATGACGTAAACTTTATAAACCGCCAATCTGGCGGCAATCTAATGTAGTTTTGTAGGCCTTCAGGCCTGCATTCCAGTTGTACGCAAATGATAGCCTAGCTAACTGGCGTTAAAGTTAAACCAGACGCCGAAAATCAAACAAGAAATTTGAGCTAAAGCTCACGAGACGCGCGAAAGCCTATAGCAGTTCCTGTTCGCAAACTGTCAGTCTATCTCCAGCTGTTTTCACAAAAGACTGGCCAACAACGGTAAAATAACGACTTTTACGGGGGGTACCGCTCTTTGATGCCCTTGTGCGCAGGTTTCCTTGAACCTAGACAATCGAGACTTAGACTGTCGAAATCTACGTTCAGTGCTATTCATACGCAGCTTCTCCATGTCTATCTCATTGGTTTCAGCGCAGTTCGCTCTTGAAAAGTGTCTCGTAGCCCAAAGTCGCCAAAAAATCTATAAAACCCTCTATTTTAGTGTTCAAGGTCATCCAAGGTCATTGAATTTGGTGGCAATCGAGAGCCAGTGTACGACTTTTTATTAGTGATTAATAGTAACCCAGGTTCTATTTCTCACCGTTATTGAGATACAGCGACTTATTGGCCAAAAATTGCAAATTTTGCCCACCTCCTCTCATTTAGCGCCGTCGATCAGGGTTACCCCCTTCGACTTTATGGAAAAGATTTACGGTTCCTGAAACTAGAGTCTTCCACGTAGCCGACGGTGAAAATTTGGTGATCCTAGCTTGCACCGTTTTTGACTGATCCACCCGTGTGACAGACGGATGGACAGACTGACGGACAAAATTGCGATGGCTAAGACGCGCTGAAAGCAGTAGCTGCTTTCGCGCGTAAAAAATTGATCCATTTCACTGCCGCAAAAATAATTGTCAGATCAAATGTGTGTGGGGCCTCGTTTCCGCAAGTTTTTGGTTGTACAGGAGCAATCGTGGGGCCCCAGTGCCGCATTGGTGCCCCGATAGCCTATAAGTCTACACAGTGACTTGCGATAATGATAATAATCTGTAATAACATGTGTTGTCTTGCAGGCTAGGCTGAACGGTAAAATAGGACAGTAGAAATGACAGATCACTGTCATACTACCTGTAATTAGATAATGTCAGTGCTTTTGTCATTAGGACGTGATACAGTTTGTTGTCGTTTAAGCAGTGATAATTATAATGCTATTTTTCGGTCGTTTTGTAGGTGCTGGCGAGTCAGGCAAAAGTACCATCGTCAAACAAATGAAGTAAGTATTTTTGCTCTGTACTATTGTTGTTGTTATATATCGTACAACATGGCTGATTTTTTTGGAACACACACTGTAACACACTCAAAAAACTCGACGCTGCTTTGTGGCGAGATAAGCTTACGAAAGCAGATACTTCCTTAGAGCCTATGGTGGGCTAATTTTGGCGCTGTAAGCTACGCGTTTATGTCGTAGGGCTAAGCATGCTGCACGCAGAGAAGTTATAGACCCTAAAAAACTCGAACAAATGCATAGGCATAGGTTTAATCAGTGGCGTCATGGCAGCTAAGGCAATGCTGCTCGACTATGGCCTGTCGGTATATCTTTTTCGAAAAGGTCGAGGTGAAGCAATGCATTTCTAAAGCAGCCCTTGAACTTATTTTTGAGGTCAAGTGTTTGGCCTTGAGCATCAAGTCTTTGTTAACAACTTTGTTTTTGTCGTAAAATGTTTTTTTTTCAAAAAATACAATATTTGAGACTCAAGATCTCTTTTGAGGGAATTGCCAGTTTTTTTACTACATTTTATAGTGGATTTAAGATACAGTGATTACTGTTAATAAGTGACGCACGGTACAAGGCCACTTTTAATATTCAAATGTCATGACGGGATCTCCTAAAATTAACATTTAAACGTCTTAAAGTTTATCACTAATTATGCTGGTAAAAGAATTTTGAAAATCGGGTTAATGTAGTTAAAATTAAGAATAACAAAAGCTCAAGGCGTACTTTTTTACAGACCGTTTGATACGATATTTGTACGACGTAATTCAATAACTAATTGCATAAACTTGTTTTGTCTCATTTGTAACTTTTAAGCAAAGTTTTGAAGCATTGTTATTTATCGCGGCATATGGCAATATAATTTGTAAGCTTATTTTACGTTATATTTTAGGTTTTATGGATATTTATTTACAAACTATATAAACCTAGATGTACAAATTCAGTTCGTCAAAACTTTTTTGTTGAAAGAGTCATTGATGTCTGGAACTGTTTACCACCCACAGTCAGCTTTTCTTCTCT
>Ga0209367_1010895_pt1 | contig 12125 bp, 4 predicted proteins | sample WorMetLIZISLAND2_FD_187412 | JGI IMG/M metagenome (GOLD analysis project Ga0209367, IMG submission 187412) | Marine gutless worms symbiont microbial communities from Max Planck institute for Marine Microbiology, Germany - Olavius geniculatus... ... | reverse complement strand
GTATAAGCACTGATGTAAAACAGCAAAAATCAAAAAGTATAAGCACGAACATTATACATTAGCTTAGACATATATATCTGGCTACTGAGAATAGATTAAATGTCTAAACTAATACATTAGTTCGTGCTTATACTTTTTGATTTTTGCTGTTTTACATCAGCGCTTATACAATCATTAAATTAATTGCTTGCAGTTTTTTATTTATAATATTTGCAGTTTTATTAAAGTTTGAAAGGTCGTTGAACAGTTACTTTGTACACAACAACAACTACTACTACTAACCTCCAGCATCTTGCATTTTGTTATTTGTTTAACATAATGGCAAGCCTGTATGTGGGACAAACCAAATTTCATGCAGATGGGTGAAAAAGCAGTTGTAAGTGATGAACGACATTTAAAAAGGTGACCACCGCCATCTTGAATTTACTACTTTTCTCGATTCTGGTCACATGATCTATTTCCAGTAGCAACTAGCCACATTCCTGCAGAATTTTATGAACTTTTTTCAGTTGGCAGCTGATTTGTTATGCTTTGTGTTAAAATACAAAATGGTGGCCATTGAAATGTTCAGTATCATTTTTGTTCGATTTTATGGTATAACTACATGTAGAACGTCAAACTTAGCTCGCGTATGAAATTTCGTGCAAGTTCGTGCAATAGCATCTAAGTTACGACTGACGATCACACGATCTAATTCTGGTAGCAGACGATGACAATACTGCAAAATTTCATCAATCTATGTCAATTGGCAGCTGAATTATTGCTGTTTTTGCAAAAATCCAAGATGGCGGCTGCCGCCATCTTGGATTTAATTTTTGTTCAATATTTTGTCATACCTGCATGTAGGACCTCCAGGGCAATACACGTGCCAAATTTCGTGCAAATATGTGCAATAGTAAACGAGTTATGAGTGATAGATGAAATTCAAAATGGCGGCCGCCGCCATCTTGAATTTATTATTTTTGTCCATTTTGGTCAAATGATCTATTTCCGGTGGCAGCCAGCTACATCACTGCAAAATTTTATTCATCTACGTGAATCGGCGGCCAAGATATTGCTGTTTGTGCAAAAATCCAAAATGGCGGCCGTCGCCATCTTGGATTTGGAGATTACTAGTCGACAACTAATTGGTAGATTCATTTCACTGTGATGATGAAGTGATAAAAAGTGACAGTAATTATGTTATCAATGGCGTTAAATTCAAGCTTAAGAACAGTGACATCTGGACTTAAAAACAGTTGTAGCAATAAGTTGCAATTTACCTAGAGGCTAGACAGCTGAAATTCAAGACACAAGAGGTACGAATGCTCATAATTTTAACTTTAGCTCCTAAACTTGGCATTTTCAGTCCAAAATTCTGACTCATTGACAGGATAAATCTTTCTTTATAGAGAGAGGTGCCCCATACCTTCCCACAGCACGATGCTACTGCTCACGAAGACATGCCGCGTTGCATTCCTTAGTGTGATATGCATCTCAGGGCGCGGTTAACTTTTTATCTGTGGCACGAGTAGTCAGAAAAATTGCGAAATAAACATATTCTGACATTGTTGAACATTTGTCTTTATTTCTGCCATCATAATTTTCTGTTGTGGGCATTTGTGTTTATCATTTAGGGCGCGTTGGGAACACATGCCAGTTATAGTTACATCTGAGTACTTAGTATGATTGTCGTTACATTATTGCAGGTATTGGTCAGTCGCTGATGTTGCTGTCTTGCAATGTGATTATTCAACAAAGATTCAGCACCAGCAAACGTCGCACCTTGGCAACTGGTATCACAATAATGGGTTATAGCGTCGGCAGCTTTGTGGGAGCACCGCTGACACAGTTTCTGTTGGATAGCTATGGACTGCGCGGCACGTTGGCATTGCTTGGTGTGATGCAGGCACATCGTGTTCCCCTTGCTTTACAATTTCGATCTCCTAAATGCTTCAAAACAGCCGGCAAACATACTCAGGTTGGCAGCTGCTGAACTTGTGATTTCTGTAATGGTTTACATTTTTCAGCAAGCCAGCACATTTATGGCTTCAAAGCAGCCAAAACCGTGCTCATTTCTTCAAGTCAAGTTTAACAGTGGGTGCATTTTGTAACTTTGCATTATACAACAATTGGCAGTCTGCTGCTTGCTATTAGGACACTGGCTGATTGTCAATGAGTCAGTTATATTTGATCAATTGCAACGACAGTGTCTGTAAAAATTGATGAACATTGGTTTAAACCTTGAACGATGAGTTAGTTTGGTTTGTGTAGTAATCTTCGTTTGTTTTGTAGTTGATGGACACTGATAAAAGGACAAAGTGCAACAAGCTGAAAGGCTACATTCAAGGCACATTCGATTTCGCGCTGTTACGAAAAACAACTTTCTTGCTGTTTTGTATCAACGGAGTGCTGCAAAAGTTTATTCTCTTTTGTTACGTGCCACACACGGTGAACTGGGTCTTCGCAGCAGTAGGTTCACGACAACTTGCTATTTGGGCCGCCTCCTCTCTGAGTTTTACTACCACGTCAAGTAGAATATTGATAGCATCAATAGCAGATTGCAAGGGTGTCAGTCGGCTTGTTATTTACGGCTGCGGACTACTTTTTGCATTTCTGTCGTGCATCCCGCCGCTGGCATTTCCCGGCATCATTGGGTCATATTGCTCCGTTGTTTCCTTTGGTATCCATACAGGTTTGTTTCTTTAATATAAATTTCATTTTTTTTGTGCTGTTATACAGAAGCATATCACGTGCTGTAAAGGTTGTTTGTTTTTTGCCAGCCTTACTCTTTGTGTGTTTATTTGTTAATCCTGACAAAGGTTAACTGTGTCAATGGCTTGTGTCACATATATATTTGTTAACCACTTGATCTCAAGTCTTGGTTTCAAGACATCTCATCTTGGACAAAATGCCTATTGTCTCGGTGTCAGATCTATGAATTTCAACTCTTGTGTTGGCTTAAAAGGTCTTAAGCACATCCCTGTTTAATAACCAGTTATCGTAAGTCATGATGAAACTGGATGAAATTATCCTCATAATGGACGCTAAACACCTCCAAGTTTTAAAAATTGGTGATGTATTGTTATAGCTAAATAGCTTTCATGTCGTACTGTGCGAAAATACATAGTCTATTCGCTGGTTGGTTACTATGTGTGCTTTTATGTAGCGGATTGAATTCGGTGTCATTCATGTCTGTAATATGTCTGCAATAACGATCTGCCTTGTAATATCAAGAGTGTAGGTACTTGTAAATTACAGACTGGACCTAAGCACAATTTCTGACGAATTGTATTAGGTTACCTTTGACTTATTTTTCTAAGTTTTAACTGTAGAAAAATTGTGTGATAAGTGATGAATAAGAAAGTTTACTAGTAAAAATTTTCATAGAATTTTTTTGTTTAGTAGGATGGCCTGTAGATGCCCAGTTGCTGAGTAGTATTTGAAATATTTGAATGTTGTGAAACATGACTGGATGTAGAACTTTGTGCACGTTTTAGGTTGTACTCACACTGTTGAGAACGTTGTGCTCGTTGACCTGCAAAGTGTTGAGCAGATTGCTCGCTCTTTTGCACTGTTCAACCTCTTCACATCAATATCCCTTCTTGCCGGCAGTCCGTTCATGGGTATGTCCTTGTTTTTAGCGTCACTGTGATATTTGCTGAACATTTTTGTCCTTGACCTAGATGACCTAGATGTTAGCCTTGAGAGTTCTAAGAAATTCACCGATTGGGGCAAAGTGACTTTGCGTTATATCTTAGCAAGTTACGAACTGTTCGTTATTTTAGATGACGTTTTACGGAGAGGTGGAGACTGGCTGAAGGACGAGCCAGTTGGATTTTAGTAGTGATTCTATTTGGGATCCGGATCTAGGACTCCTGAGTCTGTATTCGGATCATACACACAGATAGAGTAGCATATAGAGTCTCTTGTGTTTAGGTTTATTCTTTGCCAGCACTGATCTACACTGTGGTCCATAAAAAATGTGCCACATTTATTTTTTCAATAGCCTCATGAAACATTGGTCGATTTTTATAATTTTTGGCACACTACTTCAGGAAAGAACCTGCCACAAATGGCTGCAGTTTTGGCTACCTCACTTTAATATGGTCACTACACTACCTTGTTAAATGCAAAAGTTTTAGTTTGGCCATTTACAATAATGATTTAATACTAGATAGCGCACGCGTCGGCTCAGAAATGATTGACTGAAAAAGTACAAACACAATTGGCAAACAGACAGTTGTTATCTCAAAAAGTCACATGTGTCACATCACATTCTCTTTATTACAGCATGTGCTCAAAATGTCTTCCTCCAGCGAGAATGCAAGTGGCAAACGTTGACACCACTTGCAAACAGCAGGCTCAACAACCTGCATTTTACAAGGTAGTGTAGCAACAGTATTAGAGTGAGGTGGCCAAAAGTGCAGTCATTTGCATCAAGTTTCTTCCTGATGTTGCAGGCCAAAATTTATTAAAATCGGCCAATGCTGCATGGAGCTATTTGAAAAATAAAAGTGGCACGTTTTTATGGACCACGGTGTAGTTGTTTCCAGTAGGCTGAGTACTGAAATTCTTTGTTTGTTCATGTAGGTCTGATGTATGATGTGACGGCAAGCTACACTGTTGGTTTCATTATACTGGGCTGCGTCGCCCTCACTGCCCTCTCACTCATCATCAGTGTTTACATCATCGATCGGCGCATGAAGAAATCAACAAGCTCCACAACAGTTGTCATCCAGCCGCGGTCAATGAACACCACAAAATGTTGACAAGTCAACAGATTTCATTATATAATAATATAATGAAATCTGTCATTATAGCTCAGTAAAGACAAAGGTAAAGATATAGGTTTGGTATTTGATATTGCACTGCTTACATGAGTCTCATTTTTGAGCAGAAGCGCTTTAGAATCTCATTTAGGCAGCTGACTGCCATGATCTAATGATAACGCAGGGCATTATGTGTCCGTATATTGCCCTTGCCAGCCACATCTGGACCCGCGCTACACCTTGCATGTACTACTAACTGTAAGAGCAGTCTGCCTGTGCCTTGTTGTTTCTACCGCATTACTTTTTGTGGTGAAGCTGAAGTTGTGGCATGTTTACTTTAGCAAATGCGATGACGACGATGATGATGATGAATATTAGTCTTTAGAATAATGTTTATGGTGCTGTTGTCATGGCAGAGCCAGTGAGCTATTTTGAGAGTTCACTGGTTTACAATATTTGATGAATGTGGAACTGCCTGTGCCAAGTGACCACCAATCTTTAGACCAAGACAACTGACTCGGGCTGCTAGTCTGCCTGTAGGCTGTTATTTATGGCTCTTCTATGATTGAATTTTTTTGATATTGGACCCAACAACTTGGTAAAGTATGTAACTGATCACCCAGCTAACATCTTTTGTTACTAATTCGTTGTGTTTGTTGAAGATTGATATATTCTGTAGATGTCTTTTCATGACTTGTTGTTTACTTTCATGTGTGTTATTTTCCTTTACTTAGTGATTATTTGTTATTTGTTGCTAAGCCTTATCTACTGAGGCCCACAAAAATTCACGTGCTTTCAACTTTTATCTATCTCAAGAAAAAATCCGCATTTTTGAAATTTTTATTAGACCGTCAAAATATTAGTGCAGTTTTTAGTTTGTTTTCAAAGTTTCATGGAAAATACTGTTTACATCTGGTCTAATGCTGCAGTATCTTACTATATAGTTCTAATGGGTACTATATAGCATGCCAGTTGGTTTTTATGAGTTTTTGTGTAATATTACATGAAATGTCATGATATAAAAGTAAAAGTATGAAAAAAAATTTCTGCCCCCATTCCATCTTTTTATATTGTCTGTAGCCGGAATCAGAGAATTTTTTAGACCTGATACAGTGACATTGCGGACAGTCATTATTGCAGCTGTTGTTAGTTTTGTGTAATAATTAATAATTATCATTTCTTGATTCGGAATTCTGCCTTTCGTGCCCAGTACTGAGACACAAGCAGCACTGCAAGTTTAGAGAATGTTGTTTTCAGTCTGTAAGTTAACCAGACTTCACCAGTCACTACTTGAATTCATAAACATTTTTGAACGTCGTCTGGTACACACACGTTTTTTTTGACAGTCAAACCTTGTAATTGACTGCTTGTTGGGGGCCAGAGATCTGGATAGATAGATTTTATTGAAGTTTTTTTCATTCATTTTAACACAGATTTGCTTGGTCGGTTTTCTCCAGGTAGTGTAAGAGCAGAAGTTGAGTGAGGTGGGAACTAAAACACTTATTTAATATCCAGTAGTATCAGAAATATTTAGACCAAAAATTATTAAATCTGATGATGTTTCTTCAAGTTATGATTGATAATGTCAGGGATGTTTTTTTCACGTTCTTGTGTATTGCAATGCATATTTTGCTTGGTCTGCATTCCTTTGGTAGTGCAGATGCAAACATTGGGTGAGGTGGGAAACTGAACGGTTATTTGATGGCAAGTTGTGTCAGGAATATTCACACCAAAAATTATTAGAATCTGATAACTTTTCTTGAAGTTGCAATCGAAAATGTTGGGGATGTTTTTTTGAGACACAGTGTAATTTGATAGTTGATGATAATAATTTGTTAACTTATCCTTTTAATTGAGAACTGTTGTTTTGTTTGACAAAATGCGGCGTTACTTCCGTGTTGCAGGCTTGTCTTTGACAATAAACATGCTTCTTAAATACATTTCTTACCCTTTTTATTAACCACACTTATCTTATTACACTTTGTATTTTATTTTAACATTTTCTTAAATTATTAGTTGCCCATTTTATTTTATTGTGCCTCCTCTACCCTGCAGCATACAGACTATGTTAATAGTGGCACAATTGTTTTATTGTATTGTTTTGTAATGTTTTTAAATTGCAAAATTCGTCACAGTTACTTGTTTCCTATAGGACTAGCTTGTGTGATTTTTGTAGCAGTTTGACTACGTTTGCAAATGTCTTAAATGAATATTTACTATATTGTAAAGTCTGCTTGTCAGCGGCATATCTTCGTGAGCAGTAGCATCATGCTATGGGAGGGTATGGGGCACCTTTTTCTATAAAGAAAGATTTATCCTGTCATTGAGTCAGAATTTTGGACTGAAAGTGCCAAGTTTAGGGGCTAAAGTTAAAATTATGAGTATTCGTACCTCTTCTGTCTGGAATTTCAGCTGTCTAGCCTCTAGGTAAATTGCAACTTATTGCTACAACTGTTTTTAAGTCCAGATGTCACTGTTCTTAAGCTTGAATTTAACGCCACTGATAACATAATTACTGTCACTTTTTATCACTTCATCATCACAGTAAAATGAATCTCTTAGTTGTCGACTAGTAATCTCCAAGAATCGAAGTATCCCAGTTGTTGTTGTAACATTTCACACCTAGATGTAAAAAAAACGTTTTTTTACGTTTTTTTATTCTTGACACATTTTTACGTTTTAAGGTTTTTTTTATTTTCTTAACGTTTTTGAAATTTTTTTTGAACGTGCATCGAAAATCCTATCAAGAACTTTGAGAAGCACTTTTAAAACCACAAAAAAAAACGAATAAAGAGGTCATAGTGATGGTAGTTTACTTAGTTAGTTCAAATACATTAAATAGAAAGAATTTTTGTCTAATATATTTGGTTAGTCTTGTCCTGTGGTCTTATGATTACGGTTGAACTAAAATTAAATAGTTTTCTCTATCTAGATTCAGGTATACTGCATCTACAACATCAGGAATTAGGAAAGATATTGAACAAATTATGGCCAACGTTTTTTATACAACGTTTTTAAACGTTTTTTTATTTCTGTCACGTTTTTTACGTTTTTAACTTTTTAAAGTTTATTCTGGAACGTTTTTACATTGATATTGTTGACTTTTAATCGTGATAACTTTGCATGTTTGTTCTACATTATAATTTATTCAGTTTTTAATTCTTTTTGACCAGTGACGTTGAGCAATGAGAGCCGAGTTTCAAGACCATTTCAAGACCAAAACTTGGTCTTGGGAACTTGAAGCTGATTATTACTATTAGGTTTTTTGTTATATAATACTGGAGTTGATGCAGCTGTAAGTGAACGTTTTTGTGACATTTTCACCAGATTCTCATTTTATATATTAAATAAATATGTTCTTTTTGAATGTGGTAGTCGGTTGGCCATGGCAATGTTGGTGAAGAATGATATTTACGAATGTTATTGTGTGTGGCACTAATGTACACTGTGTCTCAAAAAAACATTTCCGACTTTTTTGATTGTAACCTGAAGAAGAATCATCAGATCCTAATAATTTTCGGTGTGAATATTTCTGGCGCAACTTGCAATCAAATGGCCATCCAATTTTCCACCTCACCCAATGTCTGCTTCTGCACTACCTAGGGAAAGCAGACCAAGCGAAATATGCGTTGAAATATACAAAAAGCGTGAAAAAAAATCCCTTGCATTATCGATCATAACTTGAAGAAAGATTATCAGATTTTAATAATTTTTGGTAAAAATATTTCTGACACATCTGGCTATATATGTCTGTTCAAGTTCCTATCTCAAAATGTCTGCTTCTGCACTACCGGGGGAAAGCAGACCGCGCAAAATTTGTGTTGAAATGGGTGAAAAAAACGTCAGTAAATTCCATCCATCCAGATCTGTGGCCCAACAGCCAGTTGATTACAGTGTTTTACTGTTATGCAGCAATGTGTCTACTAGGTGACGTTCAGGAATGTTTATGATTTAAAAAGCGATTGGTGAAGTCTGGATTGGTCTGGAGCAGAACATTATCGATACTGCTGTCAATAACTGGAGAAAGCATCTCTGTGCCCGTGTTTGCATAGTGGGCTGACATTTCAATCAATTTTACTGTAAGCAGTTGAAAAACAAAACAGTTTGATGAAATATCAGCCACAGTAACAGAAATGTGAACAAAATGTGCTTTTACACCTTATTTAGATAACGTAATAATACCGCATTAAGTAAAATGTAATACTTTTTTTGGATCTTTTTCCCCAGGTAGTGCAGAAGCAAACGTTGGGTGAGGTAGAAAATTGAATAGTCATTTTATGGCCAGTTGTCACAGAAATATTTGTACCAAAAATTATTAAAATTCGCTGATGATTCTTTAAGTTACAGTCAAAAATGTTCAGGATGTTTTTGAGACTGTGTGTATGGTGGACATGATATACCAAGGTTCTGAGCTCAGGTATATTGCAAAAACAGACATTATTGTTGAGCCACCTTTTGCTTGCTTACTGCTAGGTATGCATGAGAATTTTTCAGTACTGGATATAACTGATTACTGGTTAATGTCACAAGTACAGAGTTTTACACGGTAGTGCATTGACGTTAATTATGTGAGGTGGAAAATGAGTGTACCTCACATAATTTTATTGTCTTTGCCATCTGTTTGCCGACAATTATAAAATTTGGTGTAGATTTGACAAAGTTCTGTCAAAAACAAGTTGGAAATTTTTTTGGAGCCTACCTGGTATATCAAGCTTGGACAATGACAGTACACCATCTACATGTACAGAATGATTCATGTCCACCATAGCTAGGGTCTGCCGACCAAAATACTATGGAAATTGAACATTCAGCTAACCTTATCTATTGTAAAGTTTAAACTTTCTGTTTCTTTATTGTAAACGTTAAACCTACTGCTCCATTTTTATGTGTTTGTGTGCATTCTGCCTGGAAAGGCCGTCCCCGAAATGACCTATACTGTGTCGGGTGGGACGTTAAACCCTACTCACTCACTCACTCACCTTACTGAGCATTAGTCATAATCAATGTTGTACGTCTCTTAGCCTAACTATGGTGTGGCCCTTAGCTATGGCGGCCCCTAGCTATGGCGAAGTTCTGTGCACGCGCAACCCTGAATTTACTGATGTGTTTAAACTACTGTATTGTTTACTAGTGTCAGTGTGCTGCTGTTGAAATATTTGGTTTTATGAAAGACAATAGAACTCTCGCATTACAATATGTGTTAACTTTTTAACGTTGCTCTATTTACTCATGCAGTGACACTACAAACTTACAGATTAGGATGTGAAGCCTGGAAAATTGGATTTGGACGGAGGGAGCTTTGCTCATCAGACAGACAACGATGACTCGGGGCCCGTAGCACCGTAGTTTAGATTGGTCCGGCTTTTATGGTGAGCGCAGAAGCGCGAGCCAATGTTTGGGGTCTGAGCCTGCTGAGGGCTATGCCCCAATGGGGTCCAGGGACAGAGTCCTGGTAAGGGGTCAAGGGGCTGAAGCTCCCCTGAAGCTGATGACTATTTTGCAATATGAAAACAAAATTGTCACAAAAATTGGCACCAGTATTTCGTCTCGTTCAAATATAGTTGGGAAATATTTTAACGCCCAAACACAGGTCATCTGCCAGACCTGCTAGACTGGCTGCTACGGCCCTGTTTGCTGTACCCCAAAAATGAATCTTTTTTTTCCTTTTCAGCCAGTACCCATGGCTTGTGGCTGCAGACATGTCAGTTAAACTAAGATAGGCCTACTTAATTCGCTGTGCTGTGTTAGCATTTATTAACAAGTAAGCTCTGCTCTTGACAACACTGTGACAAAGACACAAAACACGAAAACGCGTAATTTAGTATGGCTGGAGCAAATTACACTGTGTCCCAAAAAAGTATCCCCAACATTTTCGATTGTAGCGTGAAAACCAATTATCCGATTCTAATAATTTTTGGTAGGAATATACGCGTGACAGCTGGCCATTAAATGACCATTCAGTTTCCCACCTTACCCAACGTTTGTTTCTACACTACCTGGGGAAAACACAACCAACGAAACATCACTTTTTTATCCAATGCGATATGATTGCTTAATCAACATAACACGTAAAAACACATTTTGTTCACATTTCTGACACTGTGGCTGACGTTTCATTTAGCTGTCCATTTTTCAACTGCCTGCAGTAAAATTGCTTGAAGTGTTGGCTCACTATGCGAACGCGCTTTCTTCATTCATTGACAGCAGTATCGATAATGTTCTGCTCCAGACTAATCCAGGCTTAAATTTCATCTGGTAGACACTCTGCTGAATGACAGTCAAACCTTATGATAGACCGGCTTTGGGACCCACAGTTTAGGATAGATGGCATTTATTGACATTTTTCATTTATCTAACACGTATGATGTTCGGTCTGCTTTCCCCAGGTAATGTAAAAGCAGACGTTGGGTGAGGTAGAAACTGAAACACTTATTTAATAGCCAGTTGTGTCAGAAATATTTCTGCCAAAAATTATTAAAATCTGCTAATCTTTCTTTAAGTTACGATTGATAATGTCGGGGATGTTTTTTCAGGTTTTCATATTTCGCTTAATCTGCTTTCCCTAGGTAGTGCAGAAGCATACATTGGGTGAGGTGGGAAACTGAACTGTCATTTGATTTCAAGTTGTGTCAGAAATATTCGTACCAAAAATTATCAAAATCTGATAATTCGTTTTCAAGTTACAGTCTAAAATGTCGGGGATGCTATTTTGGGACACAGTGTAGGTACAGCGTGTTACTGTATGAACTATGGAAACATCATACACGTCTACATGGGCAGCGCTAGGAATCTGAAGCTAGGGGACAAGGGCCAGGGCACAGGGGGGCAATAATTTTTTTGGCGTTCGGGCCAAATGTCAACCATATTCAATTGTTGTGCGCATCAAAAACACGCATAGGGGGTCCAGGGGCAGACTCCTGGTCAAGGGATCAGAGGGCAAAGGCCCCCTGAAGCTGAAACATTATTTTTTGGCTTTCGAACATTCACTGGAAGCCGTAAATGTGCCTGCTTTTTAGTATTTGGAAATGCAAAAAATCACAGATATTCGTGTTGCCTTGCAAAAATGACGTTTAATAGGTCACACCTTAAAATGTGTATGGTTACCAGAGGGTAGTTCAGTCTTCATCACCATCACAATTTCTCCTGGAGGGCAGCCGAGGGGAAGGGCCCTCTGGCGCCGCCCATGCACGTTTATAGCCTACTGCATGGAGTGTTATATGCAACTGTTAGTGTTAATTCAATTAAAACTAAATATCGAATATATCGCATAAGCTTACATATGTAAGGGTTGCATCTTAACTTTATTTAGCAAACAATCAAAAATATTTTCCTATTAGTTGTCGTTGGTCGCTCGTGAGTCGCTTGGATCAGGGC